>ERZ1740062.477-NODE-477-length-21752-cov-6.625524_pt1 | contig 21752 bp, 25 predicted proteins | sample MGYA00581741_ERZ1740062 | MGnify/ENA primary metagenome ERZ1740062 (study PRJEB43018, sample SAMN04849747) | marine metagenome | isolation source: floating plastic debris | place: Pacific Ocean | collected 2008-09-01 | study: EMG produced TPA metagenomics assembly...
CAAACCGGTCTCGCCCGCCCCCTCGGTCATCAGTTTCATTGCCCGCCCGACGATGACCGTTGTCCGACCCACATTTTGCGCCGCAACCGCCAACGTTCGCAATCGCGCCACGTTTGATGCAAATGTCGTCGCCGCGACCGCGCGCGGGCATGATTTCATGACACGCTCGATGTTCGGAATGATCTCCGCCTCGGATCCAGAAACCCCATCCAGGAAAACATTGGTGGAATCACAGGTCAGTGCGAGCACACCTTCAGAACCAAGTGCCTCGAATGGCGCCATATCGATCGGCGCCCCCATCTGCGGATCTGGATCCAGCTTGAAGTCACCGGAGTGCAGCACCGTGCCCGACGGCGACCGGATGGCCAGGCTGGATGCCTCCGGGATCGAGTGCGTCACTGCAAGGAACTCGACCGAGAAAGGTCCCGCCTCGTAACGCTCGCCCAGCGTACACTCCCGGATCGCCTCGATATCCAGTGCGCTTTCGGCCATCTTGCGCCGTACAATCTCGGCGGTGAAAGGCCGCGCGAAGATCGGCACCTTGAGGCGTTCCCAGAGGTACGGGATCGCGCCCACATGATCCTCGTGCGCATGGGTCAGAAAGATCCCATCCAGCCGGTCAGCGCGTTCGAAGATGAATTCGAGATCCGGGACCACGACCTCAACCCCCGGTGCGGTCTCCATATCACCAAAGCCGATCCCCAGATCGACCATGATCCAACGGCGGCGATTGTCCTCACCGTAGCCGTAGAGATAGCAATTCATGCCAATCTCACCCGCGCCGCCAAGCGGCAGGTAGACCAGATCTTCGGCCATGTCAGGCTCCTGCTTCTGCGCGGTTGAAATCGCGGATCAGCACGAGGCCGCGCATCGTGATATCGGCGTCTATGTGATCGATAACATCCGTCGCCCGGGCAAAGAGTGGAGACAGACCGCCGGTGCCGATCACCGTCATGTCGCGCTCTTTTTCGGCCGCGATCCGACGGCAAACACCCTCCATCAGACTGATGTATCCCCAAAACGCTCCCGACTGGATACAGTTGATCGTGTTGGTGCCGACGACATGCGGTGGCATCGTCACATCGATATGCGGCAGGTGTGCCGCTGCGTTCTTCAAGGCCTCGAGCGACAAATTAACACCGGGTGCGATGACACCGCCGACATAGGCGCCGTCATGTCCTACGACATCGAAGGTTGTCGCCGTGCCGAAATCCACCACGATTAGGTTCGGGCCATAGGTCGCGTGCGCTGCCACCGTGTTCACCAGCCGGTCCGCGCCGACTTCATGCGGATTATCGACCCGGATCTCAACTGGCAGATCGCAGCCCTCCTTGCCAACTACCAGCGGACGGCAGTTGAAGTACCGGTCACACAGAAGACGCAAGTTGAACAGCGTCGCCGGTGCCGTGTTCGAGATCACGACCTCGTCGATCAACGCGGGTTCCAGCCCTCCATGCTGCATGAGCTGCCGCAGCCAGACGAAGTACTGGTCCGCCGTGCGAGAGCTTTCTGTGCTGCAGCGCCATTCAGCAATGAAATCTGCCCCGTCATGCAGAGCAAAGACGGTATTCGTATTGCCCACATCGATCGCTAGGAGCATGTTGTCGTTTCCGGAAAGAACACATCAGCAGCGGCGATGCTGCGTAGCCCGGATCCGGTTTGAAGCACAAGGGCACCTGTGTGATCGATGGTGCGGAAGATGCCGCGCAGGGTCTCGGACGGCAACTTGACGTCAATCACCTCCCCCAAGCGCGCAGCGCGTGCCAGCCAGGCGGCACGCGTCGCTTCGAAGCCGTAAAGCCTGTCGCGTGTCAGGGCACCGGAAACCTGCGCGATCAAAACCGGCAAGACATCGTCCATTGCTGGTGCGACGCCAGTCACCGCGGCAAGGCTGGTCGGGGGCCACATATCTGGTGCAGAATCCGGGTGATGTGCGAGGTTGATGCCGATCCCGATTGTCAACGCCAGGCGTCCATCCGGTGTCTGCCCGAGGTTTTCCAGCAGAATTCCGCTGACTTTCTTACCATCCAGCAGGACGTCGTTCGGCCATTTTATCTCGATCGAGGCGCCATGCGCCAGGATCAAGACCGTCTCGGCAACGCCCAACGACACCGCAAAACCTGCACGCGCAGCTTCAGCGGGTGTTCCCTTGAACGGAATCAGGCCCGTGACGGCTATGTTGCCCGGCTTGGAGCTCCACGGTTTGCCCTGGCGGCCACGCCCTTTGGTCTGCTCGCGCGCAGCAATCCAGAACGGCCCGGTTTCTCCGGCTGCGAGATGTCGGCGTGCCTCTTCGCTGGTGCTGTCGATCGTATCGAGAACGGTCAGCGGGCCCGCAAGCTCCGCTGATGTCATTTCAACAGGGACTCCGCGGCGGCGGCGGCTACTTCCGGCACGCCAAAGCCCGAGAAGAACGGCAACCACCCAGCCGCCATGATCACCGCCGCCAGACCGAGTGCGATGGTGTTCATCAGGCTGCCCCGGATCTCGAGCATCTCGCCCGGCTCGGTCAGGTACATGATGCGCACGATGTTGAGATAGTAGTAAGCCCCGATCACAGACGCGATCGCACCGGCGACTGCCAATGGCGCCAGGCCCGCATCGACAGCGGCCTTGAAGACGAAGAACTTCCCGAAGAAGCCGACCAACGGCGGCAACCCCGCAAGCGAGAGCATCAGCACGGCGATTCCGGCCGCATGCGCCGCGTGGGTGCGCGAGAGCCCGGAAAGATCGTGAATACCTTCCACAGGCTGACCGTCGCGTTGCATGGTCAGGATGAAGGCAAAAACGCCTATGTTCATGACCAGATAGATCGTCAGGTAAATTAGAAGCGACTCGGCACCTGCCGCTGTCCCCGCGGCGAGACCAACCAGCGCATAGCCCATATGTCCGATCGACGAATAGGCCAGCAGGCGTTTCAGGTTCACCTGCCCGATTGCCGCAATAGCGCCAAGGAACATCGAGGCGATGGCGACAAAGACGATAATTTGCTGCCAATCACCGACCGCGTTGCCGAAACCTTCGTAGAGCACGCGCGCGAATAGCACACCGGCCGCAACCTTGGGCGCCGTTGCGAAGAAGGCCGTCACCGGCGTGGGCGAGCCCTCGTAGACGTCCGGCGTCCACATGTGGAACGGTGCGGCCGAGATCTTGAAGGCAAGTGCCGCGCAGACGAAGACCAGGCCAAACAACAGGCCCAGGCTCGCGCCGTCAGCTTGGATGACTTTGGCGACGCCTGCAAACTCGGTCGTACCCGTATAGCCATACACCAGCGAGGCACCGTAAAGCAGCATGCCCGAGGACAACGCGCCCAGAACGAAGTACTTCAGCCCGGCCTCTGTCGATCGTGCGCTATCGCGGTTGAACGCGGCGACGACGTAGAGCGCCAGCGATTGCAGCTCCAGCCCCATGTAGAGCACGATCAGATCGTTGGCAGATACCATGACCATCATGCCGGTCACGGCCAAGAGGATCAGGATTGGATACTCGAATTTCAGCATCCCGTGATGTTCGAGAAACTCCTCGCCCAGCACCAGCATAACCGCCGCCGACAGCAGGATCAGTACTTTCGCGAAGCGCGAATACCCATCGTCCGAGAAGCTGCCGCCGAACGCTACGTGCGTTCCGTGTCCGTTCGTTATGATCCATAACCCGATCACGATCATCAGACCGGACGAGATCCAAAGAACCAAGGACGCACGACGATCTTCGCCCCCATAAGCGCCGAACATCAGCAACGCCATAGCGCCGACGGCCAAAATGATCTCTGGCAGGACCGTTGCGAAATCAGCGTTCATCTTCGTCTCCGGTCTCTCACTGGCTGGTCGCCGCGAGTTGGGTCAAAGCGTCGGCGTGGGCCGCCTGCGCCGCCTCGACATTCTGTAACAGCGCCTCGACGGTCGGCGCGAAAAGGTCGGTGGCCAAGCTCGGATAGATGCCCAGCAGCAGCGTGAACACCACAAGTGGTGCGAGCACGGCGATCTCGCGGGGCGTCATGTCCTCGATCGTCTTGAGGCTGCCTTTGATCAATTCGCCGAATACGACACGTCGGTAGAGCCAAAGCGCATAAGCTGCCGACAAGATCACCCCGGTCGCTGCCCCAAATGCGGCCCAGGTCGAGACCTGATAAACACCGACCATGGTCAGGAATTCTCCAACGAACCCGGACGTCCCCGGCAGACCGACATTGGCCATGGTGAACAGCATCATCACGGTCGCATAGACGGGCATCCGGACTGCCAACCCGCCATAGGCGTCGATCTCGCGCGTGTGCATCCGGTCATAGACGACGCCGACACACAAGAAGAGCGCGCCCGAGATGAAGCCGTGGCTGATCATCTGAAACATCGCGCCGTCAACGCCTTGCTGATTTGCGGCAAAGATCCCCATGGTAACGAAGCCCATATGCGCGACGGAGGAATAGGCGATCAGCTTTTTGATATCCTCCTGCATCAGCGCGACCAGCGAGGTGTAGATGATCGCAATGACGCTGAGGACCAACACGAAATCCATCATGATCTCGGACGCGACCGGGAACATCGGCAGCGAGAACCGCAGAAAACCATACCCGCCCAGCTTCAACAGGATCGCGGCAAGCACGACCGAACCCGCAGTCGGTGCCTGCACATGCGCGTCCGGCAGCCAGGTGTGGACCGGCCACATCGGCATCTTGACAGCAAAGCTTGCGAAGAAGGCCAGCCACATCAGGGTTTGAGCACCGCCTACGACCTGCCAGCCCAGCACCGTCACCGTCCCCGCATCGAACTGGTGGTTCAGCAGCGCCACGATGTCGGTCGTGCCCGCGTCGAAGTACATGTAGATCATCGCCACCAGCATGAGTAGCGAGCCGAGCAGCGTATAGAGGAAGAACTTGAACGCGGCGTAGATCCGCTCCTTGCCTCCCCAGATGCCGATGATCAGAAACATCGGGATCAGTCCAGCCTCGAAGAACAGATAGAACAGTATCATGTCCAGCGAGACGAAGACGCCGAGGATCATCGTCTCGAGCAGCAGGAACATCACCATGTATTCCTTCACCCGGTTCGTGACGGACCAGGACGCGCCTATGCACAAGGGAAAGATGAAGGTCGTCAACATGACGAAGGGAAGGCTCAGCCCGTCGACGCCGACTTTGTAGCTCAGCCCGGCGAGCCAGGTCGTTTCTTCAACGAACTGGAATCCCGTGTTGTCGGGATCAAATCCGGTGAACAGGAATAGTGAGAACGCGAAGGTGAACACCGTGATCAAAAGCGAGAAGCGCTTAGCGTTCAGGTTGGCCGCCTCGTCCTCGCCGCGCAGCAGCAGCAGCAGCAGCAGCGCCCCGATCGCGGGCAGCACCAGAACCAGCGTCAAAAGTGAGATACCGTCACCCATCAGCGCGCTCCTCCGCCGACGGCGAACCATGTGACGATCGCCGACACGCCGACAAGCATCACAAAGGCGTAGTGGAAGAGAAAGCCCGACTGAAACCGCCCCGCGAGCCGCGTCATCCACGGTACGATGCCCATCGCCAAGCCGTTCAGGAACCCATCGATCGTGCTGCCGTCACCCTTCTTCCAAAAGAACGACCCGACCCACATCGCGGGCCGCACGAACAAGAAGCTGTAAAACTCGTCAAAGTACCACTTGTTCAAGAGAAACTGATAGAGAGGCTGGTGACGCTCGGCGAGTTTCCTCGGGATCTCCGGGCTGCGGATGTACATCAGCCAGGCAAGGCCCAGACCGATCAGCATTGCCAGGAATGGCGAAAGCTTCACCCAGCTTGGCACTGAGTGCGCATCATGGAGCACATGGTTCTCTGGTCCATTGAAGATTGCACCATTCCACCACGCACCCTCGCCCTTGCCGACGAAGCTGTAGTAGAAGACTGTACCCGCGATCACGGCGCCGAAGGCCAGAACGTAGAGCGGATACAGCTTCATCGACGTGCTCTCATGAGCTTGGGTGTAGGTATGTTTATCGGCCCGTGTCTTTCCGTGGAACGTCAGGAAAATCAGCCGCCACGAGTAGAATGAGGTCATACAAGCGGCGGCAACCAGCAGCACGAACGCATAGAGATGTGCCGAGTTGTGACCTGCAAATGCCGTCTCGATGATCACGTCCTTCGAGACGAAGCCTGCCAACCCGATCGGTACTCCGAACATGTCATAGCTGAATGGGATCCCGACGCCCGTGATCGCCAGCGTGCCCGCCAGCATCATGTAATACGTCATCGGAATCTTGGCGGCGAGGCCGCCCATCTTTCGCATGTCCTGTTCATGGTGCATCGCATGGATGACAGAGCCTGCGCCGAGGAACAGCAGCGCCTTGAAGAACGCATGCGTAAACAAATGGAACATCGCGGCCTCGTAAGCGCCCACTCCCGCCGCGGCGAACATGTAGCCAAGTTGCGAACAGGTCGAATAGGCAATCACGCGCTTGATATCGTTCTGCACCAAACCGATCGTCGCGGCAAAGAACGCCGTAGTTGCACCGACGACGGTCACCACGACCAGCGCTACATGCGTCAGATCGAAAAGTGGCGACATCCGGCAAACAAGGAACACGCCTGCCGTGACCATGGTCGCGGCGTGGATCAGAGCGGAGACCGGCGTGGGGCCTTCCATCGCATCCGGAAGCCAGGTGTGTAGCAGGAACTGTGCCGACTTCCCGCACGCTCCCACGAACAGCAGGATGCAGACCAACTCGATCGCATGGACATGGTAGCCAAGGAAGGTTGTCTCCAGCTCCGCCAGCTTGGCTGCCTCGGCGAACACATCGTCCAACATGATCGAGCCGGTCATGTAGAACAGCCCGAACATGCCCAATAGGAACCCGAAATCGCCGATGCGGTTAACGACAAACGCCTTGATCGCTGCCGAGTTGGCCGAGGATTTGCGATACCAGAAACCGATCAGCAGGTAAGAGGCAACGCCGACGCCTTCCCATCCAAAGAAGATCTGAAGCAGGTTGTCCCCGGTCACGAGTGCGAGCATGGCAAACGTGAAAAAGCTCAGATAGGCGAAGAAGCGCGCCCTTGCCGGGCCTTGGAAATTGTCAATCGGATCGGGGTGATCGCCGTCGTCCGTGTAGCCAATGGAGTAGACGTGCACGAGTGCCGAGACCGTGGTGACCACGACCAGCATCACGGTGGTCAACCTGTCAACCCGGATCGACCAGTAAGCCTCGAGATCGCCAGATGCGATCCAGCGGAAAAGCTCGACCGAGCCGGGCTCGCCCAGTGTAAAGAAGGCGATCCACGAGAGTACGGCGCAGAACATCAACAGCCCCGTCGTCACGTACATCGCGCCTTTTTCACCAATCTGACGATAGAAAAAGCCCGCGAGCACCGCGCCGAGCAGCGGAAGCAGAAGGATGGCGGTATACATTGCCCCCTACCCTTTCATCATATTGACGTCTTCGACCGAGATCGAGCCGCGGTTGCGGAAGAAACAGACAAGGATGGCAAGGCCGATTGCGGCCTCGGCGGCGGCCACCGTCAGCACAAAAAGCGTGAAGACCTGCCCCACGAGGTCGCCGAGATGCGCGGAGAAGGCAACCAGATTGATGTTCACCGCCAGAAGCATAAGTTCGATCGACATCAGGATGACGATCACATTGCGCCGGTTCACGAAGATCCCAAAGATCCCGATGACAAACAGGATTGCCGCGACCGTGAGATACCCCTCGAGGCCGACACCTCCTACAACCATCTGCGCCGGGCCATTACTTACCGTGGTTGCTGCTGCTGCAAACATGGTCAGACCCCTTGCCCCGGTTCAACGTCCTTCAGCTCGACACCGCGCTCGCGGTAGATCTGGGCGAGGATGTCCTGGCGTTTCACATCGACCCTGTGGCGCAGCGTCAAGACGATCGCACCGATCATCGCAACCAGCAGGATCAAGCCCGAAAGCTGGAAGACCAGGATGTACTCGTCATAGATGATCTGCCCGAGCGCGTGCGTGTTCGGAACGTCCGCGGGCGCGGGCATCACAGCCTCGCGCGCCTCGGGTGCCGCGTCGGCGAAGATCCAGTGGCCAAAGACAAGCATCAGCTCGATCACCAGCACGAGCCCGACCAGCGCACCGCCCGGCAGGTATTCGGCAAGGCCGCTCTTGAGTTCGGCAAAGTCCACGTCCAGCATCATCACGACGAACAGGAACAGCACCATGACCGCGCCGACATAGACGATGATCAGCAGCATCGCGACGAACTCGGCGCCCATCAGGACCATCATGCCCGCCGCCGAGAAGAAGGTCAGGATCAGCCAGAGCACCGAGTGCACCGGATTGCGCGCCAGCACCACCAGCAACCCGGAAGCCACCGCGACGCACGCGAAAACATAAAAGGCGAAGACCGTCAGGCCCATTGGGTTCTCCCCTCAACGGTAGGGTGCGTCGAGTTCCAGGTTACGAGCGATCTCTCGCTCCCAGCGTTCGCCGTTCTCCAGCAGCTTGTCCTTGTTGTAGAACAGCTCCTCACGGGTCTCGGTCGCAAATTCGAAGTTCGGGCCCTCGACGATGGCATCGACCGGGCAGGCCTCCTGACAGAAGCCGCAATAGATGCATTTGGTCATGTCGATGTCGTAGCGGGTTGTGCGGCGCGATCCGTCCTCACGTGGTTCGGCTTCGATCGTAATGGCCTGTGCCGGACAGATCGCTTCGCACAGCTTGCAGGCAATGCAGCGTTCCTCGCCATTGGCATAGCGCCGCAACGCGTGTTCACCGCGAAAGCGCGGGCTCAGCGGCCCCTTTTCAAACGGATAATTCAAGGTCGCCTTGGGCTTGAAGAAGTACTTCATGCCCAGCTTGAACCCGCCCCAGAAATCCTTGAGCAGGAAGTACCCGAGTGCCTTATCGAGGGGGATGCCCATTGTCATCTGCCTCCTGCTGGAGCCACGGATCGTCGTCCGGCCCAGGCTCGTCTTCGTAGCTGGAATAACGCAGAACCTCTTGCGGCTTGCGCTCCTGCCGCCATGGCAGGCTTAGGTCTTCCGACAAAGCGGATCGTGCGCGCGCACCCGGATCCCGTCCCACCGCAGCCAGTGTCGCGGAGTAGGATGGATCCATGTTTATGGCCGCCGCACTGACATAGGACCGTTCCTCGTCCTCGCCATTCAGATGACGAACCCAACCCGGAATGAAGAACGCATCCAGGATCCACCATGCGAACACGGCCAACAAGCAAGTGCCCCCTGCCATGACGTATTCGGGAAACTGAGCGGTTACACCATAGAACGCGAGCGCGACTCCGCTGAGAATGATCATCAATAGAAACAGCCCGGACAAAGGGCGTTTCAGGTAGAAGCGGTGTGCTCCCAGACCGCAGAGAAAGAACCAAAGCAGGTACGCCGTTGCCATCGATTTCGAAGGTCTGCGCCGCGGCAGTACCGGCAGTTGTTGATGTTGTGGCTTCTCGCGTTTGCGCGAAGGTACGGGGTCCTCCCCGTCTCTTCGATGATCCATCAACTCGGCATTGGCGCGACGCACCATCGCCGGGATCCGGAACGCATCGCTGATGATCCACAGGAACCAGAGCGCGAAGGCGGCGCCCCCGAGGCCGAGGATCACCGTGTCGGGTTCTCCGCCAGGTCGGTTGGCCGGCAAGAGGATAAGGATCGACATCAAGAGCGTCAGGAACTGCATGATCGCGCCGCGCCAATCGCCGACATATGCCCGATGCACGCCAGAGGTGCCGAGCACAAACCAGAACAGAAAGGCGACCCCTACCGATCTCGGCCCCTTGCCAAACACTGCCGTCCATCCCCTCTGTCGTTTGCAAAACGTCAGCCCCCTGTCGCGTGGCGGGCGTAGCCGACAACGTCAAACCGAACCAGGAAAGCCGCAATCACAACCCACGCCAGCGACATCGGCAGAAAAACCTTCCAGCCAAGCCGCATCAACTGGTCATAGCGGTAGCGCGGCACGATCGCCTTCGCCATCGCGAAGAGGAAGAAGAAGAAGACAACCTTGACGATGAACCATAGCACACCATCAGGCAGGCCCGGGAACGGCGAGAGCCAGCCACCAAAGAACAGAAGTGTCAGCATCGCGCACATCAGCACGATGTTCATGTACTCGCCAATCATGAAAAGCAGGTACGGCGTCGAGGAGTATTCGACCTGATATCCGGCAACCAGTTCTGACTCCGCCTCGGGCAGATCGAACGGTGGGCGGTTGGTCTCGGCCAGTGCGCTGACGAAGAAGATCACGAACATCGGCAAATGCGGCAGCCAGTACCAGGACAGAAAGCCGTAATTGCCATCTTGCGCCCGGACGATCTCGGTCAGGTTCAGCGAGCCTGTCGAGATTAGGACGCCGACGATGATCAGTCCGATCGACACTTCGTAGCTTACCATCTGAGCCGCTGAGCGTAGGCCGCCGAGGAACGGGTACTTCGAGTTCGAAGCCCAGCCGCCCATGATGACGCCATAGACGCCAAGCGAGGAGATCGCAAAAATGTAGAGCACGCCGACATTCAGATCTGCGATAACCCAGCCGTCGGCAAACGGGATTGCGACCCACATGATTGCGGCGAAGACAAAGGTTGCCAGCGGTGCGAGCAAGAAGACTGCCTTGTCCGCACCGGCAGGGATCACGATCTCCTTCAGCACGAACTTCAGAAAGTCGGCAAAGCTTTGAAGCAGCCCAAACGGACCCACAACATTCGGCCCTCGGCGCAACTGAACCGCCGCCCAAACCTTGCGGTCCATGTAGAGCAGGAAGGCCAAGCTCACCAGCACCGCGACCGTCACCGCGAGGCATTGCGCGAGGATGATGATGAAGATCCCGAAATCGCTGTCCCAGAATGACATGGCTTTTCCTCTACTCCACCGAAGACGGCAGGCCGGCTTGCTCGCATTCAGTCAGTTGCAAGTCCACGCCCAGCATGTCGCGCCCGTCGTGGATGCCTTCGCTGACAAGGCGGAACGTCTGCACCCCGGTTGTGGTCTGCGTGCGAACGCCATCTCGGACGCGGAATGTGTCCGTCAGCTTGCCACCCTGACGCTCGACGAAATTGTAGACGCGGTTGCCCTCGTCGTCGCGAATGCTTTCGGCATAGGCGGCTGCAACACAGCGCGAGAGTTGATACCCGTCGATGTTGTCTGCTTCCACAGAGATCGCGAAACGATCTGCACTGAGTTTTTCGATCACCGTTTCCTTGAACTTCTGACCGCCTACTGTCGAACCTTCTCCCGCACCGCAAGCGGCAAGCGCCAAAAGCGGGGAGGTCAGCGCCAGATTTCGAAATGCGTCCATCATTCCGCCGCCATGGGTTGAGCGCGGTCTTCGGCCAGGCGCGCCAAGTCCGCCATAATCTCCGACGCGCGAAGGATCGGATTGGTGAGATAGTGGCTTGTCGCGCGGTTCTGGAACGGGGCGCTGTCGACGTCGCCGTCAGGGACGGCCTGCCAGTCATTCTCGGGAACCTGATCGACTGCCGCGAGATGTGGATGCAACTCGAACAGTGCTGACCGCAATGCGCCCAGCGAGTCGAACGGCAGCGTGTGGCCCAATTCGGCCGACAGAGCGCGCAGGATCGCCCAGTCCTCGCGCGCATCCCCTGGAGGGAACCCAGCACGATTTGCCATCTGGGCGCGCCCCTCGGTGTTCACGAAGATGCCGGACTGTTCCGTGTAGGCGGCACCTGGCAGAATTACGTCAGCCCGATGAGCGCCACGATCACCATGGCTTCCCTGGTAGACAACAAACGGACCGTCAACGATCTCGATCTCGTCCGCGCCAAGGTTGAAGATCACGCCGGCGCCCTTCAAGCAATCGAAGCCGTCAGCATGAGCAAATCCGACGTCCATTCCCCCAACGCGGGCGGCTGCCGTGTGCAGAACCATCAGCTTTGCGTCGCCAGCTTCGGCGAGCGCCATTGCTTGCCCCAAGACGGCGTCGCCGTCGGCGCGCGCCAGCGCCGCCCGTCCGACGATAATGACCTTGCTGTCCATTCCGGACATGTTTTCGATCAGTTTGGCCCGGCTGTCGCCCTGCAATGCCTCGGGACCGGTGCCGACATGATAAGTGGCGTAGCTGAGATCGACCGCCTCGCCGATCAGCGCGACATGCGCCCCGGCCAACCAGGCCTTTCGGATTCGGCTGTTCAGAACCGGAGCTTCATCGCGCGGGTTCGATCCGATCAGCAGAATACCATCCGCCGTGTCCAGATCCTCGATCGTCGCCGTTCCGACGTAACCGGAGCGGTTTCCGATCGGCAGTTGCGATCCGTCCTGCCGGCATTCGATCCGGTCGCTTCCCAGACGCGCGACCAAGTCCTTCAGCGCATACATCGCCTCGACCGGCGCAAGATCGCCGGCGACAGCCGCGACATTACTTCCCGCCTGGGAGACAGCGTCTTTGATCGCTGTAAAGGCCTCGTTCCAGCTTGCGGGAGCCAACTTCCCTTCGCGACGCACAAACGGGCGGTCAAGCCTTTGTCGCCGCAGCCCGTCCCAGATGTAACGAGAGCGGTCCGCCAGCCATTCCTCGTTCACGCCATCATGGTTGCGTGGCAAGACCCGCATAACCTCACGTCCGCGGGTATCAACCCGGATGTTCGAGCCAAGCGCATCCATCACATCAATCGATTGCGTCTTCTTCAACTCCCATGGGCGCGCCGAAAACGCATAGGGCTTTGAGGTCAGCGCACCAACCGGGCAGAGATCAACGATGTTGCCCTGCATTTCGGACCCGAGCGTCTGACCCAGGTAGTTGGTGATCTCGCTGTCTTCGCCACGGCCGACCTGTCCCATCTCGGGCACGCCTGCAACCTCGGTGATAAAACGCACGCAACGGGTGCAACTAATGCAGCGCGTCATGTGCGTCTCGACCAGCGGACCAAGATCAAGGTCAATCGCCGCGCGCTTCGGCTCACGGTAGCGCGAAAAGTCGACACCATAAGCCATGGCTTGATCCTGCAGATCGCACTCACCCCCTTGATCGCAGATCGGGCAATCGAGCGGGTGGTTTATCAGCAGAAACTCCATGACGCCCTCGCGGGCTTTCTTGACCATCGGTGAGTTTGTCCGAAGCTGCGGCGGTTCGCCGTTCGGACCGCCGCGCATGTCGCGCACCTGCATGTGGCACGCCGCTGCGGGCTTAGGTGCGCCGACAGGTTCGACCAGGCACATCCGGCAATTGCCCGCAATGCTGAGCCGTTCGTGATAGCAGAAACGCGGTATCTCGATCCCTGCCTGCTCACAGGCTTGGATGAGCGTCAAGTTCGGATCGGCTTCGACCTCGTTTCCGTCGATTATGATCTTGCGCAGCTCAGTCATGTCCTACTCCGCTGATCGGGCCCGGTCCGAAGGGGCAACCAATCCCAACCGAAGGCGCGATCGCTCGCGCCGTTCTCGCGCAGATGCGCAATCCGATCCCATCCTTCGTCGCGGGTTGGCCTGTGGTCTGTGGCCACCCACCACATGGCGAACGACGGACCAGTGGACGCCTCAAACCACTCGGCACGCCGACGCCAGAACCGCTTGTGCAGCGTATTCCAGGCAAAATGCCAAAGCGCTTCGGGTGTCTTCCAGACAGAAAGACTGAGCAGCAATGCCGGATCCCCAGATACCGTGCCCTCACCTGCACCAACGCCCTGCTTCCAGACGAACCCTTTGCAGCTTTCCGCAATCCGGCGGATTGGTTCACGGCCGTCCAAAAAACCTGCAAGTCGTGGGTCATCGAGTGACAGCGCCAGTCGGGCAAAGTTGAAGTGGGCGAGGTAGCGCTCAGACATCGGTCACGCTCCACACCGGCCTTGGAAGATCCATGCGGCCTCGCCTTGCGTGAATGCAGAGCGGCGCCCTTCTTCCTGGAACGTGGCAGTTGCCGCATCGACGGCCATCGGACTGCCCGCGCAATCGATCTGCTGGGAGGCTTCAAATGCGGCATCATAGGCCATGCGCGCGTCGGCCCTGTCCAGACCGCGCACGGCGCGCGCAGATACGGCAACCGTCCGCACACCTTCGCCACGGTTGTAGATCCGGACAACCAAGGGGCGACCTTGTCTGCGCACATCGAAACGCTGCACGCTAGAGCCTTCGCCCGCGCTGCCAGTCACGACGGCTCCGGTCTGTTCATTCGTCGGTTCGCCGGATGCGCACGCCGAAAGGACAAGCGCGAACAGCGCAACGCCGCCCCAGCTTCTTCGTCCTGCGATCGGTCGTACCATCGGTTCCTCCGTTCCCTTTTCTAACCGGCGGCCACGTGGCTGCAGCCCTTGCCGCGCCAAAGCTTGGCCGCTTCCAACCAGGACCAGCCAAATGCGTGGTCGCTGTCTCCATTCGCTTCCAGATACGCAACACGTTCGATCGCCTCGGCCTTGGTCGGGATGTGACCCACTGGGACCCACCACATGGCGAAGTGCGTGCCTCGGAAGACCTCGAACCACTCAACGCGACGCTCGTAGAACTGGCGGTGCAGCGTGCCCCAGACATATTGGTCGAGACTTTCGACGTCCTTCCAGACAGAAAGGTTAAACGCCACTCGGGGATCATCGCCAAGCGGATTGTCCAAATTGCCGCCCTGTTCACCTTCCATCATCCAGACGAAACCGTCCATCCGCTTTGCAAGTCCGTTAATGCGGTCGAGATTATCAACAAAATCCTTCAGACGCGGATCATCCGGCGCGGCGACAAGGCGCCCGATGTTAACCTCGGCGAGATGATATCCCTTTGGCTGCATCTTCGTCATTCCGCCGCAACCGCGCTGATGCGGCCTGTCCGTTTGGCCTTGATCCGATCCTCGATCTCGTCGCGGAAGTGCCGGACGAGGCCTTGTATCGGCCACGCTGCGGCGTCGCCCAACGCACAGATCGTGTGGCCCTCGACCTGCTTTGTTACGTCGAGGAGCATGTCGATCTCTTCCAGTTCGGCGTCGCCCGTCACTAGGCGCTCCATAACGCGCATCATCCAGCCTGTACCTTCGCGGCACGGCGTGCATTGGCCGCAGCTTTCGTGTTTGTAGAACTTGGACAGCCGCCAGATCGCTTTGATGATGTCGGTCGACTGATCCATCACGATAACCGCTGCCGTGCCCAGACCGGACTTCTGCTCGCGCAGCCAGTCGAAATCCATGATCGCGTCCTTGCGCATCACGTCGGCGGGGAGCAACGGCACCGAGGATCCGCCAGGGATCACGGCCTTCAGGTTCTTCCAACCGCCACGGATGCCGCCACAATGGCGATCGATGAGTTCGTCGAAACTGATCGACATCACCTCCTCAACCACGCAGGGCGCGTTCACATGACCCGATATCGCGAACAGTTTGGTGCCCGCGTTGTTCTTGCGGCCAAAACCCGCAAACCAGTCAGCTCCTCGGCGCAGGATCGTTGGCGCAACAGCAATCGATTCAACGTTGTTTACGGTCGTCGGGCACCCGTAAAGGCCCACGCCTGCCGGGAATGGCGGCTTCAGACGCGGCATGCCCTTCTTACCTTCAAGGCTTTCGATCAGCGCCGTTTCCTCGCCGCAGATGTAAGCGCCCGCGCCGTGATGCAGGTAGAGATCGAAATCCCAACCGGACTGTGCCGCATTTTGACCGAGCAAGCCCGCGTCATAGCATTCGTCGATGGCGATCTGCAGCGCCTCGCGCTCGCGGATGTATTCCCCACGGAGATAAATGTAGCAAGCGTGCGCGCCCATCGCGAAGCTGGCGATCAGGCATCCTTCGATCAGCGTGTGCGGATCGTGGCGCATGATTTCGCGATCCTTGCAAGTCCCAGGCTCGGACTCGTCCGCGTTAACCACCAAGTAGTGTGGACGGCCGTCGCTTTCCTTCGGCATGAAGGACCACTTCAGCCCGGTCGGGAAGCCCGCGCCCCCGCGGCCCCGCAGGCCCGAGGACTTCATCTCCTCGACAATCGCTTCGCGCCCGCGGCCAATCAGCGCCGCCGTCCCGTCCCAGTGGCCGCGCGCACGCGCACCCGCCAGCGTCCGGTCATGCATACCGTAGAGGTTCGTGAAGATCCGGTCCTTGTCGTCCAGCATACTCACACCCTATTGGCTGGAGGGCACATCGCCCTCGTCCACCCGTTTGGAGAAGTCCGTCTCGCCGCCCGCAGCCAGCAGTTTGGCCTGAGCGACCCAATCATCCCGCGTGACCCGGCCCCGAAAGCCTTCAAGGTTCGAGTCCACCCATGCGACCTCGCCCGAAGTCCAGTTCGCGATCTGATCGAAGTGATAGAAGCCAAGTCCGTTGCAGACCTTCTCAAGCTTCGGACCGATCCCCTTGATCTTCTTCAGATCGTCCGCGGCACCTCCGCGTGGGCTTTTCAGCACGTCCGGTTTGGTCCCCTCGCCGATACCTTCCACGGCCCCATTTCCATCACGGTCGACGTTCATCGGCCCCGACGCGCTCAAGGTTTCTGGTGCGGCATCCGCTTCGGCCTGCCGTGTGGACGTTTCTTCAGCGACCGGATTTGGACGGGCAGACTCTGTCGCACCGGACGTTTCTGTGACCGTGGAATGCGTGTCCTCCTCACCCGAAGTCGATGGCGTCTCGGCCATCCGATCAGGGACGGTCACACGCGGCGCGACCGCAGCTTCCAGTTCGATGGATCGGCTCGCGCAGTATCCGTCTGCGATCCAACCGAGCAACGCCCAAACAAACAGAAATACGAGCACTTGCAACAGCAGCGGAATTCCTGCAGCGCCCAGAACGGCGCACACGGCAGCCGAGACCACAGCTGCGCCGATCAACATCACAGACAGGCACAGATCACAGCCGTGCTTACGCCAGTTTACATCCGCCAAACGTGTTCCCCTCGCATCACCAATCTAACTCCCGTCCGAGTTTTCAGTCCCGCCGCTTGTTGCGAAAGCCCTGGCTTGTTCGATCCAGCCGTCGCGCTCGATACGGCCTTTGAATTTCAACCGCTCGTCGACCCAGGCAACTTCGCGCGAGGTCCATGCCGCGACCTGGTCGAAATGGAAAACGCCCATGTCGTGGAGAATGCCTTCGAGCTTCGGTCCAACTCCCTTGATCTTCTTCAGATCGTCCGGGCCGCCATCGCGCGCTTGAGCCAAGAGTTCAGGCTTGTCGTCGTCTGTGACCGCCATCAGTGCATCGCTGGCGCCCGAAACACCGTCATCGCCCACGAAGTCTGCATCGGCCTTTGCTGGGCCGCCTACTGGTTCTGACGATTGTTCCGGGCCCGTCGAAGGGTCCGAGGCCAGTATGCCCTGATCCTCGGGCACTGTTATGACAGGCTGCGGGGTGTACGCTGGTTCCAGCGGGCTTTCCGAGACCAGATCGACTGCATTCCAGCGCGGAACGGGATCGGTCCCGTCGATGCGCTTGACCGTATCGCCCAACATCGCAGCCAAGTCCTTCGACGCATTCGCTGGATGCGCAGGATCCCCCTTAAGGCTGGTCAGACCCGACACAGGCTCGGACGCCCAACGACCGTTCTGTGGCCCCGGCGCCGGAACGTTGCCTGAGCGAAGGTCGTCGATGATCCGGCCAAAGCTCTCGGCAGTCAGGTCCTCGTAGTAATCCTTGCCAATCTGCGCCATCGGCGCGTTCGAACAGGCGCCGAGGCACTCGACCTCTTCCCAGCTCAGCTTGCCGTCGTCACTGATCTGATGAGGATTTGGCGCGATTTTGTCCTTGCAGACAGAAATCAAGTCCTCGGCCCCGCAAATCATGCAGGAAGTTGTCCCGCAAACCTGAATATGCGCAGCAGATCCAACGGGTTGCAGTTGAAACATGAAGTAGAATGTAGCAACCTCAAGGACACGGATGTCAGCCAGTCCGAGCATGCTCGCGACTTCTTCGATCATCGGGCGGGTGACCCAGCCCTCCTGCTCCTGTCCGCGCCAGAGCAGCGGGATCACGGCCGAGGCTTGACGACCATCAGGATACTTCGAGATCTGCTTCTTCGCCCACTCGGTATTCGCCGGCGTGAAAGCGAAGTCTTCTGGTTGTTCATGATGCAGGCGACGCAGGCTCATTCAAAGCTCCCCGCGTTGAAACAGAGCGACTTCGGCCAGTTCGCGTAGAGCTCGCGCACGTTGCGCCGCTTCAGCGTGCTGTAGAAGCGATTGTTGACTTCGATCACACACATCCAGATGTCGCGGTCGGTTTCCAGCCAAACGACATTCTCCGTTGCGGCGCCGACCTTTGCCCCCAGTTGGACCAAATCGGCGATCGGGCGCGCTTCGCGCTGACGCGTGTCCGCCTGCAGCACGGTTGCGCCCAAAAGAGTAAGCCAAAGGATGCAAACCAAGGTTAATCGCATCGTGCATCACCTATCGATCTCCCCGAACACGACGTCGAGGGAGCCGAGGAGTGCAGACACATCAGCCAGTTGATGGCCTTTGCAGAGGTGATCCATGGCAGCAAGGTGCGGATAGCCCGGCGCGCGGATCTTGGTTTTGTACGGTTTGTTCGAGCCGTCGCTGACAAGGTAGACGCCGAACTCGCCCTTGGGCGCTTCAACGCAAGCGTAAACCTCGCCCTCCGGGACGCGGAAGCCCTCGGTATAAAGCTTGAAGTGGTGGATCAGAGCTTCCATCGAAGCCTTCATCTCACCGCGCTTCGGCGGCGCCATCTTGCCATCGTTGGTCATCACCGGGTCACCATCGCACTTATCCATCTTTTCAAGAGCCTGGCGCATGATCTTGATAGACTCCCGCATCTCTTCCATGCGGCAGAGATAGCGGTCATAGCAGTCGCCATGCTTGCCGACGGGGATGCGGAAATCGAACTCGTTATAGCATTCGTAGGGCTGAGCGCGGCGCAGGTCCCAAGCCCACCCCGAGCCACGCACCATCACACCGGAGAAGCCCCACGCCTGCGCCTCCTCAAGCGAGACGATGCCAATGTCGACATTGCGCTGCTTGAAGATGCGGTTCTCTGTAAGCAGGCCTTCGAGGTCATCCAGCACCGCCGGGAATTCCTCGGTCCACTGCCAGATGTCATCGCAGAGTGCAGGCGGCAGATCTTGGTGTACGCCACCGGGCCGGAAATAAGCGGCGTGGAGCCGGGCACCGCAGGCACGCTCGTAGAAGATCATCAACTTTTCACGCTCCTCGAACCCCCAGAGCGGTGGGGTCAGCGCGCCAACGTCCATAGCTTGCGTCGTGACGTTGAGTAGGTGGTTCAGAATGCGCCCGATCTCGGAGTACAGCACGCGGATCAACGAGCCTCGGCGCGGGATCTCGGCACCGACGAGCTTTTCAATCGCAAGGCACCAAGCGTGCTCCTGATTCATCGGCGCCACATAATCCAGCCGATCAAAATAGGGCAGGTTTTGCAGATAGGTGCGGCTCTCCATCAGCTTCTCGGTGCCGCGATGCAGCAGGCCGATATGCGGATCAGTCCGCTCAACGATCTCGCCGTCCAACTCCAGGACCATCCGCAGAACCCCATGTGCCGCGGGGTGTTGCGGCCCGAAGTTGATATTGAAGTTCCGGATCTTCTGTTCACCAGTTTGGAAGTCGCCCGATCCGTCCATCATACACTCCCTGACATTCCGTCCGACGGCCACTCGCGGATCGCAAGCACCCAGAGCAGGATTACAGCACCCAATGGCACGATTGCCACGAGCGCCACCGTCGCGGGGATGCCTGCGCGCGGCAGCAGGATCCAGAACGGCGGCACCAGGATCAGCGCCATTATGAGCAGGCCGATGACCGCCATCGCAGTCGCTCAGGCGCCGACCGCCGGCCCCTTGGCCGTGCGGAACAGCTTGGTGATCAGCTTCCAGTCATCGCCGACCTTCATGAAACCGAGATAGTCGCAGTACCGACGCGGTTCCATATCGACCCAGAGCTTCACGGACGCCATTTCAGGCTCGATATCGATCGAGAGAATTTCGTACGATGGCTCACCTTCGAACGGATCACGCGCCCGGCAGCGCGCCACGAAGCTCTCTTTGTCGAAAAACAGTTCGGTTCCATCCGGCTGCATCGAAGTCATGAAGTAGCGATCGTGGCAGAGGTTCTCGAGAAAGTCGGCATCGGCGTTATGGAGCGCGAGACAATAGCCCTCGGCGGCGGCGCGGATCGCGGCTTCTGCCTGAGTATCCAGCATCTTAAGCTTCCTTCTTCTCGTCGCCTGGAAGAATGTAGTCGGCACCCTCCCACGGGCTCATGAAGTCGAACTGTCGGTACTCCTGCACCAGACTGACTGGCTCGTAGACAACGCGCTTCTGAGTCTCGTCATATCGGACTTCGGTGTACCCGGTGGTCGGGAAATCCTTGCGCAATGGATGACCCCGAAACCCGTAATCCGTCAGGATACGGCGGAGATCCGGATGCCCCGAGAACATCACACCGTACATATCAAAAACCTCGCGCTCGAACCAGTTTGCCGAGGGATGAAGGTCGGTGATCGAAGGCACGATCTCATCCTCGGCAACACAGATCTTGACGCGAATCCGCTGGTTCTGAGGCATCGAAAGAAAGTGGTAGACGACGTCGAAGCGGTCTTCCCGCTCTGGCCAATCGATCGCCGTGATGTCGATCAGCGTCGTGAAGGCGCAGGCAGCGTTGTCTCGCAGATGCGTTACCAGAACACGTAGCCCGGCCACGGTCGCCTTCAGGGTCAATTCATCCTGTGCGATTTCGTGGCTAAGCACTGCATCGGACTGAGCCGCCGAGATCAGCTCGCCAAGCTCTTCCAGGGCTTCGGTCATGGTGTCCTCCTCGCGCCCCGGCGTTACCGCGTGATCGTGCCGGTGCGACGGATCTTCCGCTGCAGTTGCAGGATGCCATAAAGCAATGCCTCGGCCGTCGGTGGGCAGCCGGGCACGTAGATGTCCACAGGTACGACGCGGTCGCAGCCACGTACGACGGAGTAGGAATAGTGGTAGTATCCGCCACCATTTGCGCAGGAGCCCATCGAGATAACATATCTTGGCTCGGGCATCTGATCGTAGACCTTCCGCAGCGCAGGTGCCATTTTGTTGGTCAGTGTACCGGCAACGATCATCACGTCCGACTGACGCGGCGACGCGCGTGGTGCAAAGCCAAAACGTTCGACGTCATAGCGCGGCATCGAGGTGTGCATCATCTCGACGGCGCAACAGGCCAAGCCAAACGTCATCCAGAACAGCGAGCCGGTGCGCGACCAGTTGATCAGGTCATCGGCCGTGGTGAGGATAAATCCCTTGTCGGCCAGATCGTTCGAAAGGTTGGCTGCGAGGACATCCTTGTCGGCGCCCGCCGTGGCGGCACTCACTCCCATTCCAACGCCCCCTTCTTCCATTCGTAGGCGAAGCCGATCGTCAGCACCGCAAGAAACACCATCATCGACCAGAAGGCGACGTCACTGAGTGTTCCGAAAGCTGCCGCCCACGGGAACAACATTGCGATCTCAAGATCGAATATGATGAAGAGGATCGACACGAGGTAGAAGCGTACATCGAACTTCATCCGCGCATCGTCGAAGGCGTTGAAGCCGCACTCATAGGCCGAGATCTTTTCGGGGTCAGGACGTCGCACCGCAAGCACCGCGGCGGCCAGCATCAACACGAGCCCGAGCGCAATTGCGATGCCGAGAAAGATCACGATCGGGAGATATTCGCGGAGAAGGTCTTCCATGAGACACCCTGCTTGAAGCGTCACGTTCTTGGCGCCGCGAACCCGTCCTAGCGAGGGCGCCCGGACAGGTCAATCGCGCCATTGCCGCAACGCAAGAAAATGCGTTCTGCGGTGCAGCTTACCGCACAGCGGACATCAAGATCGGGTTAATGGAGCTTTTTGATGACTTGGCGCGGTTGACGGGGCTCGAACCCGCGACCTCCGGCGTGACAGGCCGGCACTC
>ERZ1740062.478-NODE-478-length-21746-cov-5.180444_pt1 | contig 21746 bp, 21 predicted proteins | sample MGYA00581741_ERZ1740062 | MGnify/ENA primary metagenome ERZ1740062 (study PRJEB43018, sample SAMN04849747) | marine metagenome | isolation source: floating plastic debris | place: Pacific Ocean | collected 2008-09-01 | study: EMG produced TPA metagenomics assembly...
ACCCGTCGACGCGGCCTTGCGATTCGTGGCTGCGGTTCTACCATCTAGCTCGGCCTCCTCCGAGAGCGTGAACCGGCGATCATGGGTCTTTTTGCCGTCCGGAGCGAACACCGCGCCTCGCAGGCGTTCGATAACGTCGTATGATGCGGTCTCGATTTCACGAATTCCCTCGATTCCGATACGATTTGTAGATCGCCCGTTTGCTTCTACGACTGGATCAATCGCTGTCATCGTTAATTCTCCATACAATCCCGAAAGTTTCGCTTTTCCGTCGTTTTAGGGTCAAAATTTGCAACCTCTGATGGGCGCCAATATACTCCGTTTGACAGTAATCACCAGAACAAGACCGAGTATTTGACGTAAATACCAAGTTTCTAGCGCTGACTTTGAAGATACGGGGACAGTATCGTGGCGCGAGGAAGCAAACGGAGCTGGCATGGAGCGAGAACAGGGTCCAAGTGACCGAGTAGGGGAGCACAGCGAGGCTGAAGACAACGACCGGGCCATATGGGGCAGGGTGGTGGAGCATCTAGCTGAAGCTCACGACGAGCGAACGCTCAGCACCTGGATCAAGCCGATAGCGTGCACCATTCGTGATGATCGCCTTTGGCTGGGTACGCCGAATCACTACGTTCTGGATCGCATTAAGAGCGACTTCCTAGACGACATCCGCAAGGCCGTCGAAGCGATCACTGGCTCGCCGATCGCGAACGTTTGTATCCTAACCGAGAGCCACGAAGGCCTCCGTGAACGCGCGGCCCGCGAAAGCGCACCGACGCGCCACAAGACACGCGGTCGAACGAGTGAATCGGTTGTTGAGCGCGCGCAGTTGAAACTGTTCGATCTTGAGAAAGCAGGGCAGTTCTCAGCCTACCCAGTCTCACCCAACAACGAATTCCCGACCCTTCTCACACGCCTGCCGCTGTTCAAACCCGGCCGCGCCTCGCGCCAGGCCGCGCTTCTGGACAAGGACTTGGCTCTGCCTTTCGAAACATCATGGGGCGACGGACGAAAGTTCGGACCGCCGCTGACCGTGTACGACGAAGACACGCTGATGGCGATAGGCCGATTGCGTCAAAACATGCTGATCGGCCACCCGAGCAAGATGCCGGCGCCGATCTCTGAGATGTACACGGTGGACGGCGAAGACGACGTTCGTGTTCACGTCGTCTACTGCATGCTCAGTGATATCCAGGATATGTGCGGCACCTCCAAAGGGGGCAGAAATAACAAACTACGTCTCGCCTCGATCAGACGACTTGCCGCGACCAAAATCGAGTTCAGTCGAAAGACTCAAGAAAAGACCCGAACGGGGACGACGATCGATCTCATCCACGTCCGGTGGCAGGAGTATGAGGACAGCGCGACTCTTTACATCCAGTTCTCGCCGGTCATGGTGACCTGGCTGGAGAACGCCTACACCTACATCGATTGGAACATCCGTCGTCAGCTCACGAGCGACGTCGGAAAAGCCGTGCACCGGTTCCTATCCGGTCAGCCCAAGAGCTACTCCATCTTCACTCGGAAACTCCAATCAACGATCGGCCATCAGTCGTCCTACAAAGAGTTCAGCCGGCTTCTCCGCGAAGCCCTCGGACAGCTTCATGATCTCGGCTGGTTGGCATCCTGGTCCATCGAGGGGAACGGGCGCAGCAGGCCTCACAAACTCATCTTGCAGCGCTGAACAACGTCCGAATCACTCTATTTCGCGCCAATCTGGCGTGTACTTAACCCACCGAACGCCTCGCCGTTAAAGGCTTGCAGCCCCTCAGGGGCGCCGTTTTCATGCGCTTTTGGGGCATTTCACGGGGGCTGTCGAAGGTGTGTACTCAACCCACCGAAGAGAATTATGCTGCTATTTCAGGCCGTTCTCGCGGTTCCGGCCTTCTTCGGGCGTGATCCCGCGGAGAAGCGGTGATTTAGCAGGATCGTTGGTGTACTTCTCCCACCGAATTGCTCTGGCGAATCTCAATACGGAGTAGGGGAGGGTGTACTTTTCCCACCGAGGTTATCCTCAGACCACGGGTACTGAATTGACCGGGTGGGGGTACTCATCCAACCATAGTGGGGTATTGAACAAGCCGAGTGACGGTACCATACCCACCGTGTGAGGGTATGCAACGCACCCAGTGCGGGTACTTCGCCAACCGGTTATCCGACCGATGGAGCGCAAACCCTTGCCAGCACTACATTTGCGGCCTCAACACGGTTCCGTAGTCACTTTAATAATCCTCTCTTTAGTCTTTTCTCTTAATCAATATGTAGTACGCGGCGTAGTAGCGGCCGCGGGGTTTTTGTCTGCGACAAGAGAAGGGGAGAAGAAGACAGCAACAATCTCACAGATTCATTGGTTACCACAAAGACGCCGGAGTCGACCAGGTAACCTTCAACAAATCGATCACTAGGTACATCGATCCAGTTGATGTCTATACCTGATTCATCCGTGTATCGATTGAAATCGAGCTTCTTTACGCGTCGACCACAGCATCCTTTCTTGAGAATGTTCTATACCCCTCGCTTCTAGTGACAGAAACGTTTAACGAACGGTCTTAGCCGAAACCAAACCAGGGCTGCACCTAAGCGAAGACCACGGCACCTAGTCGCGATTGCTGGCAACCAGCACGCCGGTAAGTAAGGGCCTCGCTAGAAGCGACGCATATCCCTTCAACAAAAACAGTCCTTAAGTCAATCGATCGACAGCCGATAGACACGATGTCGGTACTCGTGAAGTGGGACGCGATGAGTGCATGGCAAACACAGCGATAGGGCAAAGCCTATGAGATATAGCCGTTTCGGTCTTTGAGGCCGCTTTGGTTGAAATCGAAACGCTAGTTACATCACTTATCGCGGTTTCCAGCTCCATAGTGAATCCAACAAGAGTCTCTGGGTACCCCTTGAAGGCCTACCAGACCGAAATCTGGGGGATCGAGTCGGCGATCGTTACTTGGTGAGATTAGAACATATGAACATAGCTACCCTAATCCTGAGCAAAATTGGACTTCGCACAAAGTTTTTGCTGGCGACGGCCATTCCGATCACCGCTATGGTGTATCTCGCTCAATCAGACGTGCGAACCAGCTCTGCCATCAGCGATGCGGCCGACCAGCTCGTCCGAGCCACAGAGACGACCGTCGCTATCAGTCGACTCGTCCACGAGCTGCAAAAAGAGCGCGGCGCATCATCCGGTTTCCTCGGTAGCGGCGGTGAGAGTTTCGTCACTGTGCTACGCGACCAGCGGCAGCAGACCGATCGACGTTTCGAAGCACTCGATGGAGTCTTGGCAAGCACAGATCTCGCCGCGATCGACCTGAGCTTCGCCGCGACAATACGTACTGCGATGGAGAAGTACAAGAAGCTAGAGCGCATTCGACGGGACGTTGATGCGCTGGACATATCGACTAAGGATGCGATCGCTTACTACACCGACCTAAACGGGCTGTACTTGTCAGTTGTTGATCTTCTTCCCGGAATGAGCCCAGATGCAGAAGTTCGCCAAACGGCAGCAGCCTATACCGCTTTCGTGCAAGGTAAGGAACGCGCTGGTGTTGAACGAGCTGTCGGGTCAGGGGCTTTCGCATCGGGACGCTTCAGTCAAGAGAGCTACATCCACTTCCTTCGACTAGCATCCGTTCAGGATACCTACAACGCTGTGTTTCTGAGTTCGGCTACGCCAGAGATGGCCAGCGCGTACCAGGCACTTGCTGAGACACCGGTCTTCAACGACGTGCTGCGTATGCGAGCGATCGGACACCAGAACGGCCTCTCCGGCGAGTTCGATGTCACCTCTGAGTATTGGTTTGACACGATGACCCAGAAAATCAATGCACTCAAGGACTTCGAGGACACAATCGCCGAGACTCTGCTGGGTCAATCCAGTGAGCGTCAACAGTCGGCGTCTGAGGCGCTTACAACAACCGTTATTCAAGCGGCGCTTGTGCTCTTCTCCGCCATCGCGATAAGCGTGGTTGTCTCAAGCAACGTTACACGGCGTCTCGCCTCAGCCGGCAAGATGGCCTCAGCCGTCTCAAACGGTAACTACTCGACGACCCTAGACGCTGTTGGGACGGATGAAATTAGTACACTGATCGATTCGCTTCGCGAGATGCAAGATAATCTTCGACATAGGATTGAAGAAGACGAGCGGCGAATGGAATCAGACCGGGTCATGTTAGCTGAGAACGGCCGTATCCGTCAGGCGCTCGACAATGTCAGCACGAATGTCATGATCACGGATGACTCAATGGCCATCGTTTACATCAATGACTCGATGCGCGCGCTGCTAGGGGAGATGACAACCGAAGATAGTCGATTCGCGCCAGATCTCCTAACCGGCCGCAACGTGGATCAGCTCTTCCCGCGGCCGGATGAGCATCGGAGTTTGTTCTCCGAACTCCTTGCGGCGCACCGCGAAGAGATTGAGTTCGATTCACACACTGTGCTGTCTGTGGCAAGTCCTGTTTTCGATAGCAACAAGGCACGGATTGGGACCGTGTTCGAATGGACCGATCGGACCCAGGAGTTGCGCATAGAGCAAGAAGTGCAGACCGTCGTTGACAGCGCCATGCAAGGCGACCTAGCAAAACGTATCTCTCTCGACGGAAGAGAAGGATTTCTCCTTCGTTTGTCACGTAGTGTCAATCAGCTCGTCGACGCGTCCGAGAGCGTCATTAGTGAGACCATCGCCGTCATGCGATCGGTCGCGGGTGGAGACCTTACCGCCACGATCGATGCCGAATACAAGGGGGCCTTCGGGGAACTCAAGAAGTACACCAACGAGACCGTGAAGAAGCTCACCGAAGTTGTTGAGGAGATCAACCTTACCGCCAACTCGGTAGGCACTGGCGCAACCGAAGTCGCGCAAGGTACCAGTGACCTAAGCCACCGAACTGAAGAACAAGCAACCAGCCTGGAGGAATCCGCTTCAAGCGTAGAAGAGGTGACAACAGCTGCAGAGCAAAGCGCGCGCAACGCCGGCGAAGCCAGCGATCTTGCTGGCGACGTCCGCTCTATCGCGCAACGAGGTCAGAGTATTGTGTCGGACGCGGAATCGGCCATGAGTGAGATAGAGATATCGAGCAAAGAAATTTCCGAGATCATCGGGGTTATAGACGAAATTGCCTTTCAGACGAATCTACTGGCGCTTAATGCCTCAGTCGAGGCAGCGCGGGCCGGGGATAACGGGCGTGGGTTTGCGGTGGTCGCGAGCGAGGTTGGCGGACTTGCGGGCCGCAGCGCGGAATCCGCGCGAAATATCAAGGCACTCATCGAATCGAGTATGACTAAGGTTGCTCATGGCGCAGCGCTGGTACAGAGCTCAGGCGAGGCACTGCGCCAGATCGTAGAGGGTGTGGAAAGGGTAACCCAGTTCGCCGAGGAAATTGCACGCGCGAGTGACGAGCAGGCGGCCGGTCTCAAGGAAGTTAATGGCGCCGTTTCGCAAATTGAGCAAGTCACACAGCAGAACGCGGCACTTGTCGAGCAACTTGCCGCTGCTAGCGACTCGCTCGGTTCCCAAGGAGACACACTGAGAAAGATGATGACTTTCTTCAAACTCAAGACACAGCGGCATCTGGTGGCGGTGCCGAGCGCAGAGGAGGCTGGGCAGCACCGGCTCGCGTAGCCAGGCTCCTAGACGTTGCTGTTGGTACCGAAGACTTTGCGACGCTACCCTGGATATCTCCTGCCAAAGTGTAGATTTCGGACGTACGCGGGGTGTACTTAGGGCACCGAAACGTTGATGATCCAAGGCATCTCGTCGCGAAAGGGGGCTGTTTTTTGGCCTTTTCAGGCTATTTCTTTGTCGGCATCTGTAACGTGTACCCAAGCCACCGAAACAGATTGTCCTGAAGTTTCAGGCCCTCAGAGTCGTCTACGACAAAGGAACAGATAAGAAGAAATGCGTTCATCACATCCGCCGACTAGAAGGTTATGCACGCGAGGTAAGCAATGCGTGAGCTTCTCCGCTACTGCAGCCACTTACGAATGGACTGACTAACCTCGAAGAGCCAAATTGTGAGCTGCTGGCAATCAGCAAGACACTCTTCAGCTTGTCACCCCAGTTTCTAATTTGGACCTGATGAAGAATGCTCTTTAGCGTTACTTTCGTAATTTCTGTACTGCGTAAGAGCGTGCATCAGACTCTTTATTGAGATTCGAGTGCGACCAACAACCGTTTCAGTAGGCCCTCTAGGACTTCGGTTTCGTTACGGTCGAGCACTTCAAATAACCCACGATGAAAACTGGCGACTCGTGGCATAACCTCGTCAATAAGATCTTTTCCCTTTCGAGTTAGCGTAACCAATACGCCTCGTCGGTCTTTGGGATGACGCAGCCGCTCAATGAGACCATCTCTTTCAAGCCGTTCCAGCGCGTTTGACATCCCGCCGGACGTCATGAAACTCGCCTCCGCAAGCTCTTTCGGGGAGAGTTGGAAGGGTTCTCCTTGGAGCCTCAAGTTCACGAGCACATCGTGGCTCACTGGGGTAAGACCGAACTCCGCAAAACGCTTGGTGCCAAGCTCATAACAATGATTCGAAATGCGGACAATTCGAGCCAACGCAGGTTGTTCCCAGAGTTCTGGCGATAACTCTGCCTTCACACGCTTCGCTATCGCTTTATCTACCCAGTCGTGTACGTCAGTACTTTCTTGTGTCACCCAACTCACCCCGTAAGAAAGCTTCATAAAAAGTAACTTGACAACAAGGTACTATGGCCATACTGTGCTGCCAGAATTCTTTATTAAACACACGCTTACAGCAAAGCTAAACAAAGGATCGTTCTGTTTCGAGCAGACCAAGACTCTCCTCCGGTATCTCGCAATCAGACGATGGAACTCAAACGGACAAAGCACGTTCGTGCGAATAACTGAATGGGCAGCTCAAGCAGTATACGTTGCCCATTACCGGGGATGCGCGTATCCCGGTGACGAGAAACCAGGGTCGTTCACAAAGAAAGCAGAGAGATACAGAGGACGAATGTCCGAACTAGGCTCGGCAGCGATTCCGTCATACTTGAGACAAGCCGCATACGTCTAGACTTCGGTTTGAACGACTCGGCGCGCTTAAAGAGCACCGTTCCTGCAAGGAATGTGCGAATGACCGTAGAGAACTCCGGCTACATCAAGCAATAAAGATCGGAGTGCTTCTCCCGGATGTACGACGCAAAGGGGAAACAACCATGGATCGTATCTTTCGATTAGTAGCAATCCTTGTTACGTGCGCTTGCCTACCCGTCTTCTCCAAACCAGCAGTAGCGGAGCCCCAGTTTTCAGGGTTTCTTAGCGACTACAGCCAACTGCAGGTGGTACCCGACCAGCCGTCAGCGTTGTCCTTTCTTTCCTCGGATGCCCATGAGCTATTCGAGAGATATGAGGCTACCATGGTTGACCAACCAGAAATTATCATCTCACCTGATTCGAAGTACAGAGGTGCGAAACCTGATGAACTGAAAGCACTCTCTGATTCTTTTCGAGCAACGATCACCGACACGTTGTCGAGTAAGTTTCAAGTAGTTGAAGAGCCAGGTCCGAACGTCCTCTTTGTACGGCTGGCGGCAAGTAATCTACATATAAAGAAGAAGAAACGGTTGACTGACTTCACCCCGGTGGGTTTGGTCACGAACGCTACAGGTGTAAAGGACGCGGTCCGGGCAGCCATATCGGATGACATCGCAAAACGATTATCTCTGATCGAACTGACGATAGAGGCTGAACTACTGGACAGCGAAACCGGCGAGAGACTCGCAGCGCTTGTCGTCCAGCGAGGTCAAGCAAAAGACAAGACCGCTGGCTTGAAGCAAGAGCCAACATCCTGGAAGGAGCTCGATGAGCTGATTCAGGCTTTCGCGAATCGATTGGTTTGCAGATTGACGAGCGCCCGCCCGCCCGACGAAAGACGTATTGATTGCCTTAGTCTCTAAGCTGACACAAATGGCCAAAGAGACCGGGATGCTCTCACGATCAGCATCGACTGGAGAACCAGGCTCAAGAGTGCCTGGACAAGATTTACAACTGATTGGCGAAACTCGTTCGTGCGAGTAACGTTGATCCGGCACTCCGTTTCAATCGAGGTGAAATATGAGAACGGTATCTATCGTCATTCTTGTTGTGCTTAGCGTGGGAAACCTAACGGGATGTTCATCGAAGGAGCGAGGAGCTATCCCGGAAATCTCTAGATCACAGTTTGAAACGCCCCCAGATGATATCCGCAACTATCGTTACTGCGAAATCATACCCATCTTCCGTGTCAGGGCGACGTTCTACGTGGAAGTCTACAATACGATCGATCTCAATGATTGTCCCGCCGACTTGTGGAGCGCTTTAGACGGAGAGGCGCTATCGGCACTTTACGGTGCAACCGACGTCAAGATGAATGGACCCCGTTTCTGGGTGATCAACGAGGTGTCCAGTGATGGTGATACGGCGACTGGGAAAACCGTAGAATTCGGTGGTATCGAGATGGTCCAGAGGGCCGTCATCGAGACTAAGCTTTGGGAAGGTGCTGTTGGCAGCAGGTTTTACACGGAGAACGAGGTTCAGCGCACCACAACATACACCTATCATGCGGGCAGTATGGTGTACGAGTTAACCTCCCCGGTGGGTGAGATTTTTCGTATGCAGTCTTACGCACAAATAGTTGATCCTAGTTTGACTATCTCCGACTTGGACACCTTGGGCGATCGATTGAGTCTACCGACAGGTTGGACCTTCAGTGCGAAGATCCTGACTCAGGAGTCTAAGCTGGTTGCGGATGGCGTGGCCTATGTGATTAATGATGATCTCGGTAACTCTTACCAAAAGGTTACTGGTGGGTTCGCTGTGTCCCCGATCCAATAACCTATTAATCGTCGATTCAACACGTCGAAATCTCTACTGCGGCACGTTTCCTTGGAGGTGACTGTTAGTCTCAAGGGAATCTCGGTCATCTGAATAGAGAGTACAATTCATCGGATTTCCCGAAACGCGAATCAATGCAAGCCCACTATGGTCACGGTTTGACCAACACGTATGACATGCTAACGTTACTTGGAGTTAAAGAAAACGATCTAGTTTTTCTCGCTACAAGAAAGTCGTACATGAGATCGAGTCAAGAGCAGGTACCATTGGCGAGTAGGGCAATCATGAGAAAAGTTCGTTCAGCTCGTTGAATGCCATCGCGGTATCGAGCGATTCGAAATTCCCGGTAGCCAAAATATTTTTTGCAGACTCCCTAAAGGCCAGCCAGGCAACACGATTTAGTGCGGAACCGACAGATACCCGGCGTACACCCATATCGGCCAGCTGTCGGATGTCTAGCCCGGCGACTGGACGACTCATAAGGACATTTAGCGGTAAGGGCGAAACGGCCCGAACCAACTGGACGATAGAATCGCGGTCAACTATGCCGGGCGCAAACAGACAATCAGCACCAGCGTCTGCGTAAGCCACCAACCTGTCCAGAACTGTTCGCAACGGCACAGCTTCCCCTACCAACATGGCTTCACAGCGTGCGGTAACTATCGCCTTGCTGCCGGAGTTGTCCAAGTATTCTCTGACCGCGCGGATCCGTTCGACCGCCAATGCTCGATCGTAGAGTGGCTCATCGGGCTCACCAGAGGCGTCTTCGATCGAGAAGCCTGCGGCGCCCGTGTTGAGACACCGAATGACATTAGTCGCAACATCTTGTGGCTCGCGAGCGTAACCGTGCTGAAAATCGACGCTGACGGGGAGAGTAGTTGAACAGATGATTTCCGTTGCGTTGGCCAATACATCGTCCACAGAAAGCGCTCCGACCTCGTCCGGCCGCCCTTGGGAGAAACTCACCGCTGCTGAGGTTGTCGCGAGTGCTTTGAAACCGATGCTCTCCAAGCATCTGGCGGTCCCGGCGTCCCAAGGGTTGGGTATCACGAAACAACCGGTTTCGTGCAACTCCCTAAACCGCGCGATAGAACTTTTCTGTTCTGTTTCATCCATCGGTCAATACACTCTGTGCTCGAAGATTTCCAGATGACATGAGACTACCACCAAGTAGTGCGACCTAATTAGGAGTCCACTGGTTCATGCATCGGGTTTCATTGTGACCAGAAGTCAATACGAATACCCCGTCGGTTTTGCTCTTCCTACATGGCAAGCTGCAGTCCATCCGCGTTGCGATCCGATCAACGGCAAACTTGCGACTATTCTGCCCCGAACCCTGACGTTATCTTATGTTTCCGAGCACCTGTAATTCGCGACAACTCCACTTTTTGCGTCTTTCTAGCCTAGAAATCTCCGTTCATAGGAGAAAATGGTCGCAACTTTTGGTGACTAGTTGTGACGCAAGTAGCCGAACGGGATGATCGTGGAGTTCCGGTTCACGGCCAAACCTACATTCGTGTCTATTGGTGGCGATACTTGGAATTGACGAACTTGATCCATACAAGTAGCAAGCTTGCACCGACTACAGCCCCAACGAATCCCATAACAAGATCCGCAACATCAAAAGTAGAGCCAATTGGAAGCAACTGTACAATCTCGAAAGCGCTAGACCAAAACAACCCGTAGACGAGAGCCGCCCCCAACTTAGATCCGACAAGACGGTAAGCAAAGAAAACGAGGGTTATTCCTGCGAGAAAACTCGGAAGCCATCCAGCGACCACAGGAGAAAGTAGATCACGAAAGGCGACACTCAATAGCCAGAGGATCGAAAACACCCAAATAGGAAGCGATTGGGTTACGTGATCCCGAAGTTCCATCATTCTCCTACCGTCACTTTTTCTTTGCTCTAACGCTTAGCTTGACGAGATCCCGCATGCCCCGAGACTTTATTATTTGCGTCTAGACCCCTCTCAAAGAATGACCATTGCCTAGTTCTTGATAGCTAATGTCAAGCGTGACGCCTGGCTAATTTCTTGCTTCTACGAAGAGTCGTTACTTCAGGTCTATCGAGTTTGATACCAATCAATGAATCACTACCACTTACGACAGAAAGCTGGTGCACTCGGCCTGTCGCAAGCACCACAAGATCCTCTGTCGTTAAGTTGTGCGCTATCGTTACGAAACTGACTCGAGCTACTTCGAGAGCGATAGTCTCATCTACATCTATGATGTAGATCCCTAGATTAAGCAACCTGGTGGACTCATGAGGCTCGGTTCTGGCCCCGATTTTCGTGGCGAGAATCGAGAGCGTAAGGGCACTGACGGCGGCGTGCTCTATGTTACTTTCCACCAGGTCGGCGCTTGGTTTGTCGTCGAACCAATCGAGTAGGGCACTTGAGTCCAGAAGCACTCTCTTGTTCTCGGCCATCAGCCAATGACTCCCTTGATCAGCTGCTTTTTGGCGCGAGGTAACTCCGCCGCTACCGCGATTTCAATTAGCGACTGCTTATCGCCTTCGCGATCGTGCAATGAAACCGTGAGTTCATCACCTGGTTGTAGATCCATCACTTTTCGGATCTTTGCTGGAATCAACAGTCTACCTTCCTGATCGATACGGACGTTCTTCTTGATCATCAAAGTGCTGGGGATGTAACCGCAAAAATGGGAAAATACAATAAAAAAACCATTAATCCAATAAAAATGGTGATTAGTATGAATACGCCCAGAAACTCGAATTCTGTCCCAACGACTTAGTTAGCACCCGTCGATTTTCGTAGCGGGCAACGGCTTTCATATATGCCCACTGGCGCTAGAAGCTAATCTTGTCGATCTCTTCAACCGTCAGACCGTCCTCGGTGCGATCGTAGAGTTGCGTAGTACGAGTTGACTCATGAGCGGCAATCGCCGCGGCCTTCTCTATAGTGCCGCCGTTCTTCAGGTAAACGGTGATCCCTGAGCCACGGAAGGTATGGTTGCAGATCTGTGGTGGGAGGCCGGCTTTCTTGGCCACTTTCTTGATCACTCTCAAGGCTGTTTCCCGCGTGAGCGCGTTCTCGCTAAGTGACTTTCGACCCCGGCCGCGCTTTGCAGCAAGAAACATTGGTGATTTTGGGTCATCCGCTATGCCAGCAGCCTCGAGGTACTCGTCCAAGTACTCCTGCACTGTGAGATGTGCTGGTACCTGATGGTACTTGCCGCCTTTCTCGTGCAGCCTGAGGAACGAACGTTTCTTCTGAGAGTAGTAGTCTTCGACCAGCATGCCGACCGCCGCAGAGACCCGGGCGAAGGTGTAGACCATCACGCCGATCAGCGCCCGATCGCGTAAGCCCACAGGGTTCGAGACATCTATTGAATCGATGAGCTCGCGAAGCTCTTCGCTGTTAAGGACTGGCGTTTTCCCGCGCTTCACACTGTGCCTGGGTCCCCGGACAGCAGCTGCGGGGTTTATAGCAACGATCTGGCCTCGAATCAGATAGTCGAACAAGTTCCGAATCGCCGCTAAGTGTTGCTTTACCGATGGGACACTAAGTTGTTGACCAAGAGTCTCGATATACGCTGCAACGTGGACAGGTTCGACGTCCACCAAAACGATATTGTTGACCGCACACCAATCAAAGAAACGACGAGCCGCGCGCAGATAAGCGAGCCGAGTGTTTCGGTTACTGTGCTCCGCCGTAAAGAACTGCCAAAAGATTTTCTCGGCTTGGGGCCCCGCGCGCTGAATCACCAACGGCGCCGATATCGCTGCTAGTGCGACGGGCGTCGACGTTTTTCGTCTCTCAATGAACGCTCTAGTACTCACGCGGCGGATTCTATATTAATTACTTCATAATGTCCTTTATGAAGCAATAAAAAGGAAGGGAAGGGTGCCTGTGTTTCTCTACTTTTGACGTGACTTCTACGAGTTGAGGCTGTCACGCCTCGGGTCTGTCTTTCCTCATCGCGAAGGAACCAGGCGCAAAGCGGCTTCGGTGTCTCGTCGGACGAATCCGTTACACTACCGGGGTAACAAGAATAATCGAGTGCAATGAGCGCAGTGCATGTCAATCCAGCCATTCTACGCTGGGCCCGAGAAACAGCGGGTCTTGAACGTGCTGATGCTGCGCGAAAAATAGCGCTGAACCGCACTAAAGCACATACTGCTGAAGAACGCTTGGCATTGATAGAAGCCGGCGATATCGCACCTACGCGCGCTCAGCTTGTGCGTATGGCAAAGCAATATCGCAGACCATTGCTTACATTCTATCTGTCCGAAGTGCCTAAGAAGGGTGATCGAGGTAGTGACTTTAGGGCGCTACCTGATGGCCGTGATCCGTCCGAAGATGCATTCCTTGACGCGCTGATCCGTAGCGTTCGCGCTCGGCAAGGTTTGTTGCGAGCAGCGCTAGAGGATGAAGAAGAGGCAGAACCGCTGAAGTTCGTTGGCAGTATGAGGGTCGAAAACGGCATCCAGGCCCTAGTAGCCTCTATTAAGAGAACTCTACCCATTACGCTCGACGAGTATCGCGCGGAATCCAACGCCGACGACGCGTTCAAACTTCTTCGCAAAGCAGTCGAAAGCGTCGGTGTCTACGTTGTGCTCGCTGGCAATCTCGGTAGTCATCATACCGCGATCGATCTTCGATACTTTCGAGGTTTTGCCCTCGCAGATCCGGTCGCGCCTTTTGTGGTCATCAACGATCAAGATGCACGCGCCGCGTGGTCCTTTACGTTGCTTCACGAGCTCGCACATCTCTGGTTGGGCCAAACGGGTGTAAGCGGAAGCGATGGTGAGATGGCCATCGAGCGGTTCTGCAATGACGTCGCGGGCGAATTTCTGCTGCCTGGCCCGGAGCTGCTTACCCTTGCACTGCCGAGTACTGAAAACGAGCAACTCCTGGCCGACGCGATAACGGAGATTGCCAACGATCGCAAGATCAGCCGATCCATGGTCGCTTACAAGCTCTATCGAACGGGTAGGATTCAGCGCAGTGTTTGGCGCCAATTGAGCGTTACCTTTAGAGAAGAATGGCTGGCGGGTCGCGAGAACCGTCGGGAGCGTGCCCGTGGCCGAGAGGGCGGAGCAAACTACTACACGGTCCGCCGGCACCGTATTGGCGATGCACTAATCACTGCGGTCAGACGGATGATGCGCACAGGCACACTGACAACAACAAAAGCCGGAAAAGTTCTCGGCGTTAAGGCCAAGAACGTGCAGTCTTTGGTCGGTCTTTGATGAGCGAACTTGGTTCGAAGCGGTACGACCATTGATCTACCTGTTGGATGCCAATGTCTTGATTGATGCCAACCGAGACTACTATCCGATTGATCGCGTCCCGGAGTTCTGGGGATGGTTGGTTCACCAAGGAACAGGAGGTGCAGTCAAGATCCCTTTAGAGATCTATGAAGAAGTAAGGGACGGGACAGACCAGCTAGCGACCTGGGCCAAGGACGACGCAACAGAAGTAGCGCTTCTTCTCGAAGAAGCTGCGGACCCCGGCCTCGTGTCGCAAATCACAGAACAGGGCTATGCAAACGATTTGACTGACGACGAGATCGAGAAGGTTGGCAGGGATCCATTCTTAATGTCCTACGCGTTGTCGGACCTCGCCAACTACACAATTGTGACTACAGAAGTATCGAAACCCAAACGCATTCGGGCTAACAGGCATGTTCCAGACGTATGCCAGACTTTCGGGATACGGTGTAGAGATACTTTTGAGTTTGTTCGAGAGCTTGACTTTTCGACCAACTGGACGGGGTGAAGAGCTACCGGCGCCCTTTTCAAATCAGTACCCTTTCATATCTTCACTGAGTGGATGCGCAGATCAATAAAGGAAGGCCTGTGTGGTTACGACGGTTAGACCGTCAGTGCAGCTAGTTTCTAAGGGCGCTCTATCACTAACCACTTAAATACTGCCCTGCAGGGTGATCTGGTTCGTTTCTAGCTAGAATCCGCCGTAACCGAAGAAGGGCCCGCTAGAGCGAGCCCTTCCTACCAGTGCTCACACGATCTACCCTTCGCACACCGGCGAAAAACAAAGTAACGGAATATTTCGATTCGTCAAGTGATGAAGAACCTGTCGGTCTTTACTTGACTAGAGGCCAGCGTCTTGTCCTCGGCGTGCCGAGTTATGTGTGCTCTGATGTACAGTCCGCCTAGAATGTGGAGCAGCGATGCAAAAATCCAGCCCAAGTCACGAAGGTCATAGACACCGATATATAAAGCTGCACAAAGTGTCAGGACTCCGGTAATTACCAGGGCAGTCGGCAACGCTGCGTTGGCCACATTCATTTTTTTCATTGACTCGTTGTCTCTTAAGCTCCCAGGTCGCAGGTTATCCAGGAATGAAGCAAAAAGACTTGAATTGGCTCACAGATCTGTCGCAAAAAACAGACAGCACATACTTCTATGAAACACCTACCCTCTTTTTAAGTCGTGGTCAGTCGTGCTGCGATCTGGTTGTTTACGTCTTGTCGTGAAGTCGACGACTGTCGCCTGGTGCTTGATCTCGATCAAACATGCCGTAATCACGAATCATGCGCGCAATCCTCAGATGATAATCATCAAATGTTTCCGCTCGGCCTTCTGACTGAGTCTTGCGATGTGAGGCCAGTGTGCGCCACCGTTTTATCGCATCCTCATCCTCGAAGAACAATAGGAGAAGCAGCATGTCCGTGTTTGTTAGGCTTTGAAACCGCTCAATCGATATAGAAACCCTCTACCTGCTCGACGAGAGGTCGCATCTCCGACGCGATATCCAGATAGTGGTTCATCTTGCCGGTACGAGGCTCTACTTCGAAGGTCACGGCAATTATTTCTATTCCTCTAGATTATGTGAGCTCTGCAGAGGCCTGGGACTGGCCCGATAAGTACGTTTGGTGACTAGCCATCAAGCGCGATATGGCGCTGCGAGTTGAACGAGATGAATTACAGCAACAGGACCCTGGACTGAACAGAGCGTATCTCGTGATAGACATCGAGTTCGGCGAAGGGGAGATCGAATGGTGCTAACTAGTGCAGTTAATGCCTGCGTTGGAATTCGACTGAGCCTGAGTTTGCGGGTACCCTCCCGGTTCGGTCACTTGTTCGTCTCGTAGGCGAGTGCGAGCATCTCCAGGAGTCGTTGACGACCAACACCGGCGGGCAACTGCGATTGAATCCGGGCACTGCCCATCCCGCGAGCCGGTTGTAGATCTGTAGAAGCCGACACCGGTAGGACCAAGCCCATGACAAAGCCGCAAGTGCGGTTGGGTTTGATCGTTGCGAACTGTCGCTTGTCTTTGAGTCCGACATAGGTCTTGCACGGCACGACCTCGACGCCGGGCAAGGAACGTGCGTGCTCGATGAGAGCATCGTAGTCAGCTTTGACGTTCTCGTCGATCCTTTGCCGCAAGTCATTAGCCAGCACATCGGGCTGGGTCCATGGCACATCGTTGGTGTACTCGCGCATAACCGCGACAGCGGTATAGTGACCCAAGCCATGCTCCGATTTGAGCATCGCAACTTGCGACTTTTTGTCATCGGGCGTTCGGCCCAGAAGATCAAGCCAATACGACAAACCATGGCCGGTTTTCTCCGCCAGGTTCTCGATGATACGAGCATGCATCTCGCCGGGGCTAAGCGCCATGAGCAACTGTCCCCTTGTCTGCGATATGGGCAACCAGCTTCCGTCTAAGGAGACGGCGCCATCCGAGCGAAAGGAATAGCTTCAGGACAATTTGAGAAGCCCGGAATCCTGTCTGCTGCAACTCGAGCAGTGTGCCGCGTTCGCAGTCAGATAGCCGGAAATCGACAACGGTGTCCACACCTTGCGCTCTCCAGGCAATCGAAAGATGTTGCTTGGGGACTAGGGCCAGTACCTCGCAATTGACGGTTCCATCAAAGCCAGGACCTGGATCAGTACGAAACGTAAACACGTGACCGACCACGGGCTCAAACGTGTTCGGCATCAGCCAGGCGGCAAGTTCCTCACTATCTGTAAGCGCCTCCCAAACGACGTCTCGGGCGTATCCCAATGTCACTGATTTACGAATGGAACCCATACTACTTCCTCTTATTCTTAAGGTGCTCGCCCAACGCGGACAGGCGCTGATCCCAAAACTTCTCGTACTTTGTCAGCCATTGCATAACGGGGACCATTGTTGATGCGCTGACGCGATAGATTGTTCGGCGACCCTCTTTTCGACTCGACACCAACGCTGCGTCCCGCAGGACCTGTAGATGCTGAGATACCGCCGGTTGGGAAATCGAGAGATGTTCCTTTAGCTCCCCCACGGACTGCTCCTGGTCATACAGAAGATCGAGCAGCGCCCGTCGATTCGCGTCCGACAAGGCCCGGAACACGAGACTCTTTAGATCCGGTCTTTCCTGGGGGGCGGCCGCTGAACGCACAGCTTTCTCATAAGTATTGACTTATATTTATTATATAAGTGACTACTTATTTGTCAACCGTCGCTGTTGTCGGTTTTGCCGTGAACCCGCCGCGGAACTGCTGATCTGAACCGTTAGCGTGCTCGGTGCGAGCTCGCCCTGCGGCCGTGGTTCGTCACGGCAGTCAAAAAAAGTTATACAAAGAAAACGATCACCCCCACATGAGTTCGGTGAATGCTCAAGGTTCAGTCGCGTCTCCCCCATTCCTTTCTCGTCTTCCTTCTGATCGCTGAATCAACCGTCGCGGCGCAAACAACCGCCGAAGAAGCCAGAGCGCTGATTATCGCCGGAGACTTCGATGCCGCCGCCGATCTACTCGATGATTGCCTGACAAATCAGCGTGGCCGATCGGCGCTGGCGGATTGTGCGATTCAACGCGCAAAGATCGATTTCTATCGCGCGGACTACCACGCGGCGACGATTCGTCTGAACCGATATACGCGGGATCTGAATCTTTCTTCAGCGCAAGCGATACAGGTGGAGCAAATACGTGGTGCGATTAAGCTCAAGCTGGGTGACTACTCGAGCGCAATCACCCACTTCGATGTCGCCCTTAAGCGCGTCGCGGAAGATGCTGACCCGGACGCTGAGATGAAGATTCTCAATAACATCGGTGTGGCCTACCTCTACATGGAAGACTATGAAGCGGCGCTGGAGACATTGCAGGCTCTGAAGACCAGGTTCGCCGGCAGAATGTCGCCAACCACCCACGCATCGGTGCTCTCCAACATCGGTGACGCTAATCTCCTTCTCGGTCAGTACGATGATGCCTTGTCGTTTCATCGTCAGGCGTTAGGACTCCGAGAGGGTATTGGAAACCCCGAGCGGCTCGGACTCTCCCATCGCAGCATCGCCGAAATCTATCTGGAGCTGGATCAACTTGACGATGCCATGTTTCACGCTCAGTCCGCCGTCGACCTGGAGACAGAACATGGATTGGACGCCGCCAAGGCGTCGAGCCTTATTACATACGCTGAGATCCAGTTGAAGCAGGGCGACCTGGACGGGGCACTGAACTCTGCCGAGAACTCATTGGCACTCTGTCAACGTCTCGATCTGAAGGGATTGGCCGTTGGCGTACGACGTCATCTAGCGGAGATTCACGAGGCGCGGGGCAATCTTGAAGAAGCGCTAGTTCATAGCCAGGCCGCATTTCAGGACCAAGTCTCTCTTCACAACGAGGCGACCAGCGTCCAATTGGCAAGAGCCGAAGCCGACCACAAAATAACGACCGCACAGCTGGAGCATGCCGAGGAGATGAGAACCGCGGAACTCGCGCTCATACGGGAACGGGTGCGGCTTAGGTTTCTGATTGTCGCCGTGGTCGGCGTGGGAGTCCTTGCTGTGGGCGGCTACATGTTCTCCGTCGTGATGGAAAGCAAGAACTATCAGCTACGTACAGCGAACAAAGCACTCGAACTGGCCAATCAAAGGACCGAAGCTCTCGTTGCGGCCCTGCCCATTTGCGATAGCTGCGTCGATCTTTGGCAAAGTTGCGATGGGCGTTGGGCGCCACTTGAAGACTATGTCGAACAACAGAAAGCTAAGCGACCAAGCAACGAGATCTGCCAAGTATGCTCCTGCGCCCTCCCCAATGCTTGATTTGGTGTTTCGCGATGTCCGGCAACGAGTCATGGATCAATCATGCATTGATGTTCGACGGCAGTGCTCTCGTGAGCGGCCCACCCCGGTAACTGCGCCGGTCACGCGACTCTCGCACATGCCTGCCGTGGGAATAGCTCTGGGCCAACAAGCCCGAGCAACTCCACTACCTGACCTGATCACGATTCTCCGTCGCGCCGACATACAACAGCGCTCCCGTTATCGCGATATTCTTGAAGAACAGCGACAACTCCAATTGCTGCATTGTGCCGTCGAGTCGCCAGAACGGATGAAAGAACCAGTTGGTTGCCAACGTGAACACCGCGAGGGCACAAGCGGCACCGAGAACCCATCGGCCACGGCCAACAATAATCAATACGCCACCGAGCGCTTCGAGTGCAATAGTTAGCGGTAACAAAACATCCGCCGGGACCAAGCCAGCTTGCTCCATGCGCGCGTGCGTCATCGAGTAGTTTATTAACTTGTTTGTTGCTCCGAGCAGGAACAAGAGCGCCAAGCCCACCCGCCCCACGAACGCAAGGACGGGTGAGTAACGCTGGTCAGTCACTATCAATCCCGCTACCGATTGCGGTACTCAAATTTTGGACGCCAGTGTTCATGAACATCTGCAATTCCGGTACACGGCGCTTAACAAAGATCCGTGTGAACCACGATGTGGGCTTGACGTTGTAGCGCCATTCAAACCGAGTAAGCGTCGGGCTTAGCACCGTGAACCGCTGCTCACCGACAATTTGCTCGATTCCGCGACCGGCACCGTTGGTAAACACCCACACTTGGTAGCGAAACAGCTCTGGATTGTTCTCCAACACTCGCTCGATAACATAGTGACCGTCCGCCAGTTGCATCCTGCGACTCGCACCAGGCGTCAACCACTCTCCCTTCAATGATACCCATGACTTCGGCGGTGCGATGTTTTCGGTCGGCTCAAGGTAGTCGATAAACGCGTTCTCCCGCAGATACTCCCGAAACTCAGATAGACTCAAAGGGATATCTGTGGAGGCAACAACGGTAACGAATCCGTCGTTTGCGACGGCTGGCGGTGCGCTGTACTCAGGAGGCACAGTCGGTGGTGCTGACGAACACCCCGCCAGCAAGAAAAGAAGAAAAATCGAAAGAATACGCATGAGGATCACGGTCTCTCTATAATACGGAGTCCGTACTATAATCAGAATCTATGGCAACGACAACACCTTCAACAAAAAGCGCTAAACGGCTCCGCGAGATCGTTCACGTGATAATCCGGATGTTCTTGGTTTCAGGACGTGCAGGACCGCCAGCCGAGGGCCACCTACCGTTCAACCCTCTCTACTTCCACATATTGGGTCGGTTGCGTGAACGTGGGCCAACTCGGCCGAGCGAACTGGCGGCGACGTTCGGCGTCGCTAGAACCACACTGTCAACGGCGGTCAATGCGCTAGTCAATCGAGGTCTACTGCAGAAAGAACGCGATCCACACGATGGTCGCGCTCAGCTCGTCAAGCTCTCGGATAACGGATTGATGGTCGCCAAGGCCATCTACCGGCAGGATCTGACCAATATGAAAGTGCTGCTTGAACAACTTGACAATAGTGAGATCGAGCCGTTTCTTGAGCTACTTGAGAAGGTGGTGCGCGGTCTAGAGTTGTCCGCTTCGTCGGGCGATACCAAATAGCAACAGGCAATCCGGCGCCGCACGCCAAAGGCCGTCACGCCGCACAGAACCTCCTATGGAGACGGAAGGCCATTGCCGGTCCCGAGGATCGTGAGTTGAAGTCGCCATACGTCTCGCTACGCCGATTCGGTCCGCTGGCGGAACCGGCGAGACCGTCTCTCCTGGTCGAGTGAAATAACAGAGTCTAGTCGCGACGTGGTAAAGAACCGGGTTAGTTCCTCCAGCTCCTTGGTTCGCGTTTCGATCGATTCGCTTGCAGAAGCTGTCTGCTGCACGAGCTCGGAGTTGTCCTGCGTAAGACTCTCGAGTTGCATAACGGCGCTTTCGATACCGAGTACCCCCTGCGCCTGTTCCCTACTGGCTAACGCGATTTCGGACACCACAGAGGACACATCCTGTATATCCGATTCGATTTGCTGAAAGAACCGACCCGTCTCACGCACCAGCTGCACACCCTCATCGACAAGGCGGGTACTGTGGAGTATGAGCTCCTTGATCTCTTTCGCCGATGCAGCGCTCTTGGCGGCGAGGTTACGTACTTCATTAGCAACAACCGAGAACCCTCTTCCTCGTTCCCCGGCTCTAGCCGCTTCGACGGACGCGTTCAATGCCAGTAAGTTGGTTTGGAACGCGATCTCGTCAATCGTACTGATGATGTCTGCCGTACGCGCGCTGGAATCACTGATGGCTACCATCGCTTCTACCGCGCGATGCACAACGGCGCTGCCCTCGCTAGCCGTTGCCAGCGCGTCGTTAGCGAGCTTACTGGCTTCTGCGGAGTTCTCTGCCGTCTGCTGCACGGAACTTGTAATCTGCTGGACATTCGTCGCGGTTTGTTCAACATTCGACGCTTGGTCCGCTGTTCGTGTACTGAGGTCGCGATTTCCCTCCACAATCTCGCCGGCACCCACACCGAGAGTACCTACTGATGCCTTTATTGTATCGACGACGTCAATAAGCTTCTCGCCGGTGGAGTTAACTGTCGTTCGAAGTTCGGCGAAACAACCTTCGTAGTCGTTCTCTATGTGGGTCGTTAGATCCCCATTGGACATGTCTTGGAGCACACCCAAACACTGTTCTGTAACGTCCTGAAAGACATCAATGAGCCCGTTGACCGAGACCGACAAGCGATGTAGGAAACCAGATAGACCTACTACTCCAATTCGGGCCTTCAGATCGCCGTGAATTGCACCCTCAACCTTACGATGTACTTCGCGCTCGATGTC
>ERZ1740062.479-NODE-479-length-21687-cov-6.748151_pt1 | contig 21687 bp, 25 predicted proteins | sample MGYA00581741_ERZ1740062 | MGnify/ENA primary metagenome ERZ1740062 (study PRJEB43018, sample SAMN04849747) | marine metagenome | isolation source: floating plastic debris | place: Pacific Ocean | collected 2008-09-01 | study: EMG produced TPA metagenomics assembly...
GGCCAGCGATGACATGACGACACTCAAGCGCGCGGCCGCGCTGTCCCTCGGGATTTTGGCCCTGCCATCGTATGTGTGTCGGTCCGAGGTAGACGCCGGGTCCCTGGTGCGGATCCTGCCCGGCTGGACGGCAGGCCGCCCGCAGATCAGCCTGTTGATGCCCAGTCGACGGGGCGTCTTGCCCGCGTTCGAAGCGTTCCTGGATTTTATCAAGCGGGAACTGCCTGCCGTACTGGTCGGTAAAGAAAGAGGCGATTGATCAATCGAAACCGCAAAAGGGTTCTTGTCCCAAGATGCAGATGAAGTACCTGACGGCGTCGAACGTTCGGCTTCGCGTAAACCTGAAAATAGCCAATCGAGGCTAGCGCCGACAGGTCGAGCTCCGGTTCCGGCTGTTGAATGTCTGCAATGCGAATACTGCGCCGCAGCAAGCGCTTAGCAATCGAATGTCAGGAGTGGGCCGATCCAATCATCGACCTTCATCGGACATAGATCCAGCCGAGTTGGCTGACCAGCTTGCGCCGGAATAGGATCTAGGCCTGGAGGGGTGGCGTGCAGAGCCACCCCTGGCAGAACTTGCGGCTAGGCTGCTCGTGCTGCCGGAACTTCCCAGGCGTTCGGAACAAAAGCTATATCGAGGTCTGTACGGGCGACATGGTTGGTGTAGTTGGACAGAACCTTCAGCGCCGTGCCCAGAATGACTTCCAGAACCGTTTGCCGCGAGTAGCCCGCCTCCAGAAATGCACCGATCTGTGCGTCGGAGGGCCAGCCACGCGACTCGTTCACGACGACAGCGAACTGACGCAGAGCTTCGAGCCTGGGATCAGCGATCGGGCTGCCAGAGCGCAAGGCCTCGATCACGTCGGCCGGCACACCGGCCATCTTCGAAAGCGTCGTATGTGCCGCCATGCAATAATTGCACCCGTTAAGCCGATTGTTCGTCATCAGGATGATCTGGCGCTCGGTTTCCGACAATTCGGCTTTTCCGAAGATGTTAGAGAGGGTCGTGTAGCCTTCGAGGATGGCGGGAGCCTCGGCCATGTTGGCATAGAGGTTTGGCACAAACCCGTATTCCTTGAGAGCGGCTTGCAGAATAGGTTTGGCCGTGTTCGGGGCAGTTTCGAGTGTGTGTTTGGCAAAGTCTGTCATGGTTTCTCACCAAATTTGATGTTTACGCGGCGACCCATTCTGTGGTGATAGCCGCCGCGTTTCAGAGATGCGCGGTCAGAGCGCGCTGATCGGGGTGTTCACGATGGCGGGCCACTGCTCTGCAGCCTGAGCCAGTACGGCTTCCTTGTTTTCAAGATATTTAGCGTAGATTGCGTCGTTCACGAAAAGGTAGAGCTTGCCATCCACGATGTCGGCATAGCGAACATCGCCGTCCAGCTTCTTTCCCAGCGACACGCCAAGGGCACAGAACCCGCCGTATTGCGGCAGGAAGGCAGCGGGATCTGCCTCGAACGCTTTCTGCGCCGCTGCGGACGCGAAGTAATAGTCCACGCCGTCAACCATCGAGGTGTAAACCGCGTCTCCGATTTTCGGGGCATCGGCTTTGAACATCGAGACCGGGTCGACACCGTGCAGACCGAGCGGGTTGCCTGTCAGCGTGATGCCGTTCGAGACATTGTACTCGTCGGCGGCGAAGGCGCCCGAGGCCATCGTGATGGCGGCTGCGGAGAGCATGGCGGTCAGGGTGGATTTCATAAACATGGGTCAGTTCCTTTTCGATTGAGAGTTGGGAGAGGTGTGGGGGCGTCAGGCCCCCTGAGCGATCCGCTGGACGGCATCATCCGTCCACCAGACTCCGTTGGCGACCATGCGGAAGTTGATGATCGCGGCCTGATAGCCGTCGCCCTCCGGCACCTTGGCACCAGCCGTGGCATCGCGGACGACGGCAACTTCGTATCCAAGCTCCAAGAGCTCGTAGAGATGCGCCTGCGTGCAGAGATTTGCCGACATGCCGGCCAGGATCACTTTGTCGATGCCGCGTTTGCGCATCTGCAGGTTCAGGTCGTTCTGGGCGGGCGAGTAGACCTTGTGCGGTGAGCAGACGACCGTTTCGCCGTCCTCGATGTACTTCTTGTATTGCGGCATCCAGTCGGCGCCGGAGCCCTCGAAGCCGTCGAGGTTCAATGCATCTTTCCTGTCGAACATGCCGATGCTGTGCATGGTCTTCTCGAGTGTGCCCTCGAAGTGCCACTTGTGGTCATGCGGGTAGTAGTAATGCGGGGAGATGAAGACCGGCATGTCCGCCGCCTTGGCTGCGATGAAGAGGCGTTCGATATTGTCGACAGTGCCCTGTTCGGTCACGCTTTCGCCAACGACCCCCCAGGTGACGCCCTGCTCGGACAGGAAGTCGATCTGTGGGTCGGTGACGACCAGCGCCGTGCGGCCTGGAACGATCTGCATATCGATCTGCGGCAGACCGGGGTTGTCGGGGTCTCCATATTCCGCCTTGGCAGCATCTGTGGCCGCCATCGTGTCGCCGCTCACAACGGCGGTTGCGCCTGCGGCGGCGGTTCCGGCGATGCCAGTCAGCACACGGCGCCGTGCCTGATCGATCGTTTCCTGCGTGGTGCCGCATCCGCAATCGTCAGAGTGGTGATGATCGTTGTTCGTGGTCATGGTGCTTTCCTTTCCTTCGTCAGATCTGGCGCGAGGTATTCGCGCCGCAGGGCGGCGGAGGTGATCTAGCGGGCCGCAAGGCAAACCTTCCTTGTTCGCGGCCTTGCAGCGCCGCGTTGCGCTTGTGATCGTGTCCGCTTTCCTCTCGGGATGGCGCCGCGTATGCGGGCCAGAAGTCGGGCCTTGGGGCTGGCTATGGCGGGCGCAGCGAACAGGCCATATGCCTTGGAATGTTCACAGCCCCAGCTCCGACAATCCTGCGTGGCCTTCGGGCCGGGGGCCGCTGTCCCATCGGAACAGGCGATCCGCTTCTTCGATCGGCAGATCGTTGATCGATGCGATCCGGCGACACATCAGGCCGTCCTGATCGAATTCCCAGTTTTCGTTGCCATACGAGCGGAACCAGTTGCCGCTGTCATCGTGCCACTCATAGGCGAACCGGACAGCGATCCGGTTGGCCTGATAGGCCCAGATTTCCTTGATCAGCCGATAGTCCAGCTCTCGGTGCCACTTCCTGGTTAGGAACAGGATTATCTCGGCGCGTCCCTGGATGAGCTCTGATCGATTCCGCCATACGCTGTTCACCGAGTAGGCCAAGGCGACCTTTTCTGGGTTGGTTCCGTTCCAGGCATCCTCAGCCATACGAACCTTTTGCACGGCTGCATCTTGATCGAATGGAGGCAATGGTGGGCGGGGCATTTTGGTATCTCCTCGGTGTGGCATGTGGGTTGACCGATCTGTTACTCATAAAGTGAACTGATCTGTAAACCCTGTCAACCTAAATTGGACACCTCCGATGCACCGCGGACGCGAGATCACAAAAAGGAGAGAAGACATAGGGGTTTAGCCCTGCAATCTTGATCCTGATGCAAGCCTCTTATATGAACCGATCGGTACATCTAAGGAGCGAATCATGCGGCAGACAAAGCGCGACGAGCTTGTTCGCAAGGCGTTGGAGATCTTCTACCGGAATGGCTTTCATGCCACCGGCATGGACATGCTCGCGGCGGAGAGCGGCGTGTCAAAGACGTCCATCTACAAGCATTTCCGCACCAAGGAGGATCTGATCCTCGCGGTCCTGCGCCTGCGGGACGAGAACTTCCGCAATTGGTTGTTCCGGCGTATGGATGAGCTGGGAACGACCCCACGGGAGAAGCTTCTGGCGATCTTCGATGCCCTGGACGAATGGTTCGGCGAGCGGGGCTTCAAGGGCTGCATGTTCATCAAGGCAAGCGCCGAGTATCAGGATCCCGAAGACGCCATTCACGCGCAATCCTCTGAGCACAAGCGCTTGCTTTATGACCACGTGGTCGAGTCGACGAAGCAATTGGACGTTGCGTCTCCCGAAGGTCTCGCGCAACAGCTTTTGCTGCTGAAAGAAGGTGCAATTGTCATGGCCGTCCTCGGTCGGGGTAGAGACGCTGCACGCGATGCCAAGGCTGCCGCCAAGGGCGTGATTGATAGTCAAGCGTCAAGCGATCAGTTAGATTCAGTCTGATCGCACTGGCCTGTGTCCACACAGAAATTTGCCCCTTGTCTATCTAGTCTCAGCTCGGGGTTGCGCGAGCATCGGCGAAGAAGAACTGTCGTCTGAACGCCCTCGAACTCTGATCAATTCTAATACGGCCAATGATCGTCCAAACAAAACGCGAATGTTCTCAATCGCACAGACCAGTGAATAGCGCATCGAGCCTCGCTCGCCCGATCTCGCTTCGAACCCTGCCGTTGAATGTCCGCAAACGAGAACGCAATTGCAACATTAGGCGCTCACGGCAACGTCTCGATTGGGCCGATTTTGTTGAAAAAGGCGGGTTGAAGGCGGGTTTTGGAGCTGATTCAAGCTTCCTGTGAGAGCAGGAGACCGTGGTTATGATGGGTGAGCGCCAGACGCTTCAGCGAAGCTTTTTCTACGAGTTCAGTCTCGAAGATCATGTGCCGGCGGATCATCTGCTGCGGAGCAGCGATCGGTTCGTCGATCTCTCCAATATCCGGCGACGCCTTGAGCCGTGCTACAGCCGGATCGGTCGAGCTTCGATCGATCCGGAGCTGATCCTGCGGATGCTGATCATCGGCTACAGCCATGGGATCCGGTCGGAGCGGCGGTTGTGCGAGGAAGTGCATCTGAACCTTGCCTACCGCTGGTTCTGCGGACTGGATCTGAACGATCCAGTTCCTGATCACTCTACCTTCTCAAAGAACAGACTCGGGCGTTTCCGCGACTGCGACCTGTTCCGCCTTCTTTTCGAGGACGTCCTGTCGCGCTGCATCCGGGAGGGTCTGGTCGGTGGCGAAGCCTTCGGCGTGGACGCGTCGCTGATCAAAGCGGACGCCAACCGGGAGGACGGGATCGCGCCAGCCGATTGGTCGCCGAAAGAGCACGCCAGTCGCGCGACTTCGGAATACCTGGCGACGCTTGACGACGCCGCCTTCGGCGCGGCGACGCCCGTCCAGCCCAATTACTTGTCGCCGGTCGATCCTGCCGCGCGCTGGTCCGCCGCCGACCGTGGAAAGGCGCACTTCATCTACTCAACGAACTATCTGGTCGACCTCGATAACGCGATCATTGTAGACGCCGAGCCGACCGCGCCAATCAGGCAGGCGGAGCGCAAAGCCGCGCGCGATATGATCGAGCAGACCCGGGACAGGTTCGATCTCTATCCCGAGCGCCTCGTCGGCGACACGGCTACGGCGACGCCAAGATGCTGGCCTGGCTCGTCTATGAGCAAGGGATTGAACCGCATGTCCCTGTCTTCGACAAAACCAGACGACGGGATCAAACGTTCTCACGCGGTGATTTCACGTACGATCATCGCGCCGATGTCTATCATTGCCCGGCCGGCAGGGAACTCCGCCAGTACCGCCCCGCGATGCCGTCGACGAGGACGGCATGCGTCGCTACCGCGCCAGCAAGCTCGACTGCGAGGCCTGCGCTCTGAAGCATCGCTGCACGCCGCGCGAGCCAGCCCGAAAGATCATGCTCTCGATCCACGAGGGTGCGCGGGACCTGGCGCGGGACATCTCAAAGACCGACGCCTTCGTCACATCGCTACGCCAGAGGAAGAAGGTTGAGATGCTTTTCGCACACCTCAAACGCATCCTGAAGCTCGATCGCCTGCGCCTGCGAGGACCTAACGGGGCCAGAGACGAGTTCCACCTCGCCGCAACCGCCCAGAACCTCCGAAAGCTCGCGAAACTGGTTCCAATGCCACTGTGAAGTGCATAGAGAACAATGCTCGGCTCAACTCATCCGCCTCGTAGCAAATGACTTTTTCAACAAAATCCGGACAGAGCTGCCTTCCCCTTTGTCCTGTTGAATGACCGCTTCAGACAGTTGGGGAAGAGTTCCTTATTAGTCGTCAGCGGTTGTGATTTGCATGCGTTCATCCTATCTGCACGTCATCCGAAATGGAGATTTCATGTCCCGGTAAGGAGGGGAGGCAGCGCGCCTCCCGGTGCACATCCAACGTCTGAAACAGGTCCGTTACTTTGCAGCTGACGGACAGAATGATGTGCACTCTCGTTTCTGGCCATCAGCGCCCAAGCCTTGCTTGTGCTACAGACATGAAAATGGACACCCAATGACACGGGATTACTCAGATTTCCTTCCGCGGCGCACGCGGGACGCCGGATCATACGCCGATCTCGACCCTCTTCAGGCACTAGGATGGCAACCCTACTTCGCCCAGCAAATCAGTACGGACGATTTTACTGCGACACCTCCCGCTCGCGTTGTCGAAGTGCATCGCAATGGGCTGCACGTCCTCGGTGACAACGTCGATAGACTACTCCCTCCCAGACCGGATGTGACCGTCGGGGATTGGCTGATGTTGGATCCATCGCACCCGCGATCCAGTCGGGTTCTCGAGCGTACAAGCCTCATCAAGCGGCGCGCGCCCGGCACAGACCGGCAGGAACAACTTATCGCGGCGAATATTGATACGGCCTTCATCGTCACATCCTGCAATCAGGACTTCAACGTGGCACGGCTCGAACGCTATGCCGCACTGGCGTTCGAGGCACGGATCACACCCGTCATCGTCCTCACAAAGACTGACCTCGTGACAGACCCGGAAAGCTACATCGACGCGGCCCGCTCTGTGTCGGAGATGATCGAAGTGGTCGCACTCGACGCCCGTGGAAACGCGCCCCGGACCGAGCTGGCCTTGTGGTGCAGGCCCGGCAAGACGGTCGTGTTCCTCGGTTCCTCCGGCGTTGGGAAATCGACGCTGACCAATGCGTTGCTCGAAAGCCAGTTCGTCGAGACCCAGGCCATTCGCGAGGACGACGCAAAGGGTCGGCATACGACGACGAGGCGCGAGCTTCATGCGATGCCCAATGGCTGTTTGATCCTGGATACCCCCGGCATGCGGGAGTTGCAGCTCACCGATGCAGCGGAGGGGATCAATGAGCTTTTTACCGATATCCAGGAGTTGGCCGCGCGTTGTCGATTCAACGACTGTCAGCACGAGACCGAGCCGGGATGCGCTGTTCTGAACGCCATCGAAGACGGCTTGCTCGACGTCATTCGCCTCGGCCGATGGCGCAAGCTTATGGCCGAAGACGCTCATAACTCCGCCAATCTTGCTGAGCGCAGGTCGCGTGACAAAGCGTTCGGTAAGATGGTTCGCGACATCAAGAAGCTGAAAGATGTCAGGAGTTAAAGCGATGACGCATTCGAAAGATGGTCAGATAATTTGGCATGACCTTTTCACATCGAACAGAGGCTGTTCGATGGAGTTCTACGGGCATGTTGCCAACTGGACATATCAAGTCGAGCGGGCAACGGATTTTGTCTGGGGTGGCGGCGAGAAGGATTTCGTCCTTGCGCTATCCGGTGACGAAGCGGGCGCCGGATTGGCCGAAACACCTCCAGGCCAGGAAAATGGCTGGATTGCTTACGTCGAGGTCCCTGACGTGGATGCGGCGGTCAAGCGTGTCGACATGCTCAAAGGCAAAATCATTCGAGAACCATTCGAGGTGACGGGGGTAGGTCGCAATGCGCTCGTCCGCGATCCGTTCGGTGCGCTTTTCGGTCTTTCCTTATCGCGGCACGGCTTCCCCGTGCCGCGCCGGCAATTCGGCCCTGAAGTGTACGTCAGCAACGGGAACGACTTGCCGCAGGCGTTCTATAACGAACTTTTCGGATGGCAGGTCTCTCCCGAGAGAGACATGGACTCCGTCGTTCTCCTCGAGCCTTCCGGCGAACCTGTCGCTGTTGAACATGTCACGAAATGGCCCGCCGGCTCGAACGCAGCTTGGGTGCCGAGCGTCAAGGTCGCTTCAGTCTTCGATGCCTGCCGTGCTGCCGAAATCAACGGCGCGCGTCCGGCCTTTGTGTATGCCAATGAAACTGTGCAGTCCCATAGTCGCATCCTTTTTGATCCAGACGGCGCGCCGTTTGCTCTCGACGTAGAGTGGACAAACACTTTCTAGAAGCTCGTTCAGTTTTCATCGGAATTTCAGAGCGGACGAACGTCCGCTCCGAAAGATACGTCACGTTGAGCTCACAGCAATACTCACGGATCAATCTGCGGGGTGCATCAATAGCCGTCGCCCGACGGCGTTCACTGAGTTCCGGGCACTCTGCTGATAACGTTCATCTGGCCGAGAAGCGGCTAGCTTCCCGCGTCGCCTTCAGGCCGGAAATGGCCCTGTTCCTTCAGCGCGTCGGCGACCTCCTTGGGCATGTAGTTCTCGTCGTGCTTCGCCAATACCTCGGACGCGGTGAACTGGCCGTTGCGCCAGTACCCCTCGGCCACGATGCCCTGCCCTTCGCGGAACAGATCCGGCAACACGCCGTTGAAGGCGACTTTGACCGTTCCGTTGCCGTCGGTGATCTCGAACAGGTTCACCGTGCCGTCCTTGCCGACAGTGCCTTCAACGACGAGGCCCCCGACACGCAGAAGCTGGTCCGGGGCGAACTGCTGCTCGACCAGTTCTGTCGGAGATTTGAAGAAGGCGATCGCGTCCTGCGCCAGGAACCCGAACAGCCCGGCCGCACCGGCCAAGGCCGCGCCACCGATCACCAGCATCTGGATCCGGCGCGTCTTGCGCGAGGTTTTCATGACGTGTCCTCCTGCGTGGCGCCGTCCGATGGGACACCAAAATTCACCACCGCGTTTACCTGTGCGCCCAAGATAATCGCTGTTCCCGTGAGATAAAAGAACAGCAGCGTCACTATGACCCCCGCGAGCGCGCCATAGGTCACCGCATAGGTTGGCGAGTAGGCCAGATAGATCGACAGGGCCGTCGCCGCCAGAACCCAGATAACCATGCTGACCAGCACGCCGGGCCAGAGTACCATGCCCTTCATCGACCGGTCCGGCAGCACGCGGTGCATCAGCCAGATCGTGCCATAGAGCAGTCCGGCACCGACCAGATAGCGCGCGATGTCTGCCTCGGCCGGGATGTCCACGGGGGTCCATGCCTCGATCAGCGTGAAGGCCAGCGGTGCGAAGATGATCAGCACCGCGAGACAGCCGAACGCGGCAAACCCGATGAACACGAACGCGATCGAGATCAGACGATTGATAACGAAACCTCGCCGCATCTCGACGTCATATGCCCGGTCGAGCCCGATGCGTATCGCCTCGACCCCGTTCGATGCGCCATAGATCGTCCCAAGTGCAGCGATGGTCAGCACGCCGCCACGGTGCTGGCCGATCACCTCGCGCAGCACGGGTTCCAGGGTCAGCGCGACGTGCTCCGGCACCGCTTCGAAGAGCGTGTCGAAGGCTTCGGTCGAGTAGCTTTCTCCGATGATCGATCCTGCCAGTGTCATGCAGAAGATCAGGAACGGGAACGCCGCCAGCATCGACGCATAGGAGATGTAGCCTGCCAGGACGGCACTCTGGTCATCGTTGAAGCGGCGCAGCGTCTCGACGATGAACCGGATCCAGAGAAGTTGCCTGATCTTCTGCAACATCACGTGGACCCGGCCTTTCGTTGCTCAGGGGAAAACCGGGGACAGGGTCAGCCCGGCGGTTTCCTCCAGACCCAGCATCAGGTTCGCATTCTGGATTGCCTGGCTCGATGCACCCTTCGAGAGGTTGTCGAGCGCAGAGAACAGCATCACGCGGTCGCCGGCGCGGTCCGGTACAACGCCGATATGGCAGTAGTTCGACCCGCGCACATGCTGGGTCGCGGGAACTTCACCCGGCGGCAGGACAAAGATAAACGGCTCGCCCGAGTAGCGCCCTGTCAGCGCGTTGTAGATCTGATCGACGTCACCGCGCACATAGACCGTCGCCAGAATGCCCCGGTTCTGCGGCAGCAGGTGCGGCACGAACGTCACGCGGACATCGCGCCCCGCCATCTTCGAGAATTCCTGGTCGAACTCGGCGAGGTGGCGGTGCTTGGCGACGTTGTAGGCGCGGACGCCTTCCGAAACCTCGGCGTGCAGCATTGCTTCCTTCGGTGAGCGCCCTGCCCCGGAGACGCCGGTTGCGAGGTTGATGATGATGTCCTCTGGGTCGATCACCCCGGCTTCGAGCAGCGGGAGCAACGGGTACATCCCCGTGGCCGCGTTGCAGCCCGTGCCCGCCGTGACGCGCGTTGCCTTGATGTCGTCTCGATAGAACTCGGTCAGACCGTAGACCGCCTCGTCCTGGATATCGAGCGCGCGGTGCTCGTGCCCGTACCACTGGGCATAGATCGCCGGGTCGCGGAGCCGGAAATCAGCCGAGAGATCGACGATCTTCAGGTCACGCGGCAGATCGCGAATGACTTCCTGGCTGGTGGCGTGCGGCAGCGCGCAGAAACACAGATCGATCTGCGAGAAGTCGATCTCGTGGATCTTGCAGAGTATCGGCAGGTCGAGGTGGCGCAGCTGCGGAAATACCTCGGCCATCGCCATGCCAGCCTTACGGTCGGCCGCGAGTGCCTGGATGTGCATGTCGGGGTGGGTGGCGATGAAGCGGATAAGCTCGGCGCCCGTGTATCCGCTGGCGCCCAGGATCGCGATTGATTTGGTCATTTTCGGTTCCGGTCAACTTGCGCGCGGCGTAGCCGATCTGATCGACAACGGCAATCGCACGCGGTTCGAATGGTTAAATCGCGTTCATCTTCGTCACGCGCGCGTGACGCAAAACGCAGTTTTTTTCGCGGTTTCGGAGTCAGCCGAGGAAGAGGCCGTACGAATGGTCGCGTCGCTCAGGCGGCGCCAGATCGTAGGTTTTTCGTCGGAGATAATCCATCAAACCCCGGCTATCGCGGGACAGGGCCTTGATCTCGTCTGGCGGCAGGGGTTTGCCAATCGTCACCTTCAGCGGTGCGCCGACACTGCGCTTGAACTCGCTGATGTAGAGCGACGTGCGCAGGGTCTGGTTGATGTGGCTGGCCACCTGGAACAGCCGTGAGTTTGAGCCGTCGAAGTAGACCGGTACAACCTGAGCACCGGACTTTGCCACCATCTTGGCGGTGAACGTCTTCCAGTGCGGATCGCGCGGCAGGCCAAACGGCTTTGCTGCCGTCGACACGGTGCCGCCCGGGAAGATCCCGATCGCACCGCCATCGGCCAGATATTTCAAAGCGACCTTCCGCGTCTGGAGGTTCTGGACCATTGCCTCTTTCGTCTCACCGAAGTCGATCGGCAGGATGATCCTTTGAAGATCCTTCGCTTTGCGGAAAACGACGTGGGCGATGATGCGGAAGTCACCACGCGCTTCGGACAGGATCCGGCCCACAGCCATGCCATCCATGATGCCGTAGGGATGGTTCGCAACGAGGACCAGAGGGCCTTCGCGTGGAATGTTTTCGAGCCCGCCGTTCACGAAATCCATGGTGACCCGGTAGCGTTCCTGCATCACCTCCCAGAAGTTGCGCCCGGCTTCGACCTCGTCTTCGTACCCAAGCGCCATCTTCAACAGCTTCGGGCGCCCGGTCAGGTTCTCGATGCTGCGAATGACCGTGCGCTCCGCGAGGTTCTTCGCAGACCAGGAATAGCTTATTTCACGGGGCGCTGCGCCCTTGAACATATGCTTCGCAGGTAACGACATCGCAGGTTTCTTCTTCAACGCCATAGGCGGAAAATAATCCGCTTAAGCCAAATGCACAATCTCCAGCACGATTACGGAGTGGAAAATGTGACATTCCGACAAAAAAAAGCGGGGCCCGCAGACCCCGCTTCGATAGGTTGTGCCTGCCCTGCGGCAGGCAACCGGTGCGAGATCAGCGCTTCGAGAACTGGAAGCTGCGGCGGGCCTTGCGGCGCCCGTACTTCTTACGTTCGACGACACGCGCATCGCGGGTCAGGAAGCCTGCAGCTTTCAGCGCCGGGCGCAGTTCCGGATCGTAATGATCAAGAGCTTTCGAGATGCCGTGCTTGACCGCGCCAGCCTGGCCCGAGAGCCCGCCGCCTTTGACCGTGGCGACGACATCGAACTGGTCCGCGACGTTGGCGACCGTGAACGGCTGACCGATGACCATCTGGAGTACCGGACGGGCGAAATAAGCGGCCATGTCCTTGCCATTGACGGTGACCTTACCAGAACCCGGCTTGATCCAGACGCGTGCGACGGCGTCCTTACGCTTGCCTGTGGCATAAGCGCGGCCATGCTCGTCGCGCTTGGGTTCCCGCGGGGCGGCGACTTCCATGGTCTCTGCATCGTCGGACATGCCGACGGCTTCTTTCAGGTCTTCGAGCGACGTGATTTCTTCCGACATCTCAGGCGCTCCGCGTGTTCTTGGGGTTCATCGATTTCAGGTCCAGCGCCTCGGGCGCCTGCGCTGCGTGCGGGTGGTCGCCGCCTGCATAGACGCGCAGGTGGGTCAGCTGCTGGCGGGTCAGCGGGCCACCAGGCATCATGCGTTGCACGGCCTTGGTGATCACGCGGTCCGGGAAACGGCCTTCCAGGATCTGACCTGCCGTGCGGCTCTTGATGCCGCCAGGGTGGCCGGTGTGCCAGTGGTACTGCTTGTCACTGCGTTTGTTACCGGTCATCTGCACCTTCTCGGCGTTGATGACGATGACATGGTCACCCATGTCGAGATGCGGCGAGAAGGTCGCCTTGTGCTTGCCGCGCAGGCGGTTGGCGACGATCGAAGCGAGGCGGCCCAGAACGATGCCCTCGGCGTCGATCAGGATCCACTTCTTGTCGATCTCGCCAGCTTTCATGGCGTAAGTTTTCATCATACGATCCGTTATCAGGAATTTCGGCCCGACTCAGATCGGGCGTGTGGCGCGCTTTCTACCTTTCGCAACACTCAAGTCAATCGGAAAACGCGAGAAATACGCTTTGTTCCAATGCGTTTAACGATGGGGTTTTTAATTACCCCATAATTCAGGGCTTTATGGTAGCTTCACGAAAAAGGCTCAAGAGCTGTGATTCCAAAGGGTAAACTCCTCGGTCGTCGATCATCGCCCATGCGATCCGCACGCCAAGACATCGCGCTTCGCGGGCTGAAGAATTACAACCTTCGCGGGAGACTGCCCATAGGGTCGATCCTGTCAACGCTCCCGGTCGTCGTCATCCTGATTATCTTCCACGACGCGCAAATCGGGCGATCCACGGCTGGCGCCCCGTTCGTCTTGTAACAGATTTCTAAGCGCGTCGGCGACAGCTATCTCTCCCGTCCGATCAAGCAATTGCGCGTGAACGAGCACTTCCGTTCGGAATTTCCGGTATATTTTCGGAGACAGTTCTTTCAGCACACGCTGTAATGCAAGATTAAAAGCGATCTGGGCTGCAGCAAATTTTACCACATCTCCGTCTCCAGATACGCTCATTACTTTGCTCCTACCAGATAATTGAAAACTCGACAGAAGAACCAACGCGTACCTGAGCAGCTAATGTGAGGAAAATGGTAGTGTCAACAGAACCTTTCGAGTTTTCCACACACTGCAAACGATGGACTGAAGCAAAGGGTTCGCGCAGGTGCGCGATCCGAACGCACACAGACCTTTTGGTCAGATCCACCACCCATTGGTTGTATTGGGCTGCAGATCGACCTCCGGCATTACAGTCGCCATCGAAGCTCTTGCATCAGCGACGCGCTAAACGTCCCCAACACGGGGCTGGACGGAACGCCTGCGGCGCGCAGGAGGGTTGAAATCCAATGATTGCACGTCCGGAACAAATGATAGTCGAATGCCGCGGCATAGAACGATCCGGCGCCGTAAAGGCTGGGGCCGATCGGTCTTGGGAGGCGCGCGGGAATGGTTCCGGCAAGTTTCTGTGCCAGCCGTACAAACCCAACGTCCGTCAAACGGAGTGAGACTAGCTGATCCTCTCCGAAAGCATCGTCGGGCCGTGCATAGATCGGAACGACTTGGAGCACCGAGTCCGTGGGCCAAAGGAGTGCTCGCAGACCGAGCCAGAGATCGAGATCTCCAATCGTCGGTGTGACTTGATAGAATGCCGCGTCGCCCCAACCGATCTCGATCCATGGGGCATCGGGGAAACGGCTCGCGAGCCAGCGCAGACGGTCGCCCATCGCGCCATCGGCGCGTTCCAGGTCAAGAGCCGCTCGTCGCAGATCTGATTGCCGGATCAAGATGCCGCTGTGATAGCCGTGGTCCACGACGTGGATGACCGGTCCATCGCCAGGATAAAGGTCTGGATCGGCGGTCGTGAATGCGATCGAGATAGCGCAGGCGGTGGCAATCGCCGATGCGAGAGCAATAAGGACATGTGCAATCCGACGCACGGTTACCGCTTTGGTGGGATTGCATAGGTCACCGTGGCGTGGGCGACAGGCTCGTCCTGCCCTTCCGACCACACCGTCGCATCGCCCGTTGCGAGCAGCTTGCCCAGCTTGAGAATGCGTGCCTCGCAAAGCAAGTCCGTCTCTGCCGCTGGCTTGCGCAGGAAGTTGATGTTCAGGTTTGTTGTGACCGTCAACGCCTGGCGCCCAATCGTGCCGAGCACGGCCATGTAGAAGGCGCAGTCAGCGACCGTGAACATGGACGGACCGCTGACAGTACCACCGGGCCTGAGATGCGAGTCGTCAATGCGCATCCGTGCCGTCGCCGTCATCGCGCCCATCGCCTCGACGCCCAATATGCCGCGCTGCTGCGGAAACACCTCGTCGAGGAAAGCCTGGACCTCCTCGGCGCTCAGTACCGGATGGCGTTCTATCACGAGACCCTCTTTTCGCGGCGACGGATTGGCCATAGCGTCTAGGCGAGGCCTGCGCGTAGGCACAAGACCGGAGACGACCCGATGACCGATATCCTGCTGCGAGACGACGCCGAAAAGGTCGCGACGCTGACGCTGAACCGGCCCGAGGCGCTGAACGCGCTGTCCGAAGAGATGATGATGGCGGTGCAGGACGAGTTGGAACGGATCGCGGTGGATTCGTCGGTGAAAGCAGTGGTGCTGAAGGGCGCGGGGCGGGCGTTTTGCGCCGGGCACGACATCAAGCAGATGCAGGGCAAGCGACAGGCGCCGGATGGCGGGAAGGCATATTACTCGGCCCTGCTCGCGCAATGCACGCGATTGATGACGACGATCCCGCACCTGCCGCAGCCGGTGATCGCCCAGGTGCACGGGATTGCCACGGCGGCGGGCTGCCAGCTGGTCGCGACCTGCGATATGGCGGTGTGCACCGACACCACGCGTTTCGGAGTGAACGGCGTGAATATCGGCCTGTTCTGTTCCACGCCAATGGTGGCGCTATCGCGGAATATCCCGCGCAAGCACGCGTTCGAGATGCTGACCACCGGCGAGTTCTTGACGCCCGATCGCGCGCGCGATCTGGGGCTTGTGAACCGGGTTGTTGTCGAGGACGATCTGGAGAGCGAGACGCGTACACTGGCAGAGACTGTCGCGTCCAAGCTCGGCTCGGCGGTCAAGGTCGGCAAGCGCGCCTATTACGAGCAACTCGAGATGCCGCTCGATGCCGCTTACCTGCACACGAGCCGCGTGATCGTCGACAATCTGTTGCATCCCGACACGGTCGAGGGGATGCAGGCGTTCCTGGACAAACGCCCGCCCGATTGGCCGGACTAGTGGTTCGATCGAGACGTTTGTATCCTGCGGCCGCATCCTCGCAAGCAAAAGTCTCGATCAATAGAGCCACTAGCAACTATATGTTTTCTAGTGGATTTTCCGACTCAGACATTTGGATAAGAGAATGCGGCGAGTGGATACCAAATGTCTGAGTCAATCCACTAGTCGCGGACGCTTTGATCCGAGGGGTATGCGGTTTCGAACCGGGTGCGGATCAGGGCTGCGAACAAGATCAGCGCCAGCGCCTGGTGGATCAACGCAAGATGCAACGGCGCCGCGTTGATGACGGTGACGATGCCCATCACGACCTGCGCCAAGACGACGGCACCGGTGATCCACACCCAGCGCCGGACCACGGCGTGAGCCGAGCGGGCGCCGACAGCCACGAAGACCAGAGCGACGAGGACGATCAAATAGGCCAACATGCGGTGGTCGAACTGTGCCAGCGCCGGGTTCTCGAAGATGTTCAGCCATACCGGCTGTAGATCGAAGCTCTCGGGCGGCAGGAAGTTACCCTCCATCAGCGGCCAGTCGACATAGCCACGTCCGGCATCCAACCCCGCCACCAGTGCACCTGAGAGGATCTGGAGGAACACGAGGCCGACCATCACCCAGGTCCAGCCCATCATCCCATCAAGCCGCTGGCGCCGGGCTTTGAGCGTTGCGACTTCATCCAGCCGGATACGCAACGCGTACCAGGTGATCAGTCCGAAGATGAAGAACGCCAAACCCAAATGAGTCGCCAGGCGGTAGGGTGCTACGTCCAGCCGCCCGGTCAGGCCCGAGGCGACCATCCACCAACCGACTGCTCCTTGCAGCCCGCCCAGCGCACCCAGCAACAGAAGCCGTCCGGTCCAACCGTTCGGGATCCGGTTGCGTGCCAGGAACCAAAGTAAGCCCAGGAACCAGACAAGCCCGATGAAACGGCCGAGGAAGCGGTGCCCCCACTCCCACCAGTAGATCGGCTTGAAGTCGGCCAATGCCATCCAGTTGTTCTGTTCCTGGAACTCGGTCGTTGTCTTGTAGGCCGCGAAGGCCGCATCCCAATCGGCTTGGCTCAGCGGCGGAATGCTGCCCATCACGGGTGCCCATTCAGTGATCGAGAGGCCGGAATCGGTCAGCCGCGTCGCGCCACCGACCAACACCATGATCGCCACCAGCGCCGCCAGCATCCACAGCCACGCCGCGATACCACCGCGGGAAACGGTGCGTTCGACCGGCTTTGCCGCCTGTGCCACCGCGGCGGCACTGCCTTGTTCCGAGACTTCCTCGAAGATCGACCGCTTGCTCATCGCGCACTCCGCTGACTTCGCGGCGAGACTTAGCGGCGCCCTGGCATGCCGACAAGCGGCAGGGTGGCGCGGGTGATGCAGCGACCTGTGTTGAAATCGCCAGTAGTCCGTTTCCAGCTCTCCGGACCCGACCGGTTCGTCGCGATCAGGCCCGTCACCTCCGGGCGGGCGGGTGGGGGAGGTGGCGGGCCTGATCCACCAAGCCTGATAGATGCGATTTGATCAGCCTTTTCGACGCGGTCCGTCCACCAGCGACCGGATCACGCCCCAGAGTGTGCGGACGTCCTGATCGGTCAGCGCGGCACGGCGCAGCAAATTCTCCAACGAAGCTGTCATGGCGGGTTTCTTGTTGTCTGGGAAGAAGAACCCTGCACGGTCCAGTTCGGTCTCTAAGTATTCGAAGAGCTTGCCGACCGCCTGGGCGTTGGCCGGCTCGATCTGCTCGCCTTCAAGGCGTTCGGGCGGAGTATCATCGCCCTGGCGGCGCCATTCATAGGCCATCAGCAGCACGGTTTGCGCAAGGTTCAAGGACGCGAAGGCAGGGTTCACAGGCACCGAGATGATCGCATCAGCCAGCACGACATCGGCATTCTCGAGCCCTGCGCGTTCCGGCCCGAACAAGACGGCGACCTTGCGCCCAGCATTTATGTGGCTGCGGGCATCTGCCATCGCGGCTTCTGGCGTCAGCACACGCTTGGTCATCTCGCGGGTGCGCGCCGTTGTGGCGTAGATCACCTGAGCGTCGGCAACGGCCTCGGCAGTCGTCGGGAAGATCTGCGCGTCGTCGAGAAGTGCGCCGGCCCCCGAGGCCATCGCCACGGCGGCAGGGTTCGGCCAGCCGTCACGGGGATCGACAATGCGCATCCGGCGCAGGCCGAAATTCCACATCCCGCGCGCGGCAGCACCGATGTTCTCGCCCATCTGTGGGCGGACGAGCACGACATACGGCCCGTCCGGCGTCCAGTCGGCTGGATTGGAGTGATCCGTTCCGGACATTGATTGCCCGGGTGCGCCACGCACACCCGGCACGGATCACATCTGTTCGAGAAGTTTCTCGGCCGAGGTCGCATCCATCTCGCCTGGTGACCCTTCCACGTTGATGGCCTTGACGACACCATCATCGACATAGGCCGAGAACCGCAGCAGACGCGACACCAGACCGATGGCGGAACCGTCCAGTTCCAGATCCATGCCCTTGGCCAGTTCCGAACGCGAGTCGCCCAGTACGCGAATGCCGGCCTTGTCGGCGCCGGTGTGCGCGGCCCATTCTCTCATTACGAACGGGTCGTTGACCGACACGCAGATCACCTCGTCCACACCCTTTGCCTTCAGAGCGTCCATCTGTCCAATGTAGCTTGGCATGTGCTTGTTCTGGCAGGTCGGCGTATAGGCGCCCGGCACGCCGAACAGGGCGATCTTCTTGCCACCGAACACGTCATCCGACGCAACGGCTCCAGGCCCTTCGGCCCCAAGTTCAAACAGGGTGACGGAGGGGATCTTCTCTCCAACGGCGATGGGCATGGCTTGTTCCTTCTGTCGCGATTTAGTCGTTGTTCTTAGCACCGGTTCCCTGCCGCCTCCGACCGCTGGGCGGGTGGGTGGAGGGAGGAGGCGGCATCGATCCGAAGGATCGAATTACTTCGGACCCATCCGGATCGACCCATCCAGACGGATCACCTCGCCGTTCATATAGCCGGTTTCCGCGATGAAACAGACCAGTTTGGCAAATTCATCGGGATCGCCCAGGCGGACCGGGAACGGCACCTGCTTTGCGAGGCTCTCCTGTGCTTCGTCCGGGAGCCCACGCAGCATGGGCGTTCCAAAAATCCCTGGCGCGATGGTCGCGACGCGAATGCCATTCCGCGCCAGATCGCGCGCGGCAGGAAGGGTCATCGCCGCAACGCCGCCTTTCGACGAAGCATAGGCCGTTTGTCCGATCTGCCCGTCAAACGCCGCGACCGAGGCTGTGTTCACGACAACCCCCCTGCACTGATCGTCGTCGACCGGATCAGCCTGTGACATGATCCAGGCCGCTTTCGACATCACCCGCATTGTGCCGATCAAGTTGATCTGAATGACCTGCTCGAAGTGCGCCATGTCAATCGCGCCGTCGCGCCCGATCGTTTTCTGAGGCGTGCCAACCCCTGCGCAGTTCACGACGATACGCGGCGTTCCGTGGGCCTCGGCAGCTTTTGCAAGTGCTGCATCCACACTCTCATCGGACGTAACGTTGCATTCGGCGAAGGCTCCGCCGAGTTCGGCCGCGACCGCCTCACCACGCTCCGCGTTCATGTCGAGCAGCGTCACTTTCGCGCCGCGTGCCGTCAATGCGCGCGCGGTTGCTTCACCAAGCCCACTGGCGCCGCCAGTGATGACGGCCGGCGTGTTTTCTCCGATTTGCATGGTGCCTCCCTGGATCTGCGGCGATGCTTAATCCGCATCCGCGCTCGATCCAAGACCGGCATTGCTGTTGTCTTGGAAAATCATGATCCGGGTGTCGCCATAGGTGCGTTCGTCCTCGAGCGTCAGATCTTGCGGAATATCGATCCCGGCCTCGATTGTTTCCTCCAGAATGATCAGTGCGCCGGGTGCGATCCAGCCACCTGCGCGCGCCGAGGCAATGGCGGCAAGCCCGAGACCCTTGCCATAGGGTGGGTCGGCAAAAACCAGATCGAAGGGATCGCCCCGGCATGGCCCCAGACGTGTTGCATCGCGACGCCAGAGCTTGGTCTGACCGATCACCCCCAACGCTTCGATGTTCTGCCGGATCAAACCGCGCGCCGCCGCACCGTCATCGATAAACACGGCGCGTGCCGCACCCCGCGATAACGCCTCGAACCCAAGCGCTCCAGTCCCTGCGAACAGGTCCAACACGCGCATCCCAGCGATGTCGCGGTAACCTCCATGCGCTAGAAGGTTGAAAAGGCTCTCTCGCACCCGGTCCGATGTCGGACGCAGATGTGCACTGCCACCACCGTGCACCCCGGGCGCCACCAGGCGTATGCCCTTGAACCGTCCACCGATGATCCGCATCAGGCGAGCCGTTTCTCAAACTGTACACGATCATAACCCTCTTCCTCGCCACGCATCGTCTCGACATAGCCAAGACGGGAGTACATGCGCTGGTTCTCGACCATGGTCGAATGCGTGTAGAGGCGGATCAAGGCGTGCCCTCGCCGCCGGGCCGCGGCCGCGGCATGATCGATGAGACGGCGCCCGACACCCCTGCCCTGGGCTTCAGGCGCGACCGCAACGTTCTCGAGCATCAGGCCGTCCGGCTGATCGACCAGAATGATCATCCCGAGCACGCGATCGCCGTCAACGAGGACATCGGCGACACCTTCGGAGACCCGCGCTGGATAATCATCGAGCATCGGCATCGGAGGTTTGTCCATGCGCTCGGCCAAAGGGGCGTACGCCGCCGCCACGATCCGCTGGATCGCATCGGCATCAATTACCTTGGCTTTGCGGATGATGATGTCCGAACTAATGGGCAGGATGGATTGCCTTTCGCCTAGAGGACCTGATCGAGCGCTTCGATCAGTCGGGTGATCTCGTCTTCCGACGTGTAGTGCAGGAACGAGACCCGCAGCACACCGTGATCGACCGAGACACCTTGCGCGGCGCAGCAGCGGTCCGAATAGAAGCACCCACCGCCCGCGCCGATTTTGTGTGCGACCAGTGCGTTCGCCAAGTCCTCGCCTTGCTTTTCGTGGACCAATGAGACTGTCGGGGCGCGTTTCGCCGGATCCGCCGGTCCCAGAAGACGTACGTCGTTGCGCCCGCGCACCCAGTCCAGCAAGGGCGTCAGGCGGTCGATCTCGGCCTGGCGCATGATCTCATGGGCGGATGCACCTCCATGATGGGCAGACAGCGCATCCGCGTAATGAACCATGCCTGCAAGCGCCCCGATCTGGGCATGGTCCGGCCCTGCGGGCGTGAACCAAGCCTTCAGATTGCCGCGATTGAAGTCATGGCATTGCGGCACCAGACGTTCAGCCGCCGCCCGACGCACGGTCATGACGCCCTGATGCGGACCATGTGTCTTGTACGCTGAAAACATGTAGATGTCGGCGCCAAGCTCTGCGATATCCGGAATACCATGCGGCGCATACGACACGCCGTCGACGACAGAGATCGCGCCCGCAGCAGCGACCTTCGCGCAGATGTCAGAGACCGGATTGATCTCGGCCACGATGTTCGAGGCATGGGGGAAGCAAACCACGCGCGTTTTCTCGGACAGAAGGTCATCCAGATCCGCGGGGTCCAGGTGCCCGGTCTCTGTATCGATGGACCACTCACGAATCGCGAAGCCTTCTTGCGCCAGCCGCCGCCAGACGCCGGAGTTCGCCTCGTGATCCTGGTCGGTCACGACGATCTCGTCACCGGGACGGAAGGCCTGCCTTGCCGCTTGCGCAAGGACATAAGTGTTTTGCGACGTGGACGTCCCGAAGTGAATCTCGTCCTCTGCAACACCCAACAGGCCAGCAAGGCGGGTGCGGCTTTCATCCATTGCCTCGCCCGCTTTTTTTGATGCGGGAAAACCCCAATAGGGTTGGCACTTCGCGGTGGTATAAAGATCGTGCAGGCGATCCACTACTTGGCGGCAGGGATAGGATCCGCCTGCATTCTCGAAGAACGCCCAACCGTCCAGGGACGGTTCGGAAAAAGCCGGGAACTGCGCCCGCACCCAGTCGATATCCAGTTCAGTCACGTATCACCTCGCACGAAGCACCCTCCCGCAGCGCGGTCTCCGAGCGATGCGCCGGGGTGGGCGGGTGGGCGGCGCCGCGCGAAGAACCCGCAGCAGGAGGGAACAC
>ERZ1740062.480-NODE-480-length-21679-cov-4.600721_pt1 | contig 21679 bp, 20 predicted proteins | sample MGYA00581741_ERZ1740062 | MGnify/ENA primary metagenome ERZ1740062 (study PRJEB43018, sample SAMN04849747) | marine metagenome | isolation source: floating plastic debris | place: Pacific Ocean | collected 2008-09-01 | study: EMG produced TPA metagenomics assembly...
GTGGGTGTTACAAGCAAAACCATACTATGTATTTGCAGTATATCCAATCCTTTTTGCCGCTGGTGCGGTGCAGGTAGAAAAACTATTGCACCAAAAGAGAACAGTACTAAAGTACGTTGTGGTGCTTCTTCTTTTGATGGGTGCAATACCGTTTATTCCAGACCTCACGCCCATATTACCCATTGAAGCGTTTGTCGATTATGCTAAAATAGAACCCAATGACAAAGGGCGTTTTGAATTGACAGGCGATTATGCTGACATGTTTGGATGGGAAGAACAGGTGAAATTAGTAGATAGCCTCTACCATTCTTTGCCCGAATTGGAACAAAAGAATTGTGCGCTCTGGGCAGAAAACTATGGGGAAGCAGGCGCATTGAAGATTCTCGGTAAAAAATACGGACTCCCCAACCCAATCAGTCGACATGGTAGTTTTTGGACTTGGGGACCTGGCAACGTTAACGCTACGACATGGATAAGTTTGGGGAATGAGCCTACAGCTGTGAAACATATTTTTGAAGAAACCCAACTAATAAAAACCATTTATCATCCCTATTCCATTGATGAGGAAAATGGTATTCCGGTCTATCTATGCCGAAAACCAAAACAAGATATCAATGCATGGTGGGAGGCATACGAGCCCTATATTTTTGAATGACATCCAACAGATTTCGGAGGCAAACATTTGGAAAATATATTCTGAAACCTATCTGAACGGACGGACAGGCTAGTTCAGAATGATCTTTCGATTATCATTTGGTGCTTGACACGAAATCTTTTTTCGAGGGAATGTAACCAATTCCAAATTGGTGAGTCTCTAAAGAAACAAACTTCCATGAAAACAAGATTTCTACTTGTGGGCTTGCTGTTGCCTTTGTGCATTTTCGCCCAAGATTGTAACTGTGCTTCAGATTTCCAGTGGCTTAAAGAAACCTTTGAAAAAAATGACGCCGGTTTCGCCTACGCCTTAGACAGAGTCGGAGAAAAGGCCTATGAAAATCACAATAACAGCTTTCTTGAAAAGGTAAAAGCCATCAAAGATTCCAATGCATGTGTTACCGCATTGAGAGAATGGTTACTCTTTTTCCGTTCTGGACATTTAGGGATTCGGGAGCTGAACCCAGTAGCACAAGAGGAACTTGGTCAAGCAGCAATTCTAGCTCAATACAAAGATTCGGAACGTGTGGAAGTTGATGTTGATGCGTTCACCCAATATCTATCTGAAAAAGAAACCATGGATTATGAAGGGATCTGGGTATCCGAACCATATAAAATAGGCATAAAGAAAATGGAGGACACCTATGTTGGGTTTATTATAGAAGCAGATGGCGCGTATTGGACCCAAGGACAAGTCAAACTCAAAATCAATGCAGACGGCTCTTGTGAGTATTACATGCGCGACCACTCTCCACAATATTTTGACCGAACAGAGCTCTTGGACGGAGCGTATTTCAAGGCAGGATTCATCACACTAGAACGAGAATTCCCAAAAGTGTCTGCCGGAGAAGAGGTAACGCGATATTTCAAAACCATGTCAGCGAACAAACCCTACTTTGAACAGTTGGATGAAAACACTACCTATATACGTATTCCTACTTTTCAAGGCAATGAGAAAAGAACTATTGACAGCGTGATTTTTGCAAACAAGGTTGCCTTGACATCTTCTCCAAATTTCATTATTGATATTCGTAACAATGGTGGCGGTTCTGACCGAAGTTACAGTGAACTCTTGTCTTTAATGTATACCAATCCCATACGCACGCCTGCGGTGTTGCTGTATTCCACCCCTTTGAACAACCAAAGAATGTTGGACTTTATTGAAGACCCCAAATATGATTTCACGGATTCAGAAAAAAAGTGGGCTCGAACCTCATACGAGAAGTTATCAAAGCGTTTGGGGGAATTCGTAAATGTGGATTCCACCGATTTGGAAATTACGACCTACCCCGAAATACTGCCCAACCCCAAAAATGTTGCGATTCTTATCAATGAAAACAACGGGAGTACGGCGGAGCAGTTTTTGTTAGCCGCCAAGCAGAGCAGAAAAGTAAAACTGTATGGCACCACCACCCAAGGGGTTTTGGATATTTCGAACATGTACTTCGTGAAATCTCCCTGCGGCGATTTCGAATTGGGCTATAGTCTTTCGAAAAGCCTTCGTATTCCTGCTATGGCCATCGACGACAAAGGCATTCAACCTGATTATTATATGGACCCGAACATCCCTTCCCATAATTGGATAGGATTTGTGCAAGACTATTTGAACGGAATGGAATAGGCCAAATTGGCCTTGTTCATCTAATGAACGTAGATGTTGAATCCCGTCTGACCAGACGTACAGGAAAGTTCAGAATGACCATTAGTTGTCATTCCGAGCTATGACACGGAATCTTTTTCCTTTACAACTCAAATGTAGAGTGGATTCCTGCTTGTGCAGGAATGACGACGAAAGTGTCAGGCTGAGCGCAGTCGAAGCCTAAAACATGTCTCGACTGTACTTACGCTAAGCTTTAATGAAACTAGATACTAAATCAAGTTCAGCATGACCAAAAAAGTGTCATTCCGCACTTGATGCGGAATCTATACCCTTAACAACTCAAAAGAAAAATGATAGTACTTTTTTCAATACTTTGATTTACAACATAAATGAATGATTTTCATTATGTTTAAGTAATCATTAAACCTCAATCAAAAAACATGAAAAAAGCATTCTATCCCTTGCTGTTTCTTGCGGTAACGTTCGCACCATTCAACAACCTCAAAGCACAAAACCAAACCGAAGTCTTCGACCAAATGCTTAGCGCGAAATACCCCAAAGATGGGCCTGGCGCCACGGCACTAGTGGCGGTAGAAGGCGAAATCGTATACCACAAAGGTTTTGGAATGGCCAACATGGAACATGATGTGTCCATGGAAAATGATATGGTCTTCGAAATTGGTTCTATCACCAAGCAGTTCACGGCAGTATCCATCTTAATGTTAATGGAACAAGGAAAACTCAGTCTGCAAGATGATATTACAAAGTATTTGGAGGACTACCCCACCCATGGGCATTCCATCACCATACACCACTTATTGACGCATACTTCTGGTATTAAAAGTTATACCGGAATGGAAAAATGGGTCGGAAGATGGCGAAAAGATTTTGAACCTTTAGGACTTATCGACTTCTTTAAAGACGAACCCATAGATTTTGCCCCAGGTGAGGAATACCGCTACAATAATTCCGGCTATTTTATCCTCGGTTATATTATCGAAAAGGTATCCGGACAGACCTATGAAGATTTTGTGGAGAACAACATTTTCAAACCTTTGGGCATGGACCATTCCTACTATGGACACAAAGGGGAGATCATCAAAAAGCGAGCAAATGGCTACCAATCGCAAGAGAAACTCATCAATGCAGAATTCCTAAGCATGACCCAGCCTTACGCTGCTGGCTCCTTGATGTCAACCGTTGGAGATTTATACAAGTGGAATCGTGGTGTTCGAGCATATAAACTGATTTCAAAGGAATCTACAGATTTGGCTTTTTCCAACTATACCTTAAACAACGGCAAAAAAATCAACTACGGGTATGGCTGGGGCATCAATGAAATCAATGGAAGCCAGACCATTGAGCATGGCGGCGGAATTTTTGGGTACGTCACCAATGGCATTTACCTTCCAGAAGAAGACGTATTCGTAGCCGTGTTTTCAAACTGCGATTGTAACCCCCCAGGCAATGTATCTACCAAAATGGCAGCTCTGGCCTTGGGCAAACCGTTTCCCGACGAAAGCAAAAGCATAGCCATGGAGACAAAATCCCTTGAAACATTGGTTGGTGTTTATGATTTTGAGGATGAATCCACCCGAATTATTACCCTTGAAGACAACCAGTTATTTAGTCAGCGTACGGGAGGCGGCAAATTCAAGATTTTCCCAATTTCGGAGAGTATCTTCGTTTTTGAAGACAGCTTTGCCAGTTTTCGTTTCGAAGAAGAAGATGGAAAAATAAAAGCCTTTTTTGAAAACCGAATCGAAAAGACCGAAGGGTATAAAACAGATAAAGCCATCCCAACCCGGGAAGAAATTACCCTAAGCGAGGACGTTTTACAACAATACACCGGTACGTTCAACCTCTTTCCAAATTTTGATATCGTCTTTACCCTTGAGGATGGCAAATTTATTTCGCAAGCCACCGGACAAGGTAAAATGGAAATTTTTGCTGAAACCGAAACCAAGTTTTTTTCAAAGCAAATCGATGCGCAAATTGAATTCATGGCTAGCGAATCGGGTAAATTTGACACTTTTATCCTCTATCAAGCCGGACAAGAGATGAAAGGCACCCGAAAGGATTGACTCTTTGAGGTCATTCCGTGCTACGATGCGGAATCTTTCCCATTCACAATTCAAAAGAAAAGCAACTGAAGTCATTCAAAAAAAGATGCTGAACCAAGTTCAGCATGACTCATTGTTTGTCATTCCGTGCTGCGACACGGAATCTTTTCCATCACAACTCAAATGTAAAGTGGATTCCTGCTTGCGCAGGAATGACAGAGAAAATGTAAGGCTGAGCGCAGTCGAAGCCTAAAACATGTCTCCACTGTACATACGCTAAAGCTTTAGCACAACCAGCCCGCCCAGCGCCTTAGCCTAATCCTTTATAGCCTCCAAATGCTCCCAAAGGAGTTTGGCCGTATGCAAGGCATCTTTCTCTGGCTCGTCAATAATACCATGCGCATGATACAAAGCCGTGTCGTGCAACAGCTTTAAACCCCTTACCAAATGAGGTACATCGAGTGGGCAGGCAAATTCCAACAAATCGTGTTGGGCTTGGGTAAGTCTACAGCAATTTTCCTCATTTTTTCTGCTGCTTTTGCAATTTGGACAATTTTGACCTTTCTGTATTGACATAAAAAAACTAATTAAATGTGAATAAAAAGGGAAGGTCACCGTCAACACATTCTAAGCACTGCTTAGATTGGTCTCGGGACTTGCACCCGTATGCCTTCCCAGGTTTCAAAATTTAAACCGAAATTGAAATTGAAGCATTGCGAGGAAAATAGAATGTGTTGACAGAACGAAGATATGGTTTTTGTGCTAACTGGTCTTAGCTTAATAGGTACTAGTGCTTTTGGAGTGTTTTCTAAATAGTTAAGATTACACAACTATGATTACCTATCTTTTTTCTATTATTTTATCACTGCCAACTAGTTATTCATGGAATTTGAACCTCCAATAAAAGAAAGAAGCAATAAAGAGCTTTTAGAAATCATTGAAAATAAAGACGCTTGGGAACCCGAAGCCTTTAAACAGGCTGAAGCATTTCGCTTTCGACCCAAAATAATAGGAGGCGTAGTAAGAAAAAGTTTCAATCACGGGTTAGTAAAATGAAAGCTGCTTCTAAATACTCAACCTTGGAAATGGTCCTGCTGGTTTTGATTGGTTTGCCAATTGGTCTATTGTTTTCAAATTTGGATTTATTTTGGCCGGGAGCGGGTTTTAAAACGAAAAATCGTCAAGGTTGGCTTGCTTTTTTTCTGAGCTTACTTGTTTGGGGAGGCATCCTTTATATTAGCGTGATTGTCTTTTAACTGCCTTAAAAAAATTAGAATCACCGTTCATAGTGACCTTATCTAAATCCTCATGAAAGGCAAAATCAAATACGAATTCCCCACCAAACTTTGGAAGCACAATGCGCCCGGAGGGTGGCACTTTGTATCCTTGCCCAAAGACTTTTCACAAGAAATCCGTAAAAACCTACAATGGCAGGAAGAAGGTTGGGGTCGTATGAAGGCCGTAGCTCAAATTAAAGCAGTGAAATGGGAAACTTCCATTTGGTTCGACTCCAAACAAGAACGCTATATTCTACCGGTAAAGGCTGAAATCCGAAAAAAGACCCAATTGGTGCTGGACCAAACCATCGAAATGACCCTTTGGGTATAGCTTTATATCAAATTGTGTATCTTAAGGCTTAGGTGTTAGCCTACCGTTTCTTAAATTCTTCGTTATGGAAAATATTGGAATGCTCATCTTGGTTGTAGCCCTTTTCGCTGGGCTTACTTTTCTATTTTATCACGCCTTTAAAGGGTACATTAAAAAAGAATCGAGCCCGCGCAAATGGAAACTGACTGGAGACCGCGTTTATTTTTGGCAAAGCGTGATTTTCTTTAGCGTTATGGGTACGGCGTTGGTTATTTTCATCCTTAAACAAGGAACAAGCTGGAACTTTTAGCAGATGTAGATGCAACAAAGCCCCAAAACGCATGGTAAATGCCAAAGATTGAATTGAAAACAAAGATAAACGCACCTCAAACACTTGTTTTTGACCTATCTCGCAGTATTGACCTTCACAAAATATCTACAGCTCAAACCAACGAAACCGCGATTGCAGGAAAAACCGGTGGCCTTTTAGGTCTCAACGAATGGGTAACCTGGCGGGCGAAGCATTTGGGGTTTTACCAAACCTTGACGTCCAAAATCACCGAGTTTGAATCCCCGAATTATTTTGTAGACGAAATGGTCAAAGGGGCCTTCAAAAGTTTTCGGCATGAGCATCACTTCAGAAGGGTTGATAATATTACGCAAATGACAGATATGTTCTGTTTTGAAGCTCCGTTTGGAATTTTTGGACGCTTAGCCAACGGGTTATTCCTTACCAATTACATGAAGAGACTTTTGAGCGTGAGAAATCAAGTCATAAAAGATGTTGCCGAATCCAATCGATGGAAAGAAATTATTCCTAAAGAGGTATAGAATGGTCGTTGGAAAGGTACACTAGGCTTTTATACGCCTCGTTCGTATCTTTGCCATGTGGAAAAGGATAGAAAACTAATATTGTTCGATGGGGTCTGCAACCTGTGTAATGGGGCGATTCAGTTTGTGATAAAGCGCGATAAAAAAGATACGTTCCGCTATGCGGCACTACAAAGCGATATTGGCCTCCAACTGATGCAAGAGCGCGGCATTGACCCTTCCAAAATGGATTCTATTATCTTGATTGAACCAGGTGTAGCCTACTTTACCAAATCCGATGCGGCCTTGCGCATAGGGCAAGACTTTGGTGGTCTTTGGAAAGCTATAGCGCTCTTAACTTGGATTCCAAGACCAATCCGTGATGGCATCTACGATATTATCGCCAAAAATCGCTACCGTTGGTTTGGTCGTAAAGATGCTTGTATGATTCCTACCCCTGAATTACAGGCGAAGTTTTTATAAACGCTTCCGTTGTAAACCATCTGAGGTAGCACTTCCCACTATTTCTGTTAATTAACTAAAATTTAGTCGTTTACCGCTGTTTTTCCATAGGATATGGCATTGATTTTGATGCGTTTTCAATGAGACTTCCTCATCCCATTGCTAACATTAAATCAGAAATTGATATGAAAAGAGTATTGCTACTGCCACTGTTGCTTCTCTCAATGCTTGTGAGTGCGCAACAGGGAGCCAACGACATCCTGTTTACCACCAAAGGTGAAATCATTCAAGGCAAAGTGACTAAGGTTACGGCCAACACCATCAGCTTTAGTTATCCTGGCGAGACCCTGGTCAATGAAATCGAAACTACTAACCTTGAAAAAATTGTTTTTTCAAGCGGTCGAACCCAAAATTTTGGCGGAAAAAAAACTGCGTCCGCAACTACATCGGGTGTGCCGGTGCAAACCACTCCAAAAGATACGGTGATGGTCCAGACCACCATTCCCAAAGAGGAAATATATTTAGGACCCGATGCCAAAGCCATTGACAACAATGTATTGGCGCTAGTACCCATGAGCTATTATGAAGATGGCACTTATTCCAGAGAGGTGTCGCGGCAGCTCTCGCAATTCGCAACGGAGTACTTGTCTACCCAAAACCAATCCTTGCCCATAGAGGTGCAAAGTTTAGACGCGACGATTGAAAAATTGATGAAGGCTAAAGTGAGTTTTCAAAAACTAAACGAAACCTCCGTGGAAGAATTGCAACGTGTTTTGGGTGCAGGATATTTGATTACTATGGAAGTGAAAACCACACAAACGGCCGAAACCAAAAAAGAAGGTGGTTTTTTTGGAGAAAGCCAAACAGAAACTGATAACAGTGGTTCCAAACGGTTTGATATGGAATTGGTGCTTTACGGTAAATCTGGCACGGAGACGTATTCCACTAAGTTTAGTGACGAGCGTTCTCATGCAGATGGAAAGGCCATGGCTGGCAAGACCAGTTGGAAAAAGTGCGCCCAATACGTCTTGGACCAAGTATTGAACCTTGATAGTTTATAAGAGAATAAGTGGAGCAACCATGGTTGACGCTATTCCTCAAATGAGATAGGCTGGGTAAGCATTTGAATGACTTCTTCGTCGCCTTCAAATTGCTTTTCCCAGTTGTAAACCACTTGTTTATAGGGATTGTACCCTAAAGTAACCAGCTTCTGGTTCCGCCAGTTTTCGACAAAACGACTTAGACGGTAAGGAGACATATCTGGATTTGCTTCCATAAAGGCTTTGAGGTTATCACCGATTTCTTCTCTCCAATTTAGAGCCGTAATCAAGTCTTTTCGAGTGATTTGGTCAAGGCCAGGTGCCTCCAAAAGTTGATTCAATCTGGCTCTTGAAAATATCATTTGCTGGTTCCAGATACTTGTGGTTGCTATGCCATTTGCTTTGAACTTTTCTTCAACCTCCGCGATGGATTCACCACCCAATGACCCATCCACCAAGGCTATAGAATCCGGGATAATGATTGTACGTTGCATCAATCCATACGCTTCGGAACCCTTGCGCTGTACAATGAAGGTCTTCTCGTCAAAGCGTTTGTGAATGAACATCGTATCAATACGGATGGCGTACTGGTCGGTGTCTTCACGTGTTTCCCAGGAAAGAAACATATCATTTATTTCCAAGACTACCCTCACGTCACCATAAGCATTCAATGCATATGCTTTTTCTGGGAAATCCTTTTCCACGGTCAAAACATTTTGGCTAATGCCTTCAAAACAAAAAAGAAGCATTACCGCGCTAAGAACAAAAAGCGGTTTTAAAAAAAGTCGGTACATATCCCTTGGTTATTTAAGATTGTTTAAAATAAAATCAAGCGTGGGATTGGTGTTCAGCTTTTGTGCGAATGAGAGGGTTTTGTGTGTAATTGGAACGGATAGGCCCAACTTGGCCAAATCGCGAATCATATCTTCGTGCTCTAGGGATACTTTACCGGTCAGAAGTAAATCCAAACTCTCTTCGCGTTTGTATTTGTTGTAAATCTTGCGTAAACCACTCAAATACAAGCGGTCCTTGGTAAAGCCTCCACCGCGGTGCGCACGGAGCGTGATAGAAAAAGCTTCATGACGATTCAATTTGTATTGCCCATGAATCAGGTCAAAAGTATCAGCAAAAGTATATCCCTTGATAAGGCTATCCACCGCAATAACGCGATAAGCCAACTCCTTCAAACGTTTCAAGGTCAAGGCCCCGCCCATATATTCGCTAAATACGGCCAAGCCTTCTTGAGTTTCTACATTTTTAGGGAACCCATTGGAGAAAATACGCAAAGGTTGTTGCAAACCATTATGGGTAGTTACCAAATGAACTCCAATCTCATGGTTACCCAAGGTAAGCAACTGATTTTTACTGAACTTGATATTTTTCTTGATAAGCAAAGCTTGTTGGCTATTACTTACCATAGCTTCAGCTGCCAAATTATTGGAAAACTTAATGTTTAATGGAAAGGCATACTGCTCGGCATATTTCTCAAAATACTCCTTGGCTTCATCAGGCGTATGGGTTTTTTCCATATCCGTTGATGCGGGCTCATCTGCAAAATGAAGAATAAAACGTGCGTTTTGAACATCCTTTTCCGTAGGGGTTCCATAAACTCTTAACGAATTGTAATAGAAGTGTTTACCGCGCCCTATCGTTTCAATACATTGAATCATATTGGCGTAGTAGTAAATCACTTCTTGGTAAAACTTTCGAATGGCTTCATCCTCAATACGTTCCAAACGTTGAGAGAAAAACAAGCGATGTAGCTTATACGGATTGAACTTTACTTTGGGATATTTGAAATTAGGTTCAACAGAATATTTGGAAGCAAAAAAACGATGCTTCTCCTTCTCAATATTCAAGGGGTTGATGTAACGCAACAGCTCAATGCGGTGCACCAAACGGTCCAGATTCGCATCAATTTCATATATATGATTAAACCGCTCATCTTGCGGCGGAGGTATGACTACAGTTTCCTTCATTTTACTTCTGCTTCAAACACTTCCACCATTTGGGGAATGAGTTGTTTGAATTGCGTTTCCACGGCATGTACCACCTCGGGGTAGATTTGGCCATCCAATTCATTGCAATACACTTTGGAAATTTCGGTGGCCAAAACCAAGGTATTCTTAAAATTCGCGCTAATGTACTTCAAAAAATATCCATTGCCTTGAAAGGTATCATTAATGCCTGATGTACTCTTGATATCGTTCGGTAATTTAATGTCTGCTAACATAGCAGACCATTGAGATGCTAAGGTACCAAAGCGGTCATTATCAATATTAGCCGTGCCTAAATTCCAAACAGGAACCTCACGGGTCCAACGTTTCCAATTGTAACTGTGCATGTCAATTACCAAAACATGCCCAAACTTACGCTCAAGCTTCGTTACCAAAGCATGAACCACTTGATAAAATGCCTTATGCTTTCGTAAACTTTCCTCCTTTTCATCAAAAGATAACGGTTGGTGCCAGAGGGTTTTGCCCCAAGCATCTTCATAAATGGCGGTTTCTGGGGCACGATTCAAATCGTATTCAAAGCGACTGTCGCAACCTGCAATAGTAATGGGAGCATGTTGTACCATTTGAAGCGTGCAAGGGTCTTCTTCATACCAACGTTCGTATTCAGAATGCGTACATTTCTCCCAGAGAGAACTCCGAAAATGATGCCCGTTGTGCACTGCCCCGCAGAAATACGGCGCGTATGATTCTATTTTTAAGGTAAAGGAATAATCTTGGGCTACTGCATGAAAACAGTCTCCCTTTTCGATACGTTGGACAATTTCATCTATCGATAATCTAAGCATTCTCTACTTCACTACGTAATCTGGAACGTCGGTCAAAAGCCTGGAGCTTGTCCACCACCTTGCTCTCTATGAAATCTATTACTTTGCACTGTACCTTGGTTTTGTACACTTTGTTGATATAGGTAATTCCTCCAGGGGACATCACGTTGACCTCAACTAACTTCCCTCCTATCACATCAATACCGACAAAGAATAATCCGTCGTTTACTAGTTTGGGACCAATCTGTTTACAAAGTGCTTTCTCTTGTTTGGTCAAACTATGTTTGGCAACCGAACCTCCCGCCGAAACGTTAGAACGGTGGTCATCACTCCCGGGAATCCGTCGCATGGCACCAATAGGCTCTCCGTTCAACAATAAAATCCGAACATCGCCTTGGTCAGCCCCTTCAATGTATTCTTGTAGGATGACATAGTTCGATGAACCATCAGAATTTGTAACATAAAAATCCAATAAAGAGTTGATGTTGGACATGGCAGACCTCTCAATCAGTATCACCCCTGAACCTCCAAAGCCATTTAGAGGTTTCAAAATCATTTTTTCTGCGGACGATTCCTTAATCTGATTTACCAAATACCTTTTATTCTTGGATACATGCGTCACCGGGATGATGTTGCTATGACTATCCCCAAAAGCCGCAGTATATAATTTGTTGTTGGCTTCCCGCAGTCCTTGAAGGGAGTTGACGATAAACACATCGTCTTTTACAGAATCCAAAAAGTTCAGCATGAGTGGGTCTAAAGGTGGATTGGCCCTCATAAATATCACATCAAAACCAGCTAAGGGCAACATTTCTTCCCGTACGCCCACTTGTTTGTAAAAGGTCCGTTGGCTACTGGGTACTTTTTCCATACGATTCAGTACCGTGCAAAAGGCACTGGTCACACTATTTCGAATCGTTAGGTTTGCTGGCGTGCAAATTGCTACACCGTGATTTCGTCGGGCACATTCGTGTATAAGCGCCAAACTGGTATCGTTTTCGGGCTGGATTTCATCCCACGCATACATCAAAAAGCAAATATTCATGGTGGTATTGGTTTTCTATAGCCTTAAATTACACTAAGTTCCTAAACTATACAATGCCCATAGCGGGCTTATTTCCTTTACTTTACTTCTTCGTAATGGTCGTCCCATTGTTTCGGTTCGGGTTTACCCAATTTTCCTAAGGACTTGGCCACCATCATGGACACAGTAGCATCTCCCGTTATGTTGATTACCGTTCGGAACATATCTAAAGGGCGGTCCACTGCAAATATCAACGCCAAACCAATGGCCAACTTATCCGAGGGGAAACCAACCGATTCCAACACAATCACCAACATCACCATTCCTGCACCTGGTACAGCGGCGGTTCCAATAGAAGCCAATAAGGCGGTGAGAATAATGGTTAATTGACCTGAAAGGGGTAAATCAAACGCCAGCGCCTGAGCAATAAATACGGCAGCAACGCCTTGGTACAGACTGGTTCCGTCCATATTAATAGTAGCACCAACGGGCAGAACGAAACTGGATACCTCTTGGTCCACTCCAATATGTTCTTCAACCCTTTCCATGGTTACGGGCAATGTAGCCGCGCTGGAACTGGTAGAAAAGGCTAACAATTGTGCCGGACTAATTTGCTTTAAAAACCAGAAAGGATTCTTTTTTACATAAATGGAAACCAGAATTGTATAGAAAATAAGCATCAAAAACAAACCAAGTACTACTACTCCAGCATACTTCAATAAGGCTAACAACAAATCTTTATCTCCTGACGATACCACTACACTTGCCAAAAGGGCAAAAACCGCATAGGGCGCAATGAGCATAATCAAATCCACCATTTTCAATACTACCTCGTTCAGGGAATCGAAAAAATTCTTGAGTGGTTTGGCCCGTTCTTCCCCTATCAACAACATGGAAACCCCTAAAAAGATGGTAAAGAAAATCACCTGAAGCATCAATCTATTGTTGCTCATAGCTGCAACGGCATTATCCGGAACCATCTCTTCCAAAAATGCCAAAGGGCCTTTTTGGTTCTGCGTTGAGGCATTTTTTTGAATCTTTTCTACATCTTCACCAGTAGCGTACGTTTGGGTCAACTTATCAATGGTCTCTTCAGAAATACCATCACCAGGCTGTATTACATTAACCAACACCAATCCTAAAATAATGGCCACTAAGGTGGTACACATATAAATCGCTATGGTGCGCAATCCCATATTACGGAACTTGGAAATATCTTTTAAATCAGAAATCCCTTTGACAAGGGAAGCCAAAATCAAGGGGATGGCAATAAGCTTCAAAAGCTTCACGAAGATGGTTCCCAATGGCTTTATCCAATCGGTTACCAAGCCTTCACCCCATGAAAATCCAGTCATCACCAATCCGAAGACGATACCCAGGACCATTCCGATAAGAATTTTCCAATGTAATGCGAGTTTGCCCATAGTATTATTTTGGGCGGTAAGATAGTGTTTTGCCGGAATCCTTTAAAAAGCGATTATAATTTATTCGTGCGGGCCAGTAATGTGTAATCTGCCAACACCAAAGCTAACATCGCTTCCACAATAGGCACTGCACGCGGCACTACACAAGGGTCATGTCTTCCCTTGCCTTGGGTGGTAACTGGGTTCCCTTCTTTGTCTATGGTTTCGTAAGATTGTAACACGGTCGCTACCGGTTTAAACGCTACATTAAAGTAGATGTCCATACCATTGGTGATGCCTCCTTGTATGCCCCCACTACGATTGGATTTAGTGGTTCCATCTGAATTGAATGCATCATTGTGTTCGCTTCCTTTCATGCGTACTCCAGCGAAACCACTTCCATACTCAAATCCCTTAACAGCATTGATGGATAGCATTGCAGCTCCGAGTTTGGCGTGCAGCTTATCAAAAACAGGCTCTCCCAAACCAACAGGTACATTTTGGGCCACGCCAGTGATAACACCCCCAATCGTATCACCTTGCTTTTTGATGGATTTGATATACTCTTCCATGGCTTGTGCTGTTTCAGCATCAGGGCATCGAACTGGATTAGAATCGATTTTACTAAAGTCCAATTCCGAATAGTGCTTGTGCAAAACAATATCACCAACTTGGGAAACAAAGGCATTGATTTTGATATCCGACAACATTTGTTTCGCTATGCCACCAGCAACTACACGACTCGCGGTCTCTCTTGCAGAACTACGTCCGCCACCACGATAATCCCGGAATCCATATTTTTTGTCATAGACATAGTCCGCATGCGACGGACGGTAAGAATCTTTTATGTGGGAGTAGTCTTTCGACTTTTGGTTCGTATTGTAAATAGCGAAACCGATTGGGGTTCCGGTCGTTTTTCCTTCAAATAGTCCAGATTGAAATTCAACCGTATCAGGTTCTTTTCGCTGGGTAACAATAGCAGACTGTCCCGGTTTTCTACGATTGAGTTCCTCCTGAACCTTATCCAAATCGAGTTCAATTCCGGCAGGACATCCATCGATAATACCGCCTATAGCTTTACCATGGGATTCACCAAAAGTAGTCACCCTAAAAAGCTCTCCGAACGTATTTGCTGCCATATGAAGTGTTAAAAACTTCAAAGTTAGGCCTTAACCTCATTAAAAAAAATTGTCTTGCCACTTAATGTTGAAATAACATACCTAATGGTTTCATGACATTTTTTTAACCCTTTGCTTATGAATTATTGAAATGGAATTGATTTACAGTTTATTCCTACGTTTTTACTTTGTAGTTAAACTACTCACGATTGAAAAAAAGGAAGATAGAGTTAGCCGTAATCTCAGATGTACATTTGGGAACTTATGGCTGTCATGCGGATGAACTTATTGCTTATCTCAACAGCATTCAGCCGAAAAAGTTGGTGTTAAATGGTGATATCATCGACATTTGGCAGTTCAGCAAGCGGTTTTTTCCAGGGTCACATTTAAAAGTGCTTAAGAAAGTTATTGGTATGGCTTCCAAGGGTACTGAGGTCTACTATATTACTGGAAATCATGACGAAATGCTTCGCAAGTTCAGTGACACTTCAATGGGTAATTTCAAAATTGCCAATAAACTAGTACTTAATTTGGACGGTAAAAAAGCTTGGATTTTTCATGGAGATGTATTTGATATTTCCATCCAGAACGCAAAGTGGCTAGCCAAGCTCGGCGGTTACGGGTACGACCTTTTAATCCTTCTCAATAGTGTAGTAAATTGGTGTTTGGTAAAGATGGGACGTGAAAAATATTCACTTTCCAAGCGCATTAAAAATAGCGTAAAAGGTGCAGTAAAGTACATCAATAACTTTGAGAAGACTGCAGCAGAACTAGCCATTGAAAACGATTATGATTATGTTATCTGCGGGCATATTCATCAACCCAAAAAAGAGATTTACGAAAATCGAAATGGAAGCTGCCTCTATCTTAATTCGGGGGATTGGGTCGAAAATCTTACCGCACTGGAATACTCTTTCAAACGCTGGCGTATTTATCACTACAACCATGATAAACTCTCCCCTTTCTTTGTAGACGAGGATTTGAAAGAAATAGACATGAACGAATTGATTGCGTCTATTACGGATAAAGAAGTGGAGGCAGAAGAAATCCAGAAACCAGAAGAAGCTCCTGATGGAACCCCTACTCCCTTAAACAACCAAGGCTTCTCGCAAGATTGATACTGGATGTTTGGCCACTCTTTGGGTTCCGTCAAATATTTGGTGGCGACAACTTGTCCCGTTTGCTGAAATAATCGTATTTGAGTCGCTTTTCCGAACCGCTGGAAACAATTTTAGCTCTCCAACTTGCATGCTGACTTCATAATGTTCTTTTTCGTACCCAAAAGAACCTGCCATTCCACAACATCCTGATGGTATGATGGTAACTGAATAATTCTCTGGAAGATTCAACACATCAAAAGTCACCTTTTGGTTTGATAGCGCTTTTTGATGGCAATGCCCATGGATTTTGACCTTACGTTCTTCCTTCGTGAACTTTTCTTTTCCAAGGTGTTCCTTTTGCACCTCTCCTGCCAGAAATTCTTCAACCAAAAAAACCTGATTTTTCAAACGCTGAGCCGAAGCATGCTCAGGAACAAGTCTCTGATACTCATCGCGGAAGGTTAATATAGCTGAAGGTTCCAAACCAAGTATTGGAAGTTCATGGGAAATATGCTCTTCAAGCTGTTTGATATTTTGTAGGGCCAATGTTTTCGCTTGGCGCAAAAACCCTTTGGAAATGTAGGTTCGGCCACTTTCTGCATAAAACAGTTCTATCTGATATCCCAAGCAAGTTAAGAGCCCAATGGCATCCTTACCTACCTCAACATCCATATAACGCGTAAACTCATCAATATAGAGTACTAGATTTTGACCCTTAGGCGTATACTGCGCCTTTTGTTCTTGAAGATAGCCGTCAAAATTAAATCGTTTTACATGAGGTAGATTCCGTTCTTTGGCAACACCGAAAGCACCTTTTAACAGGTTGCCCAAGGGTTTGGAATCATAAATGGCATTGGTCAAAGGCGCAACTGAACTGCCCAACCGATTGAGCTTGGTGTTGTGCGCGAAAAGCTTGCTCCGCAAACTATACCCATTGGTTTCTTGATATTGGTATTGGAATTCAGCCTTTAAGGTGGCTACATCTACATTACTGGGACATTCGCTCGCACAGGCTTTGCAACTCAAACAGAGGTCAAAAACGTTCTTCAGTTCTTGATGGTCAAATTGATTGGGTTTATCTGACTGGGTCAGAAACTCCCGCAAGGCATTAGCTCGAGCACGTGTAGTATCCTTTTCGTTTTTGGTGGCGTGATAACTGGGGCACATGCCCCCTTTCATTTCAGCACTTTTGCGGCAATCCCCGCTACCATTGCATTTTTCTGCGGCCCTAAGAATACCCTGACTATCCGAAAAGTCCATAAGCGTTTGCACCTCTGGTTCTTCACGGTCCACAGTATAGCGCAACGATTCATCCATCGGAAAGGCATCAACGATTTTTCCGGGATTGAAAATATTCTTTGGGTCGAAAGCCTTTTTGAGTTCTTTCAAAACCTCATAATTCTGCTCCCCTATCATCACGGGGATAAACTCAGCTCGAACAATGCCGTCACCATGCTCGCCACTAAAACTACCTTGATACTTTTTAGTGAGATGAGCCACCTCCGTGGTTATGGCACGAAACAGTTGTACGTCACTTGATTTTTTTAAATCCAATATGGGTCGAAGATGCAATTCTCCCGCACCGGCATGCGCGTAGTATACTGCGCTCTGTCCATAATCCTCCATGATTTTGGTGAATTCCCCTATGAACGATTTCAAGTCTTCCAAGGCTACCGCTGTATCTTCAATACAGGCGACCGCTTTTTTATCCCCAACCATATTACCCAATAAACCCAAACCAGCCTTACGGAGTTCTATGGCTTTGGCAATATCACCACCGTACAAAACTGGACTTGCATAGCTATTCCCCGATTTCTTTATCGTTTTCAATAAAGCTTCCACCTGAAGTTTCAGGTCGTCTTTGTCATGGGCCTTTACCTCCAACATTAAAATACCTGCAGGGTCACCATCTACGAAAAAGCGATTGGCCAGCTGGGCGCGGTTATTCTTTGTGCAATCCAGAATCACCTTGTCCATCATTTCACACGTATGCAAACTATGTTGCATTACCGGTGCCACATCAGACAGACACTTTTCCAGGGTTTCGTAGTGCGTACAAACCATAGCCGCATGTTTGGGTGGCAGTGCATCCAGTTGAAGCTTAATTTCGGTAGTAATCGCCAGGGTTCCTTCACTCCCTGAAAGCAATTCGCATAGATTTAGGGTTGACTCTTCTCCTCCAAAACCGGTAAACGTCAAAAGTTCATCTATAGCATAGCCCGTATTTCTTCTGTGAATTTGTGGTTTTGGGAATTCCTTTTTGATTTCCTCTTGAACTGATGTCTTCGAAAGGGTATCCTTTAAAAAACCATAAATAGCACCTTCTGCATCAGCCTGTCTTGTCTTTTCGGAAATACCCGCCTCATCCATGGTGCCAAAAACCACCTCCGAGGCATCTGACAATACACATCGCATGGAAACCACTTTATCTCGTGTCACCCCATATTGAATAGATGTGGTGCCGGAGGAATTGTTACCAACCATCCCACCTATCATACATCGGTTTGCGGTGGACGTATTCGGTCCAAAGAAAAGCCCATGCGGCTCGAGAAAACGGTTTAACTCATCCCGAACTACCCCAGGTTGAACAGTAACTTGCTTTTTTTCCACATCCAAATGAAGGATGGAATTCAAGTACCTACCCAAATCCATTACAATGCCATCACCTACACACTGTCCTGCTAAAGAGGTTCCCGCTGTACGCGGAATCAATCCGATATGATGTTGCATAGCAAATTGTACCAAGGTTTGAATGTCTTTTGTGCTTTTGGGAAGACATACGGCCAAAGGGGCTTTCCTGTAGACGGAAGCATCCGTGGCATAAAGGGTCTTGGTTAAGGCATCGAACTGCAATTCTCCTTCTAGCTTCTCCGCCAAGGACTTTAAGAAAGATTTATCCAAAATGGAACAATTTTTGGTCTTGGAAACAAGTTTACATTGCAAGTTACGCGCAAAAACTTTTTTACTCAACTTAAATTGGAAAACTTATGAAATTTGAAAAACCAGTCGGTATATTTATCTTTTTGATGAGCTTTGGCATTTATGCCCAGGACCTTTCTGACCATAGTATAGGTCTAAGGCTTGGCGATAGTGATGGTTTTGGAGCTGAAATCTCCTATCAAAAGTCGATAGGACGCTATAATCGGGCCGAGTTTAACCTAGGATGGCGGGATAGTCGTGACTTTGATGCCTTTAAACTTTCAGGAGTGTATCAATGGGTACATCAAATAGAAGGTGGTTTTAATTGGTATTACGGAGCTGGCGGAGGCGTTGGAAGTGTAGATTTTGAACCAGTACCCGATGAAGTTGAGGACAATGATGGTGTTTTTGTGTTCGTCGCTGGAAATTTAGGAGTCGAATATGATTTTGACATTCCGTTACTACTTTCGTTGGATGTTCGCCCGGAAATTGGAATCTTGGGCTATGATGGGTTTGACAATGGTTTTCTTTTTGATATTGCTCTGGGTATTCGCTATCAGTTTTAACAAGACATCGAATTAAAAACCCGAGCCCTTTTTTGAATTGATGGTATTGAATACCTTAGCTAAAAATAACGAGTAAATGAATAAAGTTTGGATTTGGGGAGTATTTGCTGCCCTTGTAGCGTCTTGTGCAGGTAAAGCCGATGGCTACAGCGTCGATGCCAAAGTTGAAGGCGAATTGGATAATGGCACCAAAGTATTTCTGAAGACCACGGACAGTTTGAACCAATTGGTTGATGTTGATACCACAACAGTAGAGAATGGGGTGTTTTCCTTTGAAGGAGTCCAAGAACAACCCAAACTACATTATTTAATGTTGGAAGATAGTCGAGGCAATCTTCCGTTTTTTCTGGAGAATGGTAAAATCTCTATAAAATTCCAGAAGGATAGTATGAACTATGCACGGGTCAAAGGAACTCCACAGAATGACATTTTTATGGATTTCTTGGGCGAATCTAGAAGAATGGGCGAGCGTGCTCGTTCCATGCAACAAGACATGCGCGCAGCATCCCAAAAACAACCGCAGGATACCGTAACAATGATGGCTTTGCGGGAAGAGTATATGGAACTTCAGGAAGATGTGAAGACATACAATGTTGATTTTGCCAAAAACAATCCTGATGCTTTGATTTCGGTTTTAATCATGGGGAATCTTTTGATGAGCAAAGCACTTCCAACATCAGAAATACAAGAAATGTTCGATGCCCTCTCGCCAGAAATGAAAGCTACTGAACCTGCGACCAAACTCAAAGAGCAGCTTGAAAAGCTAAAGACTACCGAAGTGGGCAGTGCAGCACCGGAGTTCTCCGCCCCTAACCCTGAAGGAGAAATGCTTGCTCTAAATGACATTAAAGGGAAATTGACTCTTGTTGATTTTTGGGCTGCTTGGTGCAGCCCGTGTCGCGCCGAAAATCCGAATATCGTATCCGTTTACTGGAAGTTCCATGATGAAGGATTTAACGTGATTGGGGTATCCTTGGACTCTCGCGCGGATGATTGGACCAATGCCATTGCCAAAGATGGTTTGGAATGGAATCATATTTCCAACCTAAAGCGTTTTCAAGACCCTATTGCGCAATTGTACAATGTAAATGCGATTCCCGCGGCATTTTTAATAGATGAAAACGGCGTAATCGTAGCAAAAAATCTAAGGGGTCCTGCTTTGGAACAAAAGGTAGCTGAGTATCTAAACTAGATACTAGATTTTTCCAGTTTTTTCGAGAATAAATAGAATGATGATGGGAACGGCCAATAATACGACAACCCAGGTGTCATTTATTAAAATATCTGGCCGAAAAAACAGGGTGGTCCCATATCCCCCGACCGCACCCCCAAAGTGCGCCGTGTGACCAATATTGTCCATTTTGCGTTTCATACCATAGATGGAATACAGCAGATAACCAATCCCTAAAACATATGCCGGTAAAGGGATGGGGATAAACATAATTGCCAATCGCATTTCCGGATACAGCAAAATAGCCGAGTACAAAATTCCAGTGACTGCGCCACTAGCCCCCACAGCACTATAAAAAGGTTCATCCTTATGGAAAAACAGCGCCAATAAACTCCCTGCTGCTAAACTCAATAGATACATCAACAAAAATTTCACTGGACCAAACGCAGATATCACCACATCAGCGAAAAAGTATAGCGTGAACATGTTGAAAAACAAATGGGCAATATCCACATGAAGAAATCCAGAGGTCATCATACGTTCTCGCTGACCAGACTTGATTCCGCCTATGCTAAACTTATAGCGTTCAAAAAAAGAATAGTCATTGAACCCTTTTATCGAGACCAAAACATTGGCTGCAATTATGGCAATGGTAGCCCAATGCAAATTGTACATACAAGAAAACCTTTGGTGATAAATATAGGTATATTTGTCCACAAGAATTGACCATGACATTCTTAGTTTACCTCCTTGTTTATCCCATTTTATGGTTGATTTCCCGTCTTCCTTTTCGGTTGCTTTATGCTTTGTCGGATGGCATCTTCTTTCTACTGTATTATGCCATAGGTTATCGAAAAACAGTAGTGCGCGAAAATTTGGCCTTGGTGTTTCCAGATAAGGCCGTTTCTGAGCGAATTCGAATTGAGAAAGCATTTTTCAAACATATGTGCGACATGTTTTTGGAAATGATAAAAACCATGGGGATTTCCCATGCACAATTGCAAAAACGTTTCACTTTCGAAAATCTAGAGGTATTGCACAAGCTGGAAGCCCAACAAAAATCTGTGATGGTTATGTATCCCCACTACGCGAGCTGGGAGTGGTCTATTGCCCTTAGCGCACATATTATGTCCAAAGGATATGGTATTTACCAAGTTCTGGAAAATAAATACTTTGACAATCTTGTGCGTAGCATACGCGAAAAGTTTGGGGCTACCCTTATCGGCACAACGAGAACAAGAGATGTTATTTCTAGAAACAAAAGAAACGGGCAATTGAGTATGTATGGTATTTTAAGTGACCAATCCCCAATGCCGCAGAAGGCACAGCTATGGGCAGAATTTATGGGTATAAGGGAGCCAGTTCATCCCGGGGCAGAAA
>ERZ1740062.481-NODE-481-length-21590-cov-4.962480_pt1 | contig 21590 bp, 24 predicted proteins | sample MGYA00581741_ERZ1740062 | MGnify/ENA primary metagenome ERZ1740062 (study PRJEB43018, sample SAMN04849747) | marine metagenome | isolation source: floating plastic debris | place: Pacific Ocean | collected 2008-09-01 | study: EMG produced TPA metagenomics assembly...
ATTTTTAAAAGCAAATATCTCTATAACGAAGCAAGATTTTTGAATTCTGTAAAAGTTTCCCAAATCAAACAGAACTGGCGATTGGACTTATCGTCGCGGGAAAGCCTAAATATTATGGGGTGAAAATGGTGAATGACAGCCTATTTACGGTCGAGAATTACCAAAAAACCTATGAAATTGGGTCTATTTCAAAAGTGTTTACCGCAACCCTATTGGCCCATCAAGTCTACAAGGGCAGCGCAGCACTTGAAGATGAAATTTCGAGCTATTTTGATTTTCCGTTCCATCAAGAAACCTCGTTAACACTAAAAATGTTGGCCAACCATTCCTCTGGCTTGCCACGCCTGCCATCCAACTTGGATTTGACCACAGTAGACCCACAAAACCCTTATAAAGCATATGATGCGAAAATGTTGGAAGATTATCTACGGAAAGAATTGAATGTGCCTAGCGGGGCTTTAGGAACCTATCAATATTCCAACTTAGGTGCTGGCTTATTAGGACAGGTGTTGGTCAAGCAAGCCGGAGAGTCTTACGAAACATTGTTGCAAACCCATATCGCTCAAAAATATGGGATGAAAAATACCACTTCGCTAAGTGAAAGGGTTTCTTCTTCATGGGTCAAAGGATTGGATGCAAAAGGAAAGGAAACCTCGAACTGGGACTTTGATGTTTTAGTTGGAGCAGGTGGAATACGGTCGACCATGGAAGACATGATGCAGTTTACCTTGGCACAATTTGATACCAACGACAAGGTACTAGGATTGACCCGAAAAGAAACGATAAGAACCAATGATAAAATGGGTGTTGGTCTGGGATGGCACATAAGGAAATCAGAATCTGGAAGGGATTGGGTATGGCACAATGGCGGCACGGGAGGCTATTCCTCATCATTAAGTTTCAATCCAGAAACCCAAAATGGCATCATAGTACTGTCCAACGTATCCGGATTAAGTCCTAAAATGGGATTTATCGACAAACTATGCTTTCAACTATTGGAAAGCATAGAGGCGAAATAAGTATCCAATATTATAAAACCAAGTATGGAATTTAAAAGAAAAGACTTTTTACAGAATGCCGGAACACTTATTGCCCTTGTCATCAGTATTATTGCTATGGCAACTTCCATTTATGAAGCGAATATTCTGAAGGCTCAACAGAAATCCATGGTGTGGCCCTACTTGAGCGTAAGCACAAGTTATTCCAAGACAGGTTTTAGCGCCGAGGCTTTTAATAACGGTACGGGTCCAGCAATTGTTAAATCTATGGAGGTGAGTGTAGATGACATGCCCGTAGAAACCATGCTGGATTTGGTCAAGGTTTTAATGCCCCAAAGTAACTTGGGATATGATGTTTTACGCCAACAGAAGGTCAATAATTACGTTTTTAGGGCAGGTGAAGAGGTCGAAATTATCGGGTTTGCTTGGACCGACGAAACCCGAGAATTAGCGAGGTTGGTTTACGAACGGGTTCGCATTCGCATCTGCTACGAATCTGTTTTAGGAGATAGTTGGGTTTACGACTCTAAAACAGATTCTCACACTGAAGGTGAATTTGAGCCTAAAGTAGATTATAAAAACTAACTTTATTATTAACCAGAACCTTTACTGTTCTTATCGAAAACTGTAACACTCAGGTATTTGAATTATCCTTATCAAAACCACTCACGTGAACATCAAATTTACCGCTCTCTTTGCGGGATTGTTTCTGATGGGCATACTTCAATGTGCAGCTCAGGATACATCGCACGCAACTGTAATTACAGGAAAAGTCAATATATATTGGTCAAACACCCTTAAACTTTCAAGCGGCCCCGTTACTTTGACCGATGCTTGGATTGACAGACTCAACCCTGGAGATTCCATTATTAAGTTAGATGACGACGGTTCGTTTGTTATCAATTTATCTCTGCAAAAGCCTGACTTTTATAGACTCTCCCATGAATCGAATGAAGTAGAGCTATTCCTTTCACCAACAGATTCAATTCATATTGATTTTACAGCTGAAACCATGGTGACGGGTTCGAGCGCAGCGGTAAACCAACATTTGAAAATCCTTCGAGGGATTATCAATACCAATCGCAAATACATTAATAGCATTAACTTTTTCAATCAATCTCCAGATGAGGTTGATACTGTTTTGGACTCCTTGCAATCGGCATATCTTAAAGTGCATCAAAAGTTTAAGGAGACCCATCCCGTCGATGGTGCTTTTGAACAGAAGGTGTTGAATGACATTACGTATCGCAATAAGCTTTATAAACTAGTGCACCCACCTATTTACAAGCAAAAAACCGGAAAAAGGTTGCCCGTACCGGAAACGTATTATCAAGATGTCGCCCAAGGCCATTTTGATAATCCTGAACGCTTAAAATCCTTAGACTATATTTTGTTTTTGGAAGAGTACGTGATAGGGCAGTCTACTGGGGAGTATCAATTTGATGTGTATTGGGAAGCTCCAATTGAGCGGATTCACCCAAAATACGACGCCATTCAAAAACTGAATGCCCATCAAGAGATTAAGGACTATTTGTTTCACCAACACCTCAACAAAAGTATCGACAACTATGGGGTGGGGTATTTGGCTGATTTAATGCCTAGGTTTTGGGAAGATTGCAAAAACCCTGAAATGCTTCAGCAAGTTGAAGACCGGTTTCAAGCAGGTGTGGAGAGACGAAAAGCTTCAAGTGAAATCAGAATTTATAAGCGTATCGGAAATGTGGAGCTCGAAGCCCATATTTTCTATCCTGAAGATTTTAGACCTGGCGATAGCAGGCCGGCCTATTTGTTCTTTCATGGTGGAGGTTGGGCCATTGGTATTCCAGAATGGGGATATAAAAATTGCGAAAGGTATAGTGCCAAAGGGATGGTAGCCATCTCATTTGAGTATCGACTCATTGACATTCATAAATCCAATATATTGGATTGTATCCGCGATGCGAAGTCAGCCATTTTGTGGACGCGCAAAGAGGCAGAATCACTAGGAATTGACCCAAATAAACTGGTTGCCGCGGGATTTTCAGCAGGAGGTCACCTTGCCGCAGGAACAGCAATTTTCGATGATTTCGAAGAAAAAGATACTTCCGGCCTGAGTTCAAAACCCAATGCGATTGTGGTGCACTCCGCATCGTACAATACGACTAAAAGTGAATGGTTTTCGAAAAAATCCAATGGAAATCCAGAGTCCATTTCCACATTTCACCAATTAGATAAAGGCTTGGCACCAGGAATCTTTTTCCATGGGACGGATGACCATTTGGCTCCTATAAGTGAGTTCACTGAATTTAGAGATAAGATGGACTCACTCGGCAATTCGTACGAATACAAAATTTTTGAAAATGTAGGGCATTTTTTCAATAACCAGGCGGCTAAACAAGAAGTTCGAGAAATGACCGACGCCTTCCTCTTAAAGTTAGGGTATCTTCAACCCTAGTTTTTGTTTGGAAATGGTTTAGCTCTTCCTCCAAGTGCCTACAAGGCTTTTTTAGCAAGATTTGTACACTCTAATGTCTATAAAATTGAGAACTTGAGACATTATATCCATTGTACGGTAATTTCCAATATGAAGACAGAAATCCTAAACAGAAAAGGCGCAAGAAAGGTTCAAGAGATTCCAGAAGAAGTCTTGGACTACTTGAATGAAGGCGCTATGGAAACAGTCAATTTGACCGAATGGCTGGCCATTGACCATGTAAAGTTGATAAAGGCGGTATTTCCTGGATTTGGAGTAGAGCAAGAAACCATAGCACAAATTTCAAAAGCAATTGCTTTGCAAAAGAAGCCAACTGCCATGAGCACCACCAAATTGGTGGGCACAATGCTCTATGAAACGTATGCAAATGCTGAAGGCTTTGATGAGTTGATTGACCGAATAAGTAATCATACCTCTGATACGGTAAGATGCTATGCCACCTATCTTATTGGATTGAATGAGCGTTTATCCATAAATGAAAAACTAGAACAATCCCGAGAATTGGTTGCCGACCCTCACTTTGGCGTTCGGGAAGTGGTCTGGATGGCGCTAAGACCAGAAATTGAAGGTAACCTAGACGCTGCTTTGAGCATTTTGAATACATGGACCTCGAATCCCAATGAAAACATACGACGCTTCACCACAGAAGCCACAAGACCAAGAGGAGTTTGGTGCAAACACATTGACCAATTGAAGGAACATCCAGAACTAGCATCGCCTATCTTGGAAAACCTGAAGTTAGACACCTCCAAATATGTGCAAGACAGCGTAGGAAATTGGTTGAACGATGCAAGCAAAACCAGACCTGATTTCGTAATGGAGCTCACTGAAAAGTGGCAAAGCGAAGCGCCAAGCAAAGAAACCCAAAAGATTATCAAGCGGGCAAGGCGAACAATAGACAAAAAGTAATGGTCGAGAGAGTATGACACGCAGGTGATAAGGTTTGTTGGGAATAAACCTTTCAGCTTTTCATAAAAAGCTCGAACTTCATATTATTTGACCAAAACAACGTTAAATCAAAGTTTTTGGATAGTTCGGCATTAATAAACATGACTTCTGGTGTAGGCGCAGTAGTAGCTGCGTTATTTGCCTTGCTGGTACTGGCTAAAAAAAAGAAAAACCTTCCGGATTGGATTTTGTTCTTTTGGTTCATTGTCTTTTCGGCACACCTGTTCTGTGGACTAGGTCGTAGCGCATACCCATCTATAAAAACCTTTGAGGTGTTTGTCATGTCTATTGGTTTTTTGCACGGGCCATTCTTTTTGCTGTATACCAAATCTTTTACGCGTAAAAGTTTGGGTTGGCCAGATAGCCTCCATTTTTTGCCTTTTGTCATTTTTCTGGTGTGTGGTTTTTTCATCCAAAACGATTTCCAAATCCGTTGGCAGATCATAGTATTGATTCCCAAGATCATTTCATTGGCGGCGTACCCTGCTTATGTATACCATCAACAAGCAAAACGTGTTGCTTATTGGGAAAACAACCACTCGGACAGCACGTTGTTAGCATTGCGCTGGATAAAGATGATAGCCCTTTTGTTTCTCCTTAGTATTGGTGTGGGCGTCATTCGATTAACCGTGGAATTGGCAACCGGAGTGGCGTATTTTGAACTGTGGGATGTATTGCGATATGTGCTGCTTTTAACGGCCATGGGCTTTTTTGGACTCCAATACGGCATGATGTATCAACCGGAATATATTCCCGGTACAGTGCGAGAAGAAGGCATGTACAAACACAGCCCTCTCAAACCAGACGAAATTGAAAAATATGCCCATATCATACAGCATTATATTCAGGACAAGGAACCTTTTTTGGACCCAAACTTTTCATTGACCGCGCTTTCGGAAGCCACGGGTATTCGAAAGCACCATCTTTCCCAGATTATCAGTTCGAAAATGAACACATCTTTTTATAACCTCATCAATTCCAAACGAGTAGCCTATGCCTTAGGCAAATTGAAAAGAGAGGATATCACCAATCTGACCTTTGAAGGATTGGGTTACGAATCAGGCTTCAATACCAAATCCTCATTCTACTACAATTTCAAAAAGGTCACGGGCAAGACTCCAATGCAATATGTGAAAGAAATCAGTGGTTCTTAATTAAGTTGGAATGTCTTTTTACAGCTTTGGTTGTTCTTAGGGGTACACTTTAAAGAACAACGTTCATGAACAAAAGAGACTTTCTCAAAACATCTAGCTTAGCCACTGCATCAGTGGTGGCCCAACCCTTTGGAACCTTGGGAGTACCGGTGTTTCCAAGGCAAAAAAATAGTAAAAAAGCCCTTATGCTGGGCGGTAGAGGTTTCATTGGACCATCCATTGTGAGGGCACTTTTGACTGCTGGCTATGAGGTAACGCTACTCAATCGGAACAAAACCAACACAGACCTCTTTACGGATTTACCATTGATTGTTTGTGATAGGGAACGCGAAAACAAAGCAGGTCTGAAAGCCATCCCAAAGAAGCATAAAGAAACGTATTGGGATGTGGTGGTCGATACCTGGCAAAAGTCCTCCAAAGCGGTAGCAGATTTTTTAGAAGAATTCGAAGAGAATATCGGACATTACCACTATATCTCAACCATTTCGGTTTACGATAAATGGGACGACAAATACATTGTGGAAAGAGAGCCATTAAATACTCTTCCGCCTACGCCAACGACCATTGCTGAAGCATTTCGATACGCCTTGAGAAAAACCTTTGCCGAGGAGGCCATTCGAAAACGATTGGATAACTACACCATTTACCGGTCTGCTGGCATGAAGGATTACCGAACAGACCGTAAAGGAGACTACAGTGCCGAACCCTATTGGCCCGTGCGATTCAATCGCGGAGGTGAAATACTGGTGCCCAAAATCGATAATCACGACATACAGTTTACTGATGTGCAGAGTTTAGTCCGATTTGTGGTACACTGCGCAGAAAACAAAACCTATGGCGAATTCAATGTGGCCCATCCTACTATGGCTTTTGAGGATTACATCTCTTGTTTGGCCTACGTCACCCAAAAACCGCACAAACTACATTGGATTGAAGGCGATTTTCTAAAAAAGGAAGGATTGATCCCTTATCGAATTGTACCCTTTTGGCGCGACCGACCGGCTGGGGCCTACTATTTTAATGTTCAAAAAGCGCTTTCTGCAGGATTGGTGAACCGTCCTGTAACCGAAATGTTGGCTGACCAAGTTGCAGGTTATCTGAGCAGATATCCAAACGATGAGGTTCGTTTTGGGATTACGGTTGGCGATAAAACCATAAAATACTTTTCGATGGAAAAAGAGAAAGAGGTTATTCGTAAATGGTTGACCCGTTCATAAATTCATTTGGTGGAACAGGAGGCGCTTAGCGAGAAAACTAAAATTCCCCTACAAAAACAGACTCTTCTCACCGTATACGTTCTTACATTTTCGGTGGTGCCATAACACGGGCACAAAGCCAATGTAAACAACATAAGTAGATGAAAATTCAGACCAAAACACATCTTATTTGGACGACCTTATTTTTAGTGATATCCAGCGCCTGTGGAGATAAGAAGGGCGCTCAAACCGCTAAGGAGAAATGTGCGATTTGGGGTTCTTGGGAAATACAAGCTATCCATTGGATTACCAAGGACACTACCTATTCCATCAACAAGGCGCAACCAGGTCTTTTTATGATTGACCAAGACCGCTATTCGATTATGTGGACTCCCACCCAATCACCAAGAGAGCCGTTCAAGGTACTTTCCCAGCCCACTGATGCCGAAATCAAAAATGGTTTTCGTTCCATAGTCTTTAATGCCGGAAATTACGAAATGAACGATTCAACCCTCATCACCCGTGCCCAAATTGCCAAGGTTCCAGGTTTTGAAGGGGGCAAGCAATACTATCGCTATACGATTCAGGCGGATACGTTACAATTGACCATGTTTGATGAAACGTATCCCGATGGAACGAAACCAGATTGGTATGGCAAGGTACAGACCCAGTTTGTTTTGAAAAGGTTATAATAGAAGGTTAGGAAATTTCAATAAATGAACAATGTAAATTACTTGAAACCGTTCGTATTATATGGGTTTCAGGGTTTTACCGTATTTATCTGTCCTCTCTGTGATTGTCGCATCCTGTAGCAGCGATGAATCGTCAAGCCTCCCGCAACAACCAGAAATCTTTTTGTTTGAAGACGGTTTTGAGACCGAAAACCTAATGCTTGATGAGCTGTTTCCTTCAGATGGGAGTCGATGGACAAACTTTCAGCATACCAACCCATCGAGCAATATCAATGAAGTTTCAATACTAAACACTCCGGTCAGCGAAGGTGAAAATTCCATTCGCTTTTTTTCTTACGCTTCAGATACCCAACTATCTAAAATCGATATTGAAAAAAACGGTTTGCAAATAGCAGCTGGTGATAGACTACGTATTGAAGCCGATTTCTTTATCGTGGGCACAGGGTCAATTGAGAACCTTCTGATTTTAGACGTAGAATGCTGTTCTTGTTGGGACCCAACGGTTGGAGATAATTTAGGTGCGGAAAACCAGTGCCCAGGGGTACGTTTATTGATGAGCGGAACGAATGACTACCTATCTATTGAAAGAGGCAAGATTGGCGGACCGACCCTCCAACAAACCAACTTTTCTTTCCCTAGAAACCAGTGGGTTAACGTTGTTTGGGAAATGACTTTGTCTGATGAAGATGATGGAGTCAACCAGTTGACTATCGATGGAGTGGAAGTCATTAATACAACCGGCATGAACTTGCCCAATGCGGAAGTATTTCGTGAAATTTTTGCAGAGCAAGACATTGAATTTACCTTACAGCAGCCAGTGTTTTATGAAAGAGTGCAAATTGGAGCAACTGCAAATCCAACTGCAGATAATGTAGAATTGTACGTTGATGATGTTTCTATTCAAATTGAAAAAGTTGACCTGTAGGCTCTTTTTGACGGTTTAAAAAAGCCATTGATATCGTATTTGGCGAAAAATCCCGAAATTCACATAGCGGGCGTGAACATACTATTTAGATAGTGCAGCGCTTGGGAAAAAACCAAGGCGATGATTGACAACCTACCCATTTGGATTGACGTACTTTTTATAATTGCCTGTATCCTGACCATCCTCCTTTTTCATTATGCCAACGGAAAGCCTCTAAAGGTAACCTTGGGTATTGTGCTCTGGTGCATAGGTCATTCCGTTTTGGCTTTAAATGGGTTTTACCAAATTACCGATTCGATTCCTCCTCGGTTCGGGTTGGTTCTCGTTCCAAGCGCTTTGCTGATCGTATATGGTCTGTTACCCAAGCAGCAAAATTGGCTTCTAGAAAAAAGGAATATGGTAATCAGTACTTTTTTGCATATTGTCCGCGTACCGGTAGAAATTGTGCTCCTTGGTCTGTTCTTAAATCAAATGATTCCAGAACTCATGACCTTTGAAGGCCGCAATTTTGATATTGTAATGGGTATTACCGCTCCCATAATCGGATTTTTGCTACTCAAAAAGAGGATAAGCAAAAAAGCTTTATTGGTCTGGAACATCGTTGGACTGTTTCTGGTAACTTTTATTCTGGTGAATGGGATTTTATCTGCAGAACTTCCTTTTCAGCAATTCGCCTTTGACCAACCCAATAGAGGTATAAGCTATTTTCCCTATGTGCTCTTGCCCGCAACCATTGTGCCCATCGTGATTTGGACACATCTCTCCGACATCTTGATTTTGCTCAAAAAACAATCGGAATAGGAAAGGGGATTGCTCGAAACAGGTCTTCTTATGTGATGAAAATTTCCGAACTTCCATAGTTTCCAGGAGGTATATGCAAAACTTCAAAACCATAAAGGAGTATTCGGAAGCCACGGGAATACCGTTGGCAAGACACGAGCACTTTGTGGTGAGAAGCTTTCAAGAAAACATGCCCACGGTGGTGCATCGTATGCCTGCGTTTCGACATGCTTTTTATGCCATCGCGTTGCGGATAAATGGAGATGGTAAAGCACTATCGAGCCATTATTCCGAATTTCCCGAAGGTGCGGTGGTGTTTTTTAATTCGCCTTTTCAAATTCTGTCATGGGATATTGCACCGAATTGGGAAGGATACTATATCCTAATGACCCGCGACTTTATCTCCCAACATCATGTTTTTAAGGATTTTCTATCCGCATTTCCTTTTTTAAAAATTGACAAGGCGATTCCGTTTGAGGTTGATGAAACCGAAACTAGAGAACTTTTGAGCATCTTTCACAAGATAAGCGAAGAGTACGAAGGGAACAGAAGTGACAAGTTTGAATTCATAAGTACCTACACCCTGCTTTTGTTGCATCATATCAAACGCTATTTCAATAAAGAAACCTCCGCGGAAAAGGCAAGTCAAATTATCAAAACGGCAGACTTGAAACTAGTGAGCCGTTATCAAGAACTGATTGAGATGCATTTTCAAGAAAACAACGATTGGGACTATTCCAAAAATTTGCACTCACCCAGTTTCTATGCCGAAGAATTGAACATTCATCCGAATTACTTGAACTCATTAGTGAAAAATAATTTAGGAATTACGGCCCTGCAATACATCCACCGTCACTTGATACACCTCGCCAAATCCTATCTTACGCAAACCGGCTTAAGCATAAAAGAAATAGCCTACAACCTTCAGTTCGATTCGCCGAACAACTTCAACAATTTCTTTAAAAAGCATACCCAAAACACGCCTGGCCAGTATCGAAAATCCGCCCGTGTTTGAAATTCATACTTCTTGATTTGTTTTCATAAATAAGCCAGCATTGGTCTGGTAGCATCTTTGTGTCAACAAAAAACAATTGATATGAAGAATTCAATAATCGTACTAGCCAGTCTTTTTACAATGACGCTACTCGCACAAGAAAACAAAACACAAACATCAAAAAATTACATCATGAAAAAAGTAACATTTAAAAGTGGAGGGTTAGACCTCGTTGGAGACCTTTATTTGCCAGCAAATTTTGAAGAAGGAAAACAATATCCAGCCGTTCCCATTTTAGGTCCAATGACCTTTGCCAAGGAACAAGCACCCACCGAATACGCGAAACGCTTCGCTGAAAAAGGATATGTAGCCTTGGCTTTTGACCCAAGGTTTCGCGGGGAAAGCGCTGGCTTGCCCAGAGAATTGGAAGACCCTATCGCCAAAGTTGAGGATGCCAAAGCCGCAGCGGAATATTTGGCTTCACTTCCTATCGTTAATAATGAACAAATCGTAGGCTTCGCGTTATGCCAAGGTAGTTCAGAAATGCTACGCGCCGTTTCCGAAGATGATATATTCAAGGGCTTGGTAACCGTGGCAGGACACTACCGGGATAGAGAAGGGGATATTCAATGGATGGGAACCGAAGAGGCTTTGGAAGAACGAATTGGGGCAGGTAAAGTAGCGCTAAATACCTACAAGCAAACCGGAGAAGTCATCAACGTGCCTGCGGTGGACGAAGAAAGAATGGATGTCGGCATGCCTGGAAAGTTCGTTTGGGACTGGTACCATGTATGGGCCGATAATGGAATATGGACAAACAACTATCCAAAAATGAGCGATGCCTTGTTGTTCGAGTATGAGTCTATTTCAGCTGCCGAAACATTGGACAAACCTTACCTTATGATTCATAGCGATAACAGCTTTTTGCCCGATGCAGCCAAGCGACAATTTGAGGCAGTCCCAGCAACAATGAAAAAACTACAATGGGAAGGCGAAACAGGACATCTTCAGTATTATGATGACCCAGCGATATTGGATAGAACGGCGGACCAGGCCATTGCATGGTACAATTCCATATTTGAATAGCACATCACCTTTGTGTTTGAATTTTCAAGACGGTTTGGATGAAAGTCCAAACCGTTTTTGCGTTGAACCCCTAAGTTTTCTTTCGCCGTGACGCACCTTAAACGCATGAAACATTGCACTTGCCTTGGTTGGGGATTTGATATTGTTGATGACTTAGGTCTTCGCAATGTATCATTTTTCATCTCTTCAGGTATTTCTTCAGTGCTTCTAGCAGAAAACGAATGATTTCGGCGTTATTGGTGATTAAACCAATCCCTGCTTCAAGAGTCTATAAAAGAAAACCAACGATGAAAAAACCAATCACCCTGATTCTACTTCTTCTCGTCTTTTTCTCTTGCGATACAGATGACGCCGACCCAACTGCCACGATTGCGACAACAAATTCAGAAATTAAAAAAGGAATCTTTGGGCTGAGGGATGGCGCGGTGTTATCCGATTTAGGTGCAGAATACACCCGGATTATCACTTGGGATTCGGACATTAAAGCAATTTATGCTGACGTAGACAATGGAGTGCCTTTGGAGAACAACCTGTACTACAATCAAGTTAAAGGAATTCACGACAATGGTGTTAAAATCATCGTAACCCTAAGATGGCCCGACCAAAACTCAGCTGACCCGGCACTTTATGATAGAGTGCCCCAAGCGCAAGACAGAATTGAATCCCTTGACTTGCTATCGCGGTTTTTGAATGATTTTGGGCCTTGGTTGGAGATTTATTCCGTGCAAAATGAGGTTGGCGGACTTGGACCTGGAACCTACATCGAAGAAAATATGGTCAATACCGGAAGTGGAAGTCCTGCCGCACTTTGGTGGCAAGATATTGTGGAGAGGGTAGCCTCCGAAAAGGAAAGCAACCCAAATTTGACCCATCTGAAGATTGGCTCGCCCGTACCCGTGTTGTTAAAAAGATTGGTTTTTGATAGTTCTGGTTTGCCGCAAACCAATATTGACTTTTTCTATGAAACAGTCGCCTTTGGCAACGAATATTGCGATTATGTGGATTTACATTTGAATACATTAAGTTTATCGGAATATGAAGAAACCCTGTTTTTTTTGAATGGGTTGGTAACCCAACCCATGATGGCCACGGAATGGTCTGAAGTAAGTTCTGCCAATGCGTACATCGCCCAGCCCATATCGAGTGAACTAGCTTCTTATGCGGAGGAAATAAACTATACCATTCCCGGAAGTGTAACCACAAACGATGCGCTAGTCGAGCACCTCTATGACAATCCAAGCACTTTGGATTTTTGGCAATTTATGGTACAAGAATCTAATTACGAAGAGGGATTTATGGCACAAAGCAGCGCATTGCTTTCCGCGGCAGGCTTTGAAATATTATGTTGGAACAGTGGTTGGCAAGAAGGGCTGACCGCCTATGATTTGAGAAGTTTTTACGCCACGAAAACGGTAGGCTCCGCAAATAACGAATTAAGCGGTTTCACTAACGAATTCAAAAATTTATAGTCCTACCAATAAGCGTACATAAAGGTTTTTCGCAGAAATTTCGGAACTTATTACTCCGATAAACAAACACTAACAAAAACAACCCAACCTATGAAAACAACAACCTTTCTCACCTTTGTGGGTGACCAGTGTGGCAAGGCCAAAGAGGCCATGGAATTTTACACCTCGCTGTTTCCGAATTCAGAAATCAAAAGCATTACCCACTACGCCCCAGGCGAGGGCGGTGGCACCCCGGAACTCGTCAAGTATGGGGTTTTTACCTTAGATGGAGCCGAATACCGCGTATCGGAAAGCAGCTATGCCCATAAATGGGGTTTTACCCCTGGCGTTTCGCTTTTTGTGGAGAGTAACTCAGAGGAAGATTTGGACGTCCTCTTTGAAAAGCTAGTGGCCAACGATGGCATGGTCATGGTACCTTTGGACAATTACGAAACCGGCGATTATGGCTTCGGTAAAAAGTTCGGCTGGGTGCAAGACAAGTATGGTATCTCTTGGCAGGTGAACCTTGAGGATTAATCTTGGAACCCGTCATTTTGAGTATTTCCGTAGCGCTTAGCGCGAAGGAAATGCCCGCCTTGCCGTCGAGGCAGGTATCGAGAAATAGAGCAAACCCTCCTTTAATAGTCGCCAAATATCAGCTAAAGTCCATTTATAAAATGAAAACGATCACGCTTCCTGATGGGCTGAATTCTGAAAACCCACAACCCATACAACTTTTTGACTATCGCAGTTCACAAGAAATATCCAGACAACAGATTATTCTAAACCAGAATACCATTAGCTTTCTTGCGGATGGAACCAAAGAAGTTTTATTTGACAACACGGCACTATCCATAGACAACACGGAGTTCCTCATAATGAAATCCGGACATTGTTTAATGACCGAAAAGCTATCAGAAATTAGAGAGTACAGAAGCGTACTTCTGTTTTTTTCAAGCGAAATGCTGCTCGATTTTATTCAAAAACACAAGTTCAATACTGCCCATTCCTCTGAACAAAAGTCAGTTTTCGCATTTAAATATGATGCCTTCATCAAAAGTTTTGTAAAAAGTTTAGTGGACGTTTCCAAACTATCCGCAGCCACAAAAAATAGGTTGATTCAATTGAAATTTGAGGAAATTTTGCTCTACCTCACGGAAATACATGGAACGGGGTTTTTACATGCACTAAGCGCGAATAGCTCAGATACCGCCCAAAAATTTATTCGAATCATTGAGAGCAATACCCTGAACAAACTAACCCTAAGGGAATTGGCATTTTTATGTAATATGAGCATATCTACTTTTAAAAGGGAGTTTGAAAAACACTACTCGGAATCACCCATCAAATGGTTTCAAAACAAAAGATTGGAGCATGCCAATTACTTGCTCAACCAAGAGCGAAAAAGCCCATCAGCAATTTATTTTGAGGTGGGTTATGAAAACCTTTCCAGCTTCATTCAGGCGTATAAGGCGAAGTACGGCATTACGCCAAAACAGCAGCAGAATAATTGAGCTTTTAGCAACACTTTTTGGACTTTCCCCTCACTTAAATCAGCAATCAAGCCTCTAAGTTTGCCGTATTCATTTCTAATACGAATAAGATGAAAAAAGCTAATCTCGTTTTACTGTTGTCCTTTCTCATGTCAGTCGCTGTTTTTGGACAAAAGACATTTACATTATCAAGCAATGACCTCGGTGGTGAAGCCACAAAAACGCAAGAATTCAATGGTTTTGGATGTTCGGGAGAGAACATATCGCCACAATTGTCTTGGGAAAACGCCCCAGAAGGCACCAAAAGTTTTGCCGTGACCATGTACGACCCAGACGCACCAACCGGAAGCGGATTCTGGCATTGGGTGGTGGTAGATATTCCTTCAAACGTAACCGAACTGGCAACCAATGCTGGAAACGTAGAGCTCAACTTGGCGCCTAAAGGCGCGATTCAGAGCGTAACCAATTATGGTATCAAAGGTTTTGGAGGCCCTTGCCCTCCCGAAGGGCATGGATTTCATCAATACATCATTACGGTTCATGCTTTAAAAACCGACAAACTGGGTACGGATGAAAACACGAATCCAGCAGTGGTTGGGTTCAACCTTTGGAATCAGACCATAGCCAAATCCAGTATAGTGGCCTACTACAAACGGTAAACACTTTGCACATAACAAAGAGAATGCCCCATTGCGGATTGGATCTCCATCTGAACCGTTTTTTTTTGTTGAACCTGTAGTTTCGATGGTTTTTCGGCCAGTGACCGGAGCCGAAGTGAAGAAAAATGTCCGCCTTGCCGTCGAGGCAGGTATCGAGAAATGGCATCCTCCAATCAAAACCTAGTTCTCTATACGCTCCGCACTCGAACTGACGTTTTTTAATCATTTAAAAAAATCCTTAAGCCTTTAACCCCTTAACCCTTAACCCTTCACCTTTCCACCTTTCACCCTTCAACCCAAACCCCCCAACCATCAATCGGAAAACCCGACCAAGCCCCGAATTTGATACCTTGACTCACCGCAAACCCGAAGAAACCCTTACTTTGCATTTGTGAACACCGCGCTGAACCATTTGCCTCCATCCAAACAAGACGAACTGCAGCTCGTGGCCCAGGCATTGGCGGCGGCCAAGTTGGTGGAAATGGTGATTTTGTTCGGCAGTTATGCCCGCGGCAATTGGGTGGAAGACCAGTATGTCGAAAAAGGCATTACCTACGAATACCGCAGTGATTTTGACATTTTGGTCGTGCTCTCCCACGAAGATTTAAAGCAAAAATTTCGAATAGAAGACAAACTCAAGGCCGAGCTGATTGCCACCGGAAAAGTCACCACTCCCGTGAGCCTGATTTTTCATGGCATAAAGCAATTGAACGCCTCGTTGGTTATGGGCAGCTACTTTTTTAAGGACATTAAAGAAGAAGGCAATGTGCTCTACGATTCAGGAAAGTACAAACTGACCCACCCCAAAAAACTCACTTCGGAACAATACCGCCAAAAAGCCCAAGCGTATTTTGCCCAGTGGTTCAAGAGCGCGAACGAATTTCTTGAAGGGTTTAACTTCTACATGGAAAGAAATAGCTTCCACGTTGCTGCCTTCCAACTCCATCAAGCCACCGAGCGCTACTACACTACCATTCTGCTCGTGTTTACCGACTACCGCCCCAAAGACCACAATTTGGAAACGCTCGGCATAAAAGTTGAAATGTGCGATGCTCGTTTTGCCGTGTTTCCCAAAACCACCGACGAAGAAAAACACCGTTTTGAACTCCTCAAACGCGCCTACATCGATGCCCGCTACAACATGGATGAATACACCATTACCCCCACCGAATTGGAATACTTGGCTGAAAAGGTTGAGGTGTTACGAGGGCTTACTGAACAAATCTGTGAGGAAAGAATTCTTTCAATGAACCAGTAAGATTCTTAAAATTAATTATCTGACAGATTAATTTTTGATAGATTTTTCATACTTTTTTTGCTAAATCTACTTTCTTTTATTTCAAATAAATATAATCGTCAACTGAATTAATAAAGAGTCAATGGAAGATAAATTAATAAACTTTCACTTATATCGATATCATCTTTTACCAATCGAAACTACAAGTAGACAAATAGATCTTTTTGAAGATAAGAAGTTTACGATAGAGGAAATCAAGCAAAGAAAGAATGAATTTTTTGGGCAGGTTTTAGACGACCTAATGAATTCTGGAAATAATAAGCACCCACTGAAGTTAGAAGATAATGAGGATAATAATTACTTTTTTAAGTTAGCTCAAAAAAAAACCGCCGTCATTACTAAGGATTTTGAAAACTTAGTTATCGATGATGAACCATATGTTTATGTAATATTTAATAATCAATCTGACGTTCAGAAAGTAGCAATTAGTGACAATAAAGATGCCTTTAGCAATCCAGATGTCGTCAAAAACATATTAAAAAAGACATTTAGGAAAGATTTAGAAAAGTTTGGATTGAATATTGAACTTGAAGCGCTGTATGATCAAGTCGAGTTCTGGAATTACGTCGATAAACATCAAAAAGATATTACCTACATTAACTTTCAGTTTATTAAACCAAATCTAGCTAATATCTCAAAGAGTTTGCCTGAAGTGTTTAGAAGTTTTGCAGAGGAAACAAACAGTCATGAAAGCCATATAACCATAAAAGCTCCAGAAAAGGGAAGGTTAGATAATATTAGCAAGTCTAATGAGGATATAAAAGGATTGGTAGATTATACTTCGGAAGGAGCAGGAAGTATTAAATTGAAAATAAAAGGTCTTAGAAAGCAACAAAATACAAAGGAAAACCCTATTATTTTGCAAGTTAAGGAGATGGATATTGAAGGTCCTTCAGAACAGGTAATTAAGCTATACAAAACAATTGTTGAATAATTGAATACTTTAAAAAACATATCCTTCTACGTAGTTTTAGGAGTCTTAATAACATTCCTAGGTCAATTTTTAGAGTCAGATTTTCTTTTTGAATATTTGAAAGAAAACATAATTGGCCTTCTTCTTACTTTATTAGCTATAAATACAGCTACATTGGGTCTGATTGCCTCAAAAATCCAGGATATTGTAGTTAAGTATCCAAAGTGTGACTTTTCATCCACTACCAAGGAAATGAAAACCTCTTTAAAAGAGCAAATTATACTTATTTGTGTTAGTGTTCTAACCTTATTTCTTTTAGATACTAGTAAGTATCAGTTCGATTATAAAACCGAAGTTGGTAATGTAATTATGACAACCGTTTTGATTTATTCAATCAATATACTTTGGGATACTGGAAAAGCAGTTTTCGTTATAATAGATGAACTACAAAAAATGAATAACAAATGAAACTGAGGCCTACTGTGGACAGCTTTTGAAAATGTGTAAGACGCCCAATGCCAATCCATCATTCACTTTCTTTTAGTCAAAATCCTGAAATTCATTGGTCAGAAGATGAATTTCACTATACTCCTGAATGACCACTAGAATCCTAATCTTTTTGGTAATGGTTTTAGCCCTAATTCGATTGGGTCTAAGTTTTTCTGGACCTTATCTGCCCCTTTATGAAGTAATCTCACCTTTTAACTTGGGATTAATTGGGGGAACAGTAAATATTCTTTTTTGGATAGTACTGCTTTGGTTGGGCTTTAACGTTTTTGCAAAAAAGGAATTGAAAAAGCATAGAAAACGCTTAGTGTCTTTGGCGGTTCTGCTCACGATTGTTTTTAGTGCGAAAGCAATACTAGAAAAGAACAGGGAAAATTATATAAAAAACATGAAATCCAAAATGGTTCAGGGTGTAAAACAAGACAGCTTCGATGATACGCAACCCAATAAAGTATACCTAAAATCAGATTACGAAGGCGATACCATTGAACCCAAAACATACCACCCGAACGGTAAAGTATATAGCATTTTCATTTATAATGAAACGGCAAATTCCATAAAAGCCAATCAAAAAATAACGCTTAAACCCTTTGAAGGGTATTTGTTTAAAATTCCTGATACCATGGGAGTAGCCCTTGACAACGGAATTCAATTCTATTTTGGCGAAACCGAAGGATTGGAAGTCGTCGATACCAAAGTGCAGGTTGCTGGTTTGGGAGAAGAATGGCGGGGTGAACTAAATGTTCCGAACTCCGCTGATTGGGCATTCTCAATTTTAAATGTTGGAGAAGGGGACCCTATACCTGAATAGATGCGGCAGTCTCTAGCTGCTCTGGTTTTAATGAAAATTTCCGAACTTAACTTTTAAAAGGATATAATTCCTTGAGGCGAATCATATCTTAATATTAACAACGCTTTGGGTTCGATGAACAAATTGGATTATAGTGTATCGTTAAGAGCAAAAGGTCTTCGCTCGGAGGATATCAAAAAGAAAATGGAAGAGAAAGGTTTTGACGAATCTGAAATACAGTATTATTTGAAAAAATCCGATGAAATCTTTCTCAATCAATCAATTCACTACAAAGGATTCAAGCCTAAAGGAAAAGGGAACAAACACTTGAAGATGATAGCCCTAGGACTTAGCCTCTTGCTCCTAATAAGTGTATTGCTTGGTTACGCAAGAATGGGCCTTTTGGGGCTATTCATTGTTTGGGGTCTAGTTGGATATAGCTCTTACAGAAGATAGGATTAAACAATTTGGACCTAGTGCTAGCGCGAGTCAAAAGGAAAACCCAGCATGGAAGAAATCAAAAAGTTCATTGACCATATCCAGCCCATGAATGCCGCGGACTGGAACTTTTTTGCTTCCAAATTGCACAAGCAAACCTTAAAGAAAAACACACCACTCATCAAAGTGGGTGAAATTGAAAACCATCTGTCTTTTATTTCCGAAGGGATAGTCCGCTATCATATTCCCCAAGAAGAAAGTGACTTGACATTTGGGTTTTTGTTTGAAAACCAATTCGTTACCGCCTATGATTCCTTTATCACTCAAACGCCTTCGCCCTATCAAATTGAAACGCTGACGAACACCACCTTGTGGCGCATAGCATACAAAGACCTTCAAGAAGTCTACCACCATACCGAAAGCGGAAATGTCATTGGGCGACGAATGGCCGAAAACATGTTTTTGATAAAGTCAAAACGAGAAATCGCCCTACTAAGCAAAACAGCAGAAGAACGCTATTTGGACCTATTTTCGGAACGCCCCAAACTATTGAAAGAGATTCCGCTCAAATACATTGCCTCCTACATTGGAGTTACCCCACAAGCGTTGAGTCGAATACGCAAGCGAATTACTTAACCTGGGTTCATTGTCTGGCCTTTAGGCATTTACCAATTTTGTGACTGAATCAAAAGAAGACAGCATGAAACCTCTTATAGTACTTTTAGCCAGCTTTGTGATTGCCATTTTTGCGGTAAAATGGGTCACCAAACAATATGATTTTGCCTTATCGGCCCGAATTGCCATGGCGATGATGCTCTGCTTTACGGCAATTGGGCATTTTGCCTTTACCAAAGGCATGTCGATGATGTTGCCGCAATTTGTTCCTTTCAAGACTAGCCTTGTTTATCTCACTGGGATTTTCGAAATCCTGTTGGCCGTTGGGTTGCTCATCCCAAAACTACAAGTGCTCAGCGGATGGGCGTTGATTCTCTTTCTCGTATTGATGCTTCCTGCGAATATTTATGCTGCCTTTCACCAAGTAAACTACCAAAAAGGAACCTTTGATGGCCACGGACTTTCCTATTTATGGTTCAGGATTCCCTTGCAGCTATTGTTTATCGTTTGGACGTATGTGAGTGCTATTCGGTTTTGAGTTGGGTTACGCCACCGTCCCCTGACAACTACTTCCGGCGCCAGCCGTACACCCGTAACAGTGTTGCGAAATCACAATGTTGCGGTCATTGAGCACATCTTCATTGTAGTCCTTAATGTGTTTTACCTTGCTGGCCACCTTTAACTCCAACATCTGGTTAAAGTCACAATCGTAGAGCCAGCCATCCCAACTAACGGAGATAGTGTTGGTACACATCACATTGGCCACTGCCGATGGGTTGTACGCCTCCACCAAGGCGTACATATAGTCTTCATAGTTTTCGGATGCGACCAAATAATCCAAAAATCGGGATATGGGCAAGTTGGTTATGGCAAACAAATTATGGAACTGAATACCAAAATCTTCATCCAAGGCTTTTTTAAAGTCACGCTCCATGGCGGCTTGGTCTCCTGGTAAAAATGCTCCGGAAGGGTTGTACACCAAATCCAACCGTAAATCGCTACCGGGCATGCCGTAGCCCACGGCGTTCAATTCTTGTAAAGCCTTGATGGATTTATCAAAAACCCCATCCCCGCGTTGCTTGTCGGTTTTACCCCGAGTATAATGCGGCATAGAAGACACCACATGCACATTGTGCTTTTTAAAGAATTGCGGTAAGTCATAATATTTCTTGTTCGCGCGAATGATGGTCAGGTTAGACCGCACAATAAAATCTTGGATACCTGCTTTAGCAGCTTCTTCCACAAACCATCGAAAGTTAGGATTCATTTCGGGAGCACCTCCGGTAAGGTCCAAGGTATGGGCGCCGGTATTTCGAATCACTTCTAGGCAGAGCTCCATAGTTTCACGGGTCATGATTTCCTTTCGGTCTGGTCCGGCATCCACATGGCAGTGCTCGCAAACTTGGTTGCACATATACCCCACGTTGATTTGAAGGATTTCCAACTTCTTTGGGCGCAATGGGAAATGCCCAATCTCAGCAATTTTATCTTTAAAGTAGGGCAGTTCGCCATCCGCAAAAATGCCCCCGTTCAAAATATCCATTTGCTTGTTGATAGAGGCGAGTTCACCATCACGCGCTTTCAGAGACTTTTTCGCCGCCTTTTTGATTTGGGGTAATATGCTTTCTTCCATTTTAAGTTTGATTTTGAGGTGAAGTAATTGGCCCTTTTGCCCTTTACCCTTTAACCTTTTTACATGGATAACTTGTTATACTTGTTCATCATCTGCACACCGTGAACCAAGGTTGCGCCACTTTCAATAGCGGCACCCGCATGCACGGCTTCCATCATTTCTTCTTTGGTAATGCCGCGTTGCAAACCATCTTTGGTGTATGCATCAATGCAATACGGACACTTGACCACATGGGCTACTGCTAGGGCAATCAAAGACTTCTCTCTAGCACTTAGTGCACCTTCTTCGAAAACCTTACCGTAATACTCAAAAAATTTGTTGCCGATGTCTTCGCTCCATTCGGTGATTTTACCAAATTTTCGAAGGTCTGCTGGGTCATAATATGAATTGGCCATAAAAGGATATGATTAAAGTTAGGGCGTGGCTACGCCAATAAAATGAAATTGAAAAAGCTAGGGTAATCTAAGAAAAGGGCGAGCCGTTATTAAACTGAAAAGAAGGAACCAATTGGGCACGCAGTTCAGGTTCGAATGAAACCATTGAATGTGTTG
>ERZ1740062.482-NODE-482-length-21566-cov-15.775371_pt1 | contig 21566 bp, 16 predicted proteins | sample MGYA00581741_ERZ1740062 | MGnify/ENA primary metagenome ERZ1740062 (study PRJEB43018, sample SAMN04849747) | marine metagenome | isolation source: floating plastic debris | place: Pacific Ocean | collected 2008-09-01 | study: EMG produced TPA metagenomics...
CAGATTTTTTCTCCCTCTCTCTTGGTGCGCATTCCCTAGCGCTTTGAAAAAGCGCTTTCATTGTGGTCTTCTCCCAAAGGGAGAGGCTAGCGCCAAGGGGGTTTCCCCCCGAAGTTTGCTCAACGGAGGGAACCTCCGCACGCAACTTCTCTCCATGTACAACTTTTGTAAGAAGCGCTTTCTTCGCACCGCTGCTCCCTCTGCTTCCCCTGCTTCCTCTGCTCACCAAAACGATTGATTATTTTTTAATTGGAAGTCCCTAAGTGGTATTTTCTGGTCAACAATTTATTGGTTATTGGTAATCGGTAATAGGTAAATCTCAATTATTTATTACTCACTACCCACTACCTATACTCATAATTATGTTTGCTAACTTCTTCATTAAACGTCCTGTACTAACCGCTGTATGTGCAATCATCGTATTGCTAATTGGAGGTATTAGTATTCCGACCCTTCCTACTGATAGATATCCGTCTATTAGTCCCACTCAAATTAGCGTAACAGCCAATTATGTTGGCGCTAGTGCTGAGGTGGTAGAGAAAACTGTCACCACAGTTATTGAACGTCAAATCAATGGTGTTGAAGGTTTAAAGTATATTACTTCTTCAAGTAGTAACGATGGTACAAGTAGTATTACAGCCACCTTTGACTCTTCACGAGATAAGGATATTGCCGCAGTTGACGTACAAAATCGGGTATCCCTAGCTGAACCGCAGCTACCCGAAGCTGTACAGCGTACTGGAGTAACTGTTAGTAAACAGTCAAGCAATATACTCCTAGGAATGGGTATATATAGCGAGGGCAATAAATTTGATAACGTATTTTTGAGCAATTACGTTGACCTGTACATGGTAGATACCCTAAGAAAAATTGAGGGGGTAAGTAATGCTCAAATCTTTGGGGAAAGACGTTATGCAATGCGGATATGGCTAAGTCCAAAACTTTTAGCGAGCCGAAATATTGCTGCTCAAGATGTAGTAGATGCTATTAATGAGCAAAACTTACAGGTCGGTGCCGGACAAATTGGTCAGCAACCAGCACCATCAGACCAAATGTATCAAATCGATTTGCGGGTAAACGGTAGGTTGAAAACTGCAAAGGAATTTGAAGAAATTGTTATTAGAACTAGTGCAGATGGTTCTTTAATTAGACTAAAAGATGTTGGTAGGGCAGAATTAGGAGCTCAGAGTTATAATTCTTTCCTGAGATTTAACGCTCAAGAAGGAGTTGGTATAGGTATCTTTCCGACACCAGGTAGTAATGCTATTGAAGTTTCCCAAGCAGTAAAGGAAACAATGGCGGATCTGGCAAAGGATTTTCCTGAAGGTATGAATTACAAGGTGGCATTTGATACCACCATGTTTATAGAAGAATCCTTATCGGAAGTAATTAAAACATTATTACTATCCATCGCTTTAGTTGTACTAGTTATTTTTGTCTTCTTGCAGGATTGGCGGACTACTATTGTTCCAGTAGTAACAATTCCCCTAGCTTTAATTGGAACTTTTGGTTTTGTAAAAGTTTTCGGTTTCTCTATCAACACTCTGACTTTGTTTGGTCTAACTTTAGCAACGGGAATGGTGGTAGATGATGCCATTGTGGTAGTAGAAGATATTTCTCGCCGGATTCAAGACAAAAATATGTCTCCCGATGAGGCTGCAATCACAACTATGGAAGAGTTGTCAGGAGCAGTGATTGCGACTTCTTTGGTACTGATGGCAGTGTTTGTCCCTGTAGCATTTTTCCCCGGAACTGCAGGTAAAATTTACCGTCAGTTTGCTCTCACGATTGCTTTTTCAATTACCATCTCCACATTTTTAGCTCTGACTCTGACTCCTGCACTATCAGCTTTACTGTTGCGTAAGTCTCCCCCCAAAAGAGGTTTTATTGGTTGGATATTTAACCAAATCAATAGATTTTTGGACGCATTACGGGAAAATTATGAAAAAGCACTGCGGCAGTTAGTTCGCTTTAAGCCAATTGTTTTAGGTATATTTGCTTTTTTACTATGTATAACTGCTTGGCTTTACACTGTTGTACCCGGAGCGTTTTTACCAGATGAAGACCAGGGCTATTTTATTACTTTGATTCAGGGTAAAGAAGGTGTATCTCTGAACTACACTTCTAATGTGATGCGTCAAGTAGAAGAAGAAATTCTCAAAATGCCGGAAGTGGTAGCTACTTTTGCCATCGGTGGTTTTGGTTTTAGCGGTAATACAGCTAATAATGGTGTAATTTTTACAACTCTCAAACCTTGGGGAGAAAGAACCGGTAAAGAACAGACTTCTCAAGCACTTATTAATAAATTAAGACAGAAATTTTTTACGATTACCGATTCTAGGGTATTTCCGGTGAATCCTCCAGCTATCCAAGGTTTAGGTAGTTTTAGCGGTTTTCAATTTCAACTCCAAGATAGGAGGGGAAATACTAGCTTGGATACTATGCTGCAAGTCATGGGGCAGCTACTTGGTGCATCTAGTCAGCAACCAGAATTAGGGGCTGTGTTTAGTACTTACGCAGCAGATATGCCCATATTAGAAATAGAAGTAGACCGTAATAGAGCTAAATCTTTACAGGTTCCTGTAGATGATATTTTTGGTACTCTACAGTCTTATTTGGGTTCGCGCTATGTCAATGACTTTAACTTAGAACAGCGTACCTATCGGGTGTATATTCAAGCTGATGCAAAGTATCGCTCGAATCCCGAAGATATTGGTCAGCTATACGTTCGTTCTAATAATGACCAAATGATTCCTCTGAGTAATCTAGTGAAAATTACTCCTAAAGTTGGAGCACAAACTATTAATCATTACAACCTATACCGTTCAATTGAAGTGAGTGGTTCTGCCAAAGAGGGTTACAGTTCCTCAGACGCAATTAAAGCAATGGAGAGAGCTGCTTCTCAAGTATTACCTGCTTCTATGGGTTATGAATGGGCTGGAATTTCAGCTGAAGAGCAAGAGTCTGGGGGACAAGCACCATTAATTTTCGGTCTGGGTATGATATTCGTATTTCTGGTACTTGCAGCCCAGTATGAAAACTTTGTAGACCCGCTTATTATTATGCTTGCAGTTCCTTTGGCTATTTTAGGAGCATTAGCAGCGCAATCATTGCGGGGTTTGCCTAATGATATATTCTGTCAGGTTGGTTTGGTGATGCTGATTGGTTTGGCTTCCAAAAACGCAATTTTGATTGTGGAATTTGCTAATCAATTGCGGGATGAGTATGGGATGTCAATTACGAAGGCTGCTGTGAAAGCTTCTCAAGAACGATTGCGTCCTATTTTGATGACAGCCTTTTCTACCTTACTCGGAATTTTCCCTCTATTGATTGCGAGAGGTGCGGGTGCTGCAAGTCGTTGGTCTCTAGGTACGGCAGTATTTGGGGGGATGTTGGTTGCAACTTTCTTGAGTTTATTTATTGTCCCCATACTCTATATAACTATTGTTTCTCTCAGAGAAACCTTGCAACCGAGAAAGGAAGATCAAAAAAGCGATCGCAAATCTACTTTACAGGATACACAGCCATCTCATTCTATGACTTCTGGGAAATAAGGTTTGGTTGCATCTTGATAATTTTTGGTTGAGAGCTGAGTATTTTTATCCGAAGGGTGAGATAATCTTCTTAGTTAACAAGAAATTGTTAATCATCTATGGACAGATGTAGAAGTGATATCCAATCAACTACTCTGCTAAAGGCTATCTCATCTTTTACATTTTTAGAAAGTAAGAATATTAATTATGCAATCTAATAATGAAGTTAAAATTAGTAATCAACTTGATTTAGAAGAAGAAGCTGAGAAATTAGGCAAGAAAGCTATGGAAATGGGGTTAATTCCTAGCTTTGCAATTCGTTATTATCCAGACGTTTGGCAGTTTTCTATTCCTGCTGTGGATGCTTCTGATATTTTTACACCAGAAGAAGCTTATCTTTATTTGAAAAAGCTTCTTGCTGAAAATTCAGGTAAATCATAGGACAGTACTGAGACTCCCCGCGATTTTTAATCACTATTTTTCATTCTGGAAATTCTTGATTCAGCTATTCTCTCCTTAACCTGATAGGTTTTTAAAAACTTTGAATTGAGGGAGTCTCTGCCCGCTATTCGCTCTGTTAGGGAGACATTGTTGGTTCTAAGTGCGGCTAGAGAAATTTTTCTTACCTTGTATTTGGGTATGTTCTATAAATGCAGTTTATAGTCATAGTAATTGATGAGTTCTAGCATAATAATTTCCTGTGGTAAATATAGATTCTGAGTTAGATTCTGAGTACAATACTTACTTTAGAGAGAAGCGAATTGGAACGATGCGATTTGTAGCGAAAATAATTGTGGAAAATAGTTGAAATAGAGTTGAAATATTAATGTTTTTAATATCTCGACTTCCTTTGAGGGTAATTAATAATAAATAAGTACTAATAAGTAAAAAGGTGATTAATTCTAGTTTAAAAGAGGGATAAATCTTGCAATAAATAGCAAGAAAAGTAATCTTTCCTATTCATGATAAAATTTTTTCATTCTTTATACTTTTGAGAGAAATTAATCATGAGTCAATATACTAGTATCACTGATTATTACGATCTTTTGATGACTCAAGGTTATTATGATTACCAAGGGATGGCTGACGCGGTATATTCCCTGATGAAAAATCGTCAGAAAATACTTGAAATTGGTGTAGGAACGGGACTACTAGCTGAAAAATTATTATTACTTGCTCCTGAATCTGAATTTACAGGAGTGGACATTACATCATCTATGCTCGATGTTGCTAGAAAAAGGTTGGGAAAATGGGGCAAATTAGTAGAAGCTGATGTAATTGATATGAATCTCCAAGAAACCTTTGATATGGCTGTTTCCAGTGGAGGTGTGTGGGTAATAAACCAACGAGATGATCGGTTCGATTTAGGAACTCATGATAATAATTTTGAACGGGATCTTAAGGGATTAACTAACGTTTGTAAACATCTGCGTGAACATGGTTTATTGCTTCTAAGCGTTCAAGGAGATCAAAAAAAATATGAACAAAGTCTACCATCGGGAATTTTATATTCTCAGGATGTTAAACAATTAATCGACAACAATGGAATTGAAGTCTTTGAGAAAAGTTATTTTTTTAAGAAAGATAATGAAATTCTTGCTCAACAAAAATTAAGATTGAAATTTATTAGACAAGAGAAAAAAGAAGAAATTTTAAAACAAGCTGGATTTAATTTCCTTGGTATTCATGATAGCCAAAAATTTCATATTTATGAAAAGAGTTCATAAAGTAATCAATTTGATTTAGAAGAAAAAGAAGCTGAAAAATTAGGCAGTAAAGCTATGGGAATGGGGTTAATTCCTATTTTTGCAATCTAAGAAAGCAAATGCAAATAAGTAAGCTTTCGGATTAAGAATTTTTTTACATCGAGCGTAGTCGAAGCGTTAAGAAGAAGTAGACTGAATAAGGTTGGAATAAGCAAAAATTTCTGTATATTTTAAGAGTTGGGGGACTTCTGTCCAAAATCCTTTTTGGGGTGAAAAATGCGTCCCCCACACCCTCTCTAGAATGTGATGATAGGTAGCTGGAAGAGATTTTTCACAGGTAATGAGAAGTAATGAAAGTAATGAGTAGAAAAGTATGGTTAACTAAGAGCTATTAATTAATAAATATCAATTAATAACCTTTTTGGTAGGAAAATGAGCCACTTTGATATAAATCTTGTATGACTTGAGTAATAGAGATGATAGTTACTAATCCAATGACGATTGTAGGGGTGAAAGTTGTACCAGCGATCGCAATGGTCAATAAAACCGCAGCTGCAATAATTCTATACTTAGCTCTAACTTTACACCGAAATATCAAACCCGTAGCATGTAAAATACTCAGACTAATTAAGCACATTGCTACTGCACCACAAATTAACCAGCGTTCAGGAGCAGGTAAAAATTCTGACCCAGGAGATAAGATAATTTTTTCTACCCCTACCCCCGTTGCAGTAAGTCCCAGAACTAGGGGTAAATGTGCAAATAACCAAACTTGGTAAATTGCTAATTTTCCTTCTTCCCCAGCTTTTTTCAGAACAGAACCGCTAACATTTTCAAAGTATATCCACCACAAACTAAAAGCAATTATAAAACCCAATATTGCCGATATAGCACTACTAACATCCCAGTTTTTTTCCGAAACTCCATTCACAACAGCAATAATCGCTTCCCCAAGTACAATGATAGTGAACAATCCAAAACGTTCTGGAAGGTGTTCTGTGTGGGGTAATAAAATACTTTGGTGACGTTTTGCACTCAGAGGAGTTACAAAATCAATAGCTAAACCTAATACCCATAGAGCAAAGCGTATCGGAATAGGAGCAAATGCAGAGATTAACCAAAAAATTGCAGCGATCGCAAAACCTATAGAGTAATGATTTGCTAATCCTTTTGCTACAGGAATATGTTTTGCAACACGCAAATATTCAATTACTAACAAGATTCTAGTTGCTGCGTAAGACAAGGCAAAACCAGCAGAACTATCGCTTAAACCATGATGAACATTCACCGCAAGAGATGCGATCGCTAACATCTGTAAACCAGTGAATAAACGATGTCCAAAATCATCGCTATCAAATCGGTTCGAGTAAAATGTGTTACCAATCCATGCCCACCAAATAGGTGCAAATAGAAATATAAATCCTAAGAACCCCTGTAAGCTAAGATGTGAATGTAAGTAGTGAGCGACTTGGGAAACAGCAACAACAAATACTAAGTCATAAAATAGTTCTAGCCAGGTTGCACGACGATTTTCTTCTTCTGCTTCTGCTCCAATACGTAATTTAGGGGGTTGCAGCCAGCTTTTCACTTGTATGCTTCCTTTATTATGGTTCAGTAATTTTAGTTCAGTGATTGTAGTCCAGTAATTTGAACTCAAAAATTTTGGCTATAACTAATTTACTAAAGATTTAACACTAAAAAATTTAATACTAAAAAATTAAAACTTTTCGACAGCTGGACGTAAATCTAGTTCCAAAGTCCAGGTTGTAGGATGCTGTTGATGTAGGTTCCAATAATTTTCGGCGATCGCATCAGGTGAGAGTAGTTCATGTTCTTGTCTATTTGGTGCCATTTCTTGCACTTTTTTAGTATTAATTAAACCATCAATAATCACATGAGCTACGTGAATACCCTGCGGTGCAAATTCCCGTGCTAAAGACTGAGACAGAGCGCGTAAACCAAATTTACCTACAGCTAAAGCTGCAAAGTTAGCAGAACCTCTAAGTCCAGCTGTTGCACCAGTAAGTAAGATAGTACCTTTTTTTTGTTCTACCATAGCTGGTAAAACCTGTTGTGCAGCAATAAAGGCACCGCTACAATTAACTTGCCAGCAGTATTCAAATTCTTCAGGAGTTAGTTCTAAAATACCTTTAATCTTAAAAATTCCAGCGTTATAAATTAATACATTAGGTGCACCTAAATCTGACTTGATTTTATCGAAAGCCGATATAATTGATTCTGTTTCGGTAACATCGGCAGCTATCGATAGAGCCTTCACCCCTAATTTTTCTTTTTCAATGCTAGACTGAATTGCTGTTAATTTATCTTCATTTCTAGCTATGAGTGCTACGTCAAAATCTTCTGATGCGAAACGATGGGCAATTGATGAACCTAGACCTTCACCTACACCTACTACTACTGCTATTTTGGATGAACTCATGGAATTAGCTCCTTACAAGAATACTTTTCCTTGTTAGACAGTATTTATTTTATTTTTTATACTTTTTATTATTGGGCAGCTATGAGACAGTTTTAAGGTTTGTTTTTTATCATTTTTTTGTTATTTCCGTTTGGTTTCAGAATCAAATGACACCAAGATAGATCCAAAATTTTGTTTAGTCTTGTTTTACCAGAACGTGACCAAATTCCCAACTTCTGTGGTTATATAATCGCTTCCTATTCACTATGGACTATTCATAACCCATAGAAAATGTTTAATTAAGCTGGACATAAGAACTTAGAATATAAACTCAGTTTGCAGGAATAATAGTTTCCTGAAGATTAGCTTGATGAAAATTGGTTGCAAATAAATTCGCACCTCTAAGATTTGTCAACTGAAGATTTGCTCCGGTAAAGTTTGCACTTCTGAGATTACTCCAACTCAAGTCTGCTCCCGTTAAGTCAGCATTAATCAAATCAGCTTTCATTAAGCAGGTACTAGTAAAATGAGCGCGATTCAAGTTAACGTTACATAAGTTCGCTTTATAAAGATAAGCACCCATACCTTCAACTTCAAAAAGATTTGCACCGCTCAAATCTGCTGCAATTAAATTAGCTTCAATCAGATTTGTGTAACATAAAATTGCTCGATTTAATTTTACTTCCCCTAAATCGGCGTTTCTAAAATTTGCATAGCTCAAATCAGTACCAATCAGATTCGCAGAAGCTAAAGTCGCTTCTTTCAAGGATGCTTGATTTAACTTTGCCCCAATCAGATTAGCATTTGTTAAATCTGCACAGTTCAATTTTGCCCCGCTCAAATCAGCTAAACTAAAATCAGCTTCAGTTAGATTAGCCTCAATTAAGATAGCATTACGTAAATTGGCACCACTAAGATTTGCACAACTCAAATTGGCTCCCAAAAGTACTGTATTCTCAAAATTAACTTGACTAAGATTAACTCCTGAAAGATTGATATCCCTTAAATCCAGAGCATACAGATATGCATCGCTTAAATCTGGTTCAATTTGAGGATGATTATTTCTCCACTCCAACCATGCATTAACTCGATTCCCGTTTTCTTTATGCAATATTGCAGAATACGAGTTTTTCACGCTGATGCTAGCTTTTAATAAAGCTAAATGTTCGATATTTGCCATTTCTCCAACTCTTTCCAACCCTTATTCTTGACGCTTTGCAAGGGGATTTTCCCTACCTGCAACCCTTTCCATTGCTGTCAATGCTCCATCTGCACCTGCTATGATATCTTGTTCTTCTCCACCTAAATATAATCTACCAAAGCTACCTACAGCTTGGACTGTGAGTATATTAATTAAGGCTGCCTTTTCAGCTTGATTTGCAGCTAATGCAGCGTAAGCAGCAGGTTCTACTTCTAGTACATATAAAGTTTGTCCTGCAAGCAACATTTGCCCTTGTCGGGTGCGATTGATCAATTGTGTATGATAGGGATCGATATTACGGATAATTTGGCTAGAGATGACCCTGGGTTTCAAACAATCTTCTCTACTAACTCCTAATGCTTCCAAAATTGCTTTACCTGCTGAACGAATCTCTCCCTGGGAACTAGAGTGTATTTCTAGTAAACCATAAAGTCTTTCCACTACCTGTACTCCAGGACGAACAGAAGCAGACTTGAGGGCAACATCAGTGATACGATTAATTTCTATCCCTGGAGAGATTTCAATCCATAAAGATGTATCTCCTGGTAATGGTAAAAAACCTTGGGCTACTGTTCCCATATACGCTGCGTGTTGGGGTTGTAAGTTGTCCAGATAAACATAACTGCGTAGTTCTACTCCCAAAGTTTCGCTCCATCCATTAATTAGACCCGCCTAATCAATATATAATCTAGACACAAAAAAATGGCAGAAAGTAAAATGAGCAATCTACCATATTCGTTCAAAAATATGTATTATCTTTGATTATATCCAAAAATACCCTGCTAAAACATCGGAAAGTGCATTGCTAGGTCTCTACATAAGTTTGATGTTTAACAGGACTTACGCAACGAAGATTTGTCATTGCGACCGGAACGTAGTGTAGGGAAGCAATCTCAAGAACTATGCGTTCGCGTTAGCGTGCTCGATAGAGCTTATACGTCGCTATCGTTTGTCCTAGCGGACACGCTACGCGAACGTAATGACGGAATTACGTTGATTTTGCGTAAGTCCTATTTAATACAAAGTGTAAGTATTTATAATTCATGGCTTAACTCAGCAACGCCATTTTTTTAATCGGTTAATATAGTTGAATTGCTTTAAAACCGGATGGTGAATAAAATCAGACAGCATTCATTTTCCTTTGAGGTAGTTACCGTCAACCGCAGAGGGGAAATTATTTTTCGAGGAACTAAACAAGCCAACTGTTTTACTGAAAATATTTGCTCCGATAGTGGAGGTAAGAGCATCAGCTTGGATATGGTTTACATTCCGGGCGGTACCTTTATTATGGGTTCAACAGATGAAGAAGTAGAATATGCGATTCGACAAGTTAATTTCGATTTCATTTACAACGCGGAAAAACCCCACCATCAAGTAACAGTTTCCTCTTTTTTTATCGGTAAATACCCAGTTACCCAGCAACAATGGAGAACTGTAGCCGCACTACCCAAAGTTAACCGGGATTTAGAACCAACAAATTTAGGAGATAATTTACCAGTAGAAGATGCCTCTTGGTACGATGCCATTGAATTTTGCGATCGCTTAAGCCAACATACAGGCAAACCTTACCGTCTGTGTAGCGAAGCTGAATGGGAATATGCTTGTCGTGCTGGTACTACTACACCATTTCATTTTGGCGAAACAATTACCACCGATTTAGCGAATACTCGTTCTGACGATACTTTTGCCGACGAACCCTGTGGAAAAGATCGTGGGGAAACAACACCCGTAGGTAGTTTGGGTGGAGCTAATAATTTTGGCTTATACGACATGCATGGAAACGTTATGGAATGGTGTCTTGATGATTGGCACGATAATTACCAAGGTGCACCGACGGATGGTAGCCCTTGGTTTGATAGTAACGAGCCTCTCGCTCAAAAACTTGGAGTTGCCGTGATGCGCTCCGGTGGCTGGAATTCGGTTTATCCAACCTGCCGTTGTGCATCTCGCATGTATTGGGATAGAAAAGATGATGGTTTACGTAACAACGACTTACCCCGCAGCTGTTTTGGTTTTCGTATAGCCTGCGGGGTTGACAAGTTATCATAAAACTTCACACCATAATCCAATGAACGAAATTAATGTATAGCAACCGTTATATGGTTAAGACATATTTCATTTCATATCCCCTATTCAATTTCCCTTTGAGGGAAGCACATTCTCCTAACGTATATGTCTACAGGTATCATTTTATTTGATTAAGAATATCTACCTTGCCATCCGCATGGTATGAACGATATTGCGGACTTTATCTTCGGGTTCTCCTAAAGTATTGAGTAAATGACTTCCGAGTTCTAATGCAGCTTCAAACTCTGGTTGTACTACTTCTTTTGCTCCCATTTTAGTTAAGATATCAATTTCTTTGTCAGAGTGAGAACGGGCTATTGTATCTAAATTGGGATTTATGGATAAAGCCTGTTGCAATAAGAATCTGGTGCTGTTGGGGTCTGGTAGAGCGATCGCTAATGCTTTGGCTTTTTCTATGTGGGCTTTTTCTAGGACTAGCTGTGAATCTGCATCTCCAAAGATGTAAGGAATTTTTCGCACTCTTAGTCTTCTGATTGCAGCTTCGCTACTGTCCATAACGATTACAAGATGATTCTGGTCAAGTAACATTTGAACTATGACTTGTCCAACTCTACCATAACCTGCAACAACTACGTGGTTTTTGATGGTTTCTGGAATAGAAAGACTTTTGGGTTCTTCAAATTGCTGCAAATATTTAAATAAAAACGGTATACGAGTTAATTTTAGAGCAAAATCAGGGGCGTGTTGTAAGCAAATCGGGGTTAAAACTAAGGTGATAGCAGTTGTCCCCAATAATAGTAAATAAGTATCTTGGGGAATTAACCCTAGTTCGGAACCTACTAGAGCTAAAACAAAGGAAAACTCACCAATTTGATTGATACCAAAAGCAGCATTTACAGCAGTTTTCAGGGAATAGCCAAATTTAAGGACAATGGGAAATATAATGGTAGCTTTACCCAACATTACTAAGATTACTAAACCCAAAATAATTCCAAAATTACTAATCAGAATATTAGGATTAATTAGCATTCCGATAGATGCAAAAAACAGACAAGCAAAAGTGTCCCTCAAGGGTAAAATTTTAGCTAAAGCTTGGTCTGCATAATCAATTTCCGCAATCATCAATCCGGCGATAAAGGCTCCCATTTCGATAGAAAGTCCTAGAAATGCTGTAACTAAAGCTACTCCCAAACATAAGGCAATAACCACAAGTAAAAATAACTCATTGTTTTCCGTGGCAGCAACTTGACTAATTAAACTAGGTACAATCCACCGACTCAGAGCAAAAGCACAAGCCGCAAAAATGGTAATTTTTAGGAAGGCAGTACCTAAAGTCACAATCATATTTTCTGGCTGATTAAGAGCAGGTAAAACCGCCAAAATGACACCCAAAGCCAAATCCTGAGCAATCAAAATTGCCAGCATAATTTGACCGTGGAATGTATTTACCTCTCCCCTCTCAGTCAGTGTTTTCAACACCACAGCAGTGGAAGAAAGAGAAAGCACCGCTCCCAAAAAAATACCTTGAGTCAAGCCCGATACCCAGCCCAAAGCAATCGTAATAATTGCCACCAGAGTAGTCGTTAATCCAATTTGTAGCAAACTTCCGGCGATCGCAATATCTTTGACTCGTTTGAGTTCTGCAACCGAAAACTCCACACCCAGAGCAAATAATAAGAAAGCAACCCCAATTTCTGCTAAAGATTTAATTAACTCCACATCATTCAACAACTTAAAACCGAAAGGTCCAACAATCAATCCACCAGCTAAATAACCCAGTAAAACAGGTTGACGCAAGCGATTTGCCAGATATCCTCCCGAAGCTGAAGCTCCCAGTACAATAGTTAAATCCAAAATTAAACTATGTCCTGCTGCCATTATTGTTTCCTCTGGTAGAATGCAATCTTAAGTAGAATGACACATCTAATCAATACTGTCTTCCTTTACAGAATATATATGTAGCTATAAAAACGTGAGAAAGTTATAAATTGAACTTTTTATTTAGATAGTTTTAATCTCTATTTAATCTTTATAAAATTTGGTTAATAAACTTAACAGCTATGCTTTCTGATTTTCCGATATTGAAAACTTCCCGTCTCATCTTAAGAGCAATTCACATCTCAGATGCACAGTTAGTACATCGTAATCTCTCGGATTACCAGACAATTATATACTCTAATACAGTTGAACCTCCGAGTTTAGAAAAGGTTCAGAAAATGATTGAGAAATGGCAACAAGGGTTTACAAAACAGCAAGTAATTCGTTGGGGAATAACAATAAAAGGAGAAGATGCAATTATTGGTTCCTGTGGATATAAAAAAATCATCAAAAATCATAGAAGAGCGGAAATTGGTTATGAAATATTTGCAGAATATAGACGACAAGGAATTATCAGTGAAGCACTAAATGCAATTATTCAATTTGGCTTTAAAGTAATAGAGCTAACCCTGATAGAAGCAACAGTAAATTGTAATAACTTAGCTTCAATATCACTTTTAAATAAATTAGGATTTATTGAGGAAGGGGTACTTAGAGAATATGAATTTCAGCAAGACAAGTTTACCGATTTAAAGTTATTTTCTTTGCGACAAAAGGATTTATACAACGTTTAACTTTAGGACAGGACTATAACTCTCTCAATCCCAGAGGGATAGAAAGCAGGGTTAGCAGGGAGAGCTTATTTACATGCTGCTTAATAAAGACTAGTAACTAATAATTGAAACTGGTATGCTTTCAAACTTAGAGGAGTGAAAATAATTTTGTATGGATATTTCAAAATTACTGCAAGCTGGTGGTATCGTTATGATACCTCTGATAAGTTTTTCGATTCTAGCGATCGCGTTAATCATCGAACGTATTTTGTTTTGGATTAAACTCAATACTCGTCAAAGAAAAGTAGTCCAGGAAGCCTTGACTTTTTATCGTCGGGATAATCTGGTTAGTACAATGGAAACTCTGCGGAAAAATCGGGATTTACCCATTGCTCGTATATTTTTAGCAGCTTTAGAATTAGAAGAACCAAATCCAGAAGAGTTTCGTTTAGCTTTAGAAAGTGAAGCTCAGGCAGAAATACCTATACTAAAACGCTTTCAAACTGTATTTGAAACTGTTGTTGGTTTATCGCCATTATTAGGATTGCTAGGAACTATTTTAGGACTAATTGGGGCTTTTTCCTCTCTCAATCTTGGTGATGTTGGTGGTACTCGAACTCAAGGAGTCACTGGGGGTATCAGCGAAGCATTGGTTTCTACAGCTTTTGGTCTAACCGTAGCAATTTTTACCTTATTTTTTGCAAATACCTTCCGCGGACTTTACCAGCGTCAAATCGCACTTATACAAGAATACGGCGGACAGTTGGAATTACTTTACCGACGATATTATGAACGGGATGAGAAGGATTATACATCAGCAAGATGAAAAGACAAAATAGATGAGGAAACACAAAACCAGGACAAATCAGGAAATGATAGCGTTTTCACGAGCTATTTCATTAAATAAGCACAGCTTTGTCTTCCCTAGATTCCCCTTCCCATTCCCATCACTTCTTATAAACCACTTGAAAGGAATTTAAATAGCCTCTAATACTTTTTGTGAGATACTTTTCTTGTTTTCTAGTGGTAATCACCATTGCTTGATATAAACGTCCGTTAGCAAAAAACATCCTGTTTCTAGTAACTTTCCCAGCACTGTTAATATATTCGATTTCTTTACCAGGATGTCCGTTGGAACTGCGAATATTAGTTTGACTGACCAAACTACTTTGGGTAGTTTTTAATGCTGCTTTGGTTGCATTTGCTAAAACTTCTTGTGGGTTCGCTAATTTACCATAGCTATTAGGAAAGTCATTATATGCAACTACGTAAGAGACTTGTTGCTTAGGAGGTGTTGCAAGAAATATTCGTAAGTTAATTTTTCCCATAAAAGTATTTTGAGTCTCTGATAATTTTTTCGGATTACCCGGCATTAAAACTCTAAAACTACCATCTGGGCTGGTAAATGCTCTCCATTGGGATTTCGCTTGATTTGATAAAGCGACTGGTGAGGAATACATTTCAACACCAGCAAATCCTGTCAATATTAAACCAGTTGCCACCAGGGGTAAAAAACGCTGAACTGTCATATTTTTTTCTTTCTGAAATATTAATATACTGAGCTGTTAATTTGTTATAACCTATGAAAATTAGAAACTCGTTATTATTTATTCAGATTTAATTCAGAAGCTGTAATAGTTCATTTTGATACGAGAAATTCATGTTTTGGTTTAAGTACTATTGCAGTATTAGTGGGGAGAATAATAGCGATCGCTTAATGTTTCAAAGTAACATTTCAAACTAACATTTCCAATTTTGCAGCTACATCTTCTGCTTTTTCTATCCCGTGCTGATAAAAAGCAGATAAACCGGATGGGGTTGCACTTGTGAAATCAACTCCAAACTCTGTGGAACTCATATCTGGTCTGACAATATGAATATCAGCACTTCGATAATTTTCTGGAATTTCTTCTAATCCAAACATATCCCGGCTTAAAATTCCAGGTTCATTACTGATAGCAATAACTCTTTGATAACCAGCTTCCACCATTTCTATAACCGGACACAAACAAGTATAAGAAGCATCTACATAGGGTTTTCCTTCAATCCAAGCAGGAATCTCCCAACCATGAAGCATTCTCGAACTTGCATAAGCAACTTCACCAAAGTTATTAGAATTTAATTCATTAATAATCACATTATTAGAATATTTACTCAAATTAACAATATTCTTAGAACTAAATATCTCTAAACGCAAGTTTTTATCGACCCAGCTACGGTCTTTTTTCCCAGCCGAAACTAATAGTTTTCGACCCAAACGCTTAGCTTTTTCACCCTGAGTCTCAGATTCTGCTTCAGGAGTTACTACAGCACTAGCAGCAACAAAATATACTGGAGCTTCTGGTAAAAATAATTCTTGCTTGGGGGGACAAAAAGATTCGATTCCTCCCAAAACAACTTTACTCATGGTTGCATCTGGTTCCCCAAGAACTCTCAAACCTGCTAACCAATAATCAACACCCAAATCATTTACTTTACCCAAAGTAGCCCAAGCAGCAGGTATAACAGAAGAAGAACATGCAGCATAAGCATTTGCGACAATCCCAGCACTTTCTAAACCACTTAAAACACCGTGAGCAAAAGCACCTTTGAAGCTACCAGAAGCACAAGCGATCGCTAAGGATTTGTTATTTTTTTTATTATCTTCAGACATAAATTTAAGACATAAAATAGTATTGAATATACGTTAAAAGATATGTGTTGAATAGAGATTTTTCCCGAAGAGCTATCTTATCTGTTTCCTTCCCCCTCCACCCTCACTTACTCTCACGCATCAATTCCCGCTTACGCATCTTTGCAATAACCTCTATCCGTCGCTTAAATAGCTCAAAATCATCATCGCTCAGGTCAGTTTCTGTCCATACTTGACGTTTCATTAATCTAGAAAACCATCCGTCAATTTCAGGATATTCTTCAAAATTAACTCCTAGTCTAGGTAGTAAAGACATATCTGTCCCTAGAACAATATCTGCAATGCTCAAAGTATCCCCACCAAAATAAGAATTACCTTTTAAGATTCCATTCAAAAATTTTAAAACTGTATGTATATGTTGCTTTGCTTGTAAATATTTAACTGATTCTTCATTTTCAAATAACAAAGAAATGACTTTCGGTAACAATTCATTGGTAGAAACCATTTTCACCATGCTGACTGTACCCAAAGCTGAGGGATTCTTTGGTAATAATTCCGGTGTGGGATATTTGACCTCTAAATAATCTAAAATTGCTAATGATTCCACCATCCTAAAACCTTCATCATCTATTACCGGGATATGATGGAAGGGATTAATTTTTAAATACTCTGCTTCCATCTGGTCACCATTTAATTGCATCAATACAGGTTCAAAAGCAATTTCCTTCTCTAACAAATATCGCCATACCCTCCGTGCCATAGGGGAAAGAGGATTGTAATAGAATTTCAGCATAACCTTATTTTTACTCCGCGCAATAGTGCGATCGCTATTTAATTTTGCTATGTAATCAATCTCAGGTTTTACAAAAGCAAAACAGAAACGAAATCAAGATTAGCATAAATAAGACCGAATGGTCTTATTTATTTGGAATAAGTTTTTAAAAATAAGTTTTTAAAATAATCTTTCTGTTTTCGCACTTTAGAGATTTTGGTATAAAAAATCATAATCTCTTCAAATTAACGTGTATATAGGGTTTTTCAGTTGACTGCAATCAAAATAGATTTGTGAATTACGACTGTGAGGAGTTTTCATTCAACAAGATTATATTTAACTCAAATGAAAATATTTATATAAATATTTATGTAGTTGGCTTATTTAAATAGGTCTATTGAATTCATTAAATATTTATTGAATTAGTCGTATTCTTACTAAGGCTATTGCTTAAAGTAAACTGATATATTTGACACATCTACTGATTTTTTAGGTATTTTTTTAAGCACATAAATTTAGTAGATAGATATTTAAATTAGAGTCAATTCATAAATATATTTCAAAATGTATCAGTCAAAAACATATAAATTCATATTCAAAAATATAACTTGTAAAAATACAGTTATAAATATAGTTAGAAATACAATTTTTAAAAACCCATTAAAAATAGTTTCTAATAGTTTACTTATTGGAATGATAGCTACATCTGCATATCCAGCATTCGCAGAAACCTCTTTGCAAGAAACTCTTCAAGTTTCTCAAGTTTCTCAAGTTTCCCAAGTAGAAAACTCCGTCTTGCAAAAATTGTATGGTACTTGGGATTTAAAGAACACAGACCCGGATTTTTCAAATTTTGGAGATATACGTATAGTATTTGCATCAAATAATATATTTCATGTTTTCTTTTCTAAGGAAAAATCTCAAAATCTTATAGGAAAATATAAAATTAGTTTAAATTCGCAACAAATACATTTAGATTTAACTTCTCCGCTTGAGGGAGATGAAGACGTAAAAGCAATTATAGAATTCACAAAAAAAGGTGAATTAAGAATTGCTAGTTCCTCTCCTGGAGAACCTAGACCAAAGGACTTTACTTCCAAAATATATACTTTTTCTAAAATATCTGACTCTACAAAAGTACCAGAAAGTCTAACCAGTAAATTTCAAGCACCGGATTTAAATAATCCAATAGTGAAAAAGTTGCAAGGAACTTGGAATTTGAAAGACCCAAAACTACCCGGAGAGAAAACAAGCTTTGTATTTACACCATCAGGCAAACTTTTTCTAAGTATTGATGGAAATCTCTATAAAACGCAATATGAAATTAACTCGAAAGCTCAACCAATGCATCTGGATATAAATTTGATAGGTACAGATGAAACAGTTAAGACAATTTTTGAATTTACTGATAATGGTAATTTACGTATAGAAATGGATAAATCCGCTCCAGGAAAACCTCGTCCAAATACCTACCCAGATGATTCACCATTACTTGAAAAGGTTTCTGAATCTACAGAAGAACTAAAGGTTTAAATAACCGGATTTATCCTCAGTCAGAAACTGGGGATAAATTTTAATCTTAATCTAAAAGCGTGTTTATAAGGGAGCATCCCAATGAAGGCAAATTGACCAAAATATTGATTGTCATTGCGAATGTAGCGCAGCGGAATGAAGCAATCGCAAAGTCTAGCTGCTGCGATTGCTTCGCTCCATTACATTACGCTCGCAATGACAAATTATATTTTTACACATTTGGGATGCTCCCAGTTTATAAAATAATTTTAAATTAGGGTATGTTATGGCTATCAGTGGATTTAAGCCGTAAGGTAGATGGAGATTTATGCTACAGGGTACCATATTCATTGGTGCCCTGTAGCTAGTTAATATTCTAGTTAATATTATCGTAAAAATCTGATTTCATCGTGGGTCTAACACGCCCTTGTATATTAAGAGTGTGATAGACCATCACACCCTTGGTTATTAAAAACCAACTACAATTTACCTGCGATAAAGCTGAGTCATATCCAATAATCTCTGACTCAACTCTTGGGTCAATAAATCAGAGCTAGTATAACGCCAGCGCCAATTTCCAGCATTTATACTAGGGTCATTCATTCTTCCAGAACCATCTAAACCCAGTATATCTTGCAGTGGCAACACAGCTAAATCACCCACAGAAGCTAAAGCCATACGGATAAATTCCCAATTAATTTCTTTAATTTCTTCTGGGGAACTGTAACCCAAGTACTTTGTAACATGCTGTTTTTCGGCATCTCCTGTTGTCTCCCACCAACCAATAGCTGTGTCGTTATCATGGGTTCCAGGATATACAACACAATTGGGAATATAGTTGTGGGGTAAATAGGTATTGTCTGCACCACCACCAAAAGCAAATTGTAAGATACGCATTCCAGGAAATTCAAACTTATCTCGGAGTTCTTCAACCTCTGGGGTAATTACTCCCAAATCTTCAGCCATTACAGGTAGACTACCTAAACCAGCACCCAAAGCTTCAAAAAACTCAAAACCTGGAGCTAAAACCCATTCACCGTTAATTGCAGTCTCTTCACCCGCAGGAACCCTCCAATAAGCTTCAAATCCGCGGAAATGATCTATTCTGACGATATCCACATACAATAAAGTAGCGCGGAATCTTTGAATCCACCATGCGAATTTAGTTTCTTTGAGTTTATCCCAATCGTAAACTGGATTTCCCCATAGCTGTCCGGTAGCACTAAAGTAATCTGGTGGTACTCCAGCGATATAGGCAGGCTCAAAAGTATCTTTGTCTAGCTGAAATATTTCTGGATTTGCCCAAACATCAGAACTGTTATGACATACGTAAATAGATATGTCTCCAACAATCTGAATATTTTTACTATTGGCATATTCTCTAAGTTTTTTCCACTGTTCAAAGAAAGTAAATTGTAGAAACCGATGATACAGAATTTTATCTTTTAGCTCTTCCCTTTTAGCTTCAAGAGCATCTGGTTCTCGGCTTGCAAGGTCTTTATTCCAATGACTCCAAGGCTTATTTTCATTCTCTTCGAGTAATGCCATAAATAACACGTAATCATCTAACCACCAAGCCTGTTCTTCGCAAAACAGTTCAAATTGGGAATTAGATTTTTGTGCTAAAGATTGCTCAAAACGCTGATAAGCTTGTTTAAGAATTTTAGTTTTGTGAGGAATTACTCGATCGAAGTTTACTCGTTCGAGATTATCTTCAGTACTTGTTGGGAGAGGGCTAACTTCGTTGTTATCGAGTAACCCTTGTGCTTGCAACTGCTCTAAACTAATCATCAGAGGATTGCCAGCAAAGGTACTAAAGTTCATGATATAGGGGGAATGCTCGTAACCTGTCGGACCAAGGGGCAAAATCTGCCATAGCTTTTGACCGCTATTTTCTAAGAAATCAATAAACTCATATGCCGATTTTCCTAGGTCACCAATACCGTGAACGCTAGGTAAAGAAGTCGGGTGCAATAAAATTCCACTAGCTCTAGAAAAACTCATGACAAATTCCTGATAACAAGACTACAAACAAAACTACAAACAAAACTACAAACAGAAATATAAACAGAAATACAACAATTCAAAATAATTGATACTACGAAAACTATAAACACTAAATTTGCTTTGTAGAATAACCCTGAGAATTGAAAATTACTGAAGACTAGAATTATTATGCAAAATTCATTATTGAAAGACGACCCCTTATGGTTTAAAGATGCTGTAATCTATGAAGTTCCAGTACGTGCCTATGCTGATAGCAATGGTGATGGGATTGGAGACTTTCGCGGGTTAACCGAAAAATTAGATTATCTGCAAGATTTGGGGGTTACTGCCCTTTGGGTATTGCCTTTTTTCCCTTCACCTCTGCGAGATGATGGTTACGACATTGCTGACTACACCAGTGTCAACCCTATTTATGGTAACCTTGACGATTTTAAAGCTTTTTTAACGGCGGCTCACCAAAGAGGTATTAGAGTAATTATCGAGCTAATTGTCAATCATACCTCTGACCAGCATCCTTGGTTCAAGCGGGCACGAAAAGCCCCAGCAGGCAGCGAAGAGCGGAATTTTTATGTTTGGAGTGATAATCCAGAGAAATATTCGGAAGCGCGGATTATTTTCCAGGATTTCGAGAATTCTAACTGGGCTTGGGACCCGGTAGCAAAAGCTTACTACTGGCATAGATTTTACTCCCACCAACCGGATTTAAATTTTGAAAGTCCCCAGGTACAAAAAGCTTTATTTGAGGTTGTGGATTTATGGTTGGAAATGGGTGTAGATGGGTTGCGTTTAGATGCTGTCCCCTATCTGTACGAGCAAGAAGGGACTAGCTGTGAGAACTTGGACGAAACTCATGTATTCCTGAAAAAATTGCGATCGCATATGGATCAGAAGTTCCCTAACCGAATGTTGCTAGCAGAAGCGAATCAATGGCCTGAAGATGCGGTAGAGTATTACGGGTCTGGGGATGAATGTCATATGAATTTCCATTTTCCTTTAATGCCGCGCTTGTATATGGCTCTGCAACAGGAAGACAGTTTCCCGATCATAGATATTTTACAGCAAACACCATCCATTCCCGATAACTGCCAGTGGGCGCTCTTTTTGCGCAACCACGATGAGTTGACTTTGGAAATGGTCAGCGATGAAGACAGGGATTATATGTACC
>ERZ1740062.483-NODE-483-length-21447-cov-7.233826_pt1 | contig 21447 bp, 20 predicted proteins | sample MGYA00581741_ERZ1740062 | MGnify/ENA primary metagenome ERZ1740062 (study PRJEB43018, sample SAMN04849747) | marine metagenome | isolation source: floating plastic debris | place: Pacific Ocean | collected 2008-09-01 | study: EMG produced TPA metagenomics assembly...
AAAGGGAGGCCCAAGATAAGGAGTATCGCGGCAGTACCGGTTGCGGCACGCCTTTCATCCTGCGCCTTCAAGATCCGGGTCCTGTCCGCTTTGTCTTTCGCGGAAGCGCAAGCAAACCGGCGCCCGCAATCAGGCCGATGCCGATCCATGCGACGGAACCGGGCCACTCGGCGAAGAACAACGCTCCCCAGAGTATGTTGAAGACGAGAAAGCAGTAGTCGAAAGCCGCGATCGTGGCAGGCGGCCCGTTCTGATAGGCGACTGCTGCCCCGACGCCGCCGATGAGGATGAGCAAAGCAAGCACAAGCACGGTCCCCGCCAATGCCAGATCCATCTCCTGCCACGGACCAAGTGCGTAAGACCCCGGGCTTCCCGCGATACCGGCGAGGCAGAGGCACGTGAATACCAGCGCGACATTCAGCATCATGGCGAGCAAGAACGGATCGTCGTCGAGGCATTTCTGCGCGGTCACGATCATCGCGACGGCATAAAAGAATGCCGACAGCAGCGGCAACAGCGTAGCAAATCGAAAGTCGGACAGGTTCGGCTGGATGACAAGAACAACGCCCAGGAACCCGGCCGCGACGGCAAGGCTTGTCAGAAGATTGGGCCACCGGCCCGCAACCAAGGCCGCCAGTGCAACGATGATCAAGGGTCCCGTGTAGTACGTCGCTGCCGCGATCGACAGCGGCATCAAGGACAGCGAGACGTAATAGCTCAACCACATCAGCGCCAGAAGCGTACTGCGAAGGATGACCCACCGAGAGACCCGGAAACGACCGGCTCCGTTGCGCCAGGCAAGCCACCACAATACGGGAATGGTCACGGCAGAACGCAGGATCAGCATCTGCCAAACCGGCATCGCGTGTGCACTGTTCTTGATGATCGCATCGCCCAGAGACAGTGAGAAGACGGCGATAATGATCGCGAGGATGGCTTGATTGGTGCTGTAGCGTTTAGGCCCGGCGCTCACCTTGTGCACATTCCTTGAGACGCCCCTGCAAGCCAATCAGCCTTGTGGGATCGACGTTAGTTCTGCCGCACAAAAGGGGCAACACAGGATGGGTAGAGTCGCTTGCAGACCCTCTGACGCGGTCGAGACCCGTACGCCTCTTGGTTCTTCAGCGATCACTTTTTTCCGAAAGCGACATCTGCCTGGAGCGCGATGCAGGTCCTGTAGGTCAAAAGGGGGGTCTCGATCTTATGCGTCGGACCGTCGGACCGACGGATATGGCTCATGGAAATCCACTCTCGAACTTGTCGAGATACGGGGAGCGCACGTTCAGCGGGTTCCGAGGATCGCTCACTAGTGGATTGACTCAGACATTTGGTATCCACTCGCCGCATTCTCTTATCCAAATGTCTGAGTCGGAAAATCCACTAGAAAACATATAGTTGCTAGTGGTTCTATTGATCGAGACGTTTGCTTGCGAGGATGCGGCCGCGGGATACAAACGTCTCGATCGAACCACTAGCCGCCCCATCCGTCTTCAAGCGAGAACGCCGGCAGGATGCTTCAGAAAAGCGGGCCATACTTCCAGTTGTCGGCATCGGGCGTGACTTCGTTCAGGTCGTAGTCCGCCCCTTGAAGGCGTTTCGCGATGGCAAGCCCATCCCTGGCTGCCTGGTCAACGAACTGGCGGCCAAGGTCTTCGTCCTGTGCGATGCCGTGGCCGCGGATCAGGTTCAGACCGTGGTTGAAGCGCCCGACCGGATCGCCCGCCTCTGCCGCGCGGCGGTCCCACTCCGCGGAGGCGTCCGGGTCGTAATCGCCGCCCAACCCGTTGTTTTCCATCTGGCTCATCCAGGTCATGGCCTTCGTGTAGCCAGCTTCGGCGCATCGTCTGGTCAGTTGACGGGCAAGCGCGTGGTTGTCGTTCTTGGTGACATTGATGCCCAGGGAACAGGTGATCGAGTCGATGACCCCCATCTCGATCTTGCGTATCAGCATCTCCCGGCCAGTGTCCTGGGGGTTTAGGATGCCGAAATCGTCCTCGACCGTTGCGGACTGCTCCGCATGCGCGGCGCCCGTCACAAGAACTGCTGCAAGAAGAAGTGTCGCTTTGCGCATGCCGGTGTCCTCTGCGGTGAGGGTATCATCGGGCGGTCATCAAGTCACCGCTGCTTAAGTCGTAGGCGACGGGGCGGAACGCCAGCCGATGTGCAGGGAAGAGGCAGCCTGTTGCGGTCAGATATTGAAGTCCGGAGTTTCTTTCACGCCGTGTTCGATATCGCGCTCCCGGGCATCACGGCAGAGATCCTCCATTGTGATCTGATCGAGCTTGTCCAGAACGATCGAGCGTGTCTCTGCCCAGAGGGGCGCGATGATCTGCTCGCCAAGGGCGGCCTGGCTGACGGGATCCTTCTCGGCCTCGGCATCGATCTGATCGACCACGCGCACGACGTCTCCGACGGTGATCTTGCGGCGTTCGCGGGCGAGGGTGTAGCCGCCGCGCGGGCCGCGCACGCCCTTCAGGATGCCCTTGTGCACAAGCTGTTGCATGACCTGTTCGAGGTAGCGCTGCGGAATGCCCTGGCGGCTGGTGATGTCCTTGGACTGTACCGGATCGGGGCGCGCGTTGTAGGCGACGTCGAGCACGGCTTCGAGTGCCAGCATGGTCTTGCGGGAAAGTCTGAGCATTGCGCCTCCTAACCGGTCGATCCGAAGCCGCCCGCGCCGCGGTCGGTGTCGGGCAGCGTGTCAGTCGGGACAAGGTGAGCCTGGGTCACGGGCGCGATCACCATTTGGGCGATCCGGTCGCCATGGCTCAGCGTGACGGTCTCGGCGCCCAGGTTGATCAGCAGGACCTTTACCTCACCCCGGTAATCCGCGTCGATTGTGCCCGGGCTGTTGAGCACCGTAAGCCCCTGTTTGACGGCGAGGCCGGAGCGCGGCCGCACCTGTGCCTCGGTCCCATCGGGCAACGCGATGGCCAAACCCGTCGGGATCAGCGCGCGCCCAAGGCTGGGAAGCTTGATGCCGTGCGCCCGGTCCGGCTGGGCAAGGCAGGCGCGCAGGTCCATGCCCGCGGCCAATGCCGTCTCGTAACGCGGCAGCGCCAGTGCGGGGTCGTGATTGTCCAATGTCTTGACGGCGACTGTGATCATGCAATGCCCCGCGTCGCCAAAGCCTCGGCGATCCGGTTGGCGAGATCGCGGGCGACCTGGTCCTTGCCCTGGGTCGGCCAGGTCTCGGCACCCTCGTCCGAGATCAGGATCACCGTGTTGGACTGTCCGCCCATGATGCCGGTTTCGGGCGAGACATCGTTGGCAACGATCCAGTCGCAACCCTTGCGCAGCCGCTTCTCGGTCGCGTGTTGAAGCACGTTTTCGGTTTCGGCGGCGAATCCGACGACCAGTGCGGGGCGGCGTCCGGGTGGCAGGTGCGCGATGGTCTTCAGGATGTCAGGGTTCTCGGTCATCTGCAGGGCCGGGATCTGGCCGGAGCCGTCCTTCTTGATCTTCTGATCCGATTGAGCGGCGATGCGCCAGTCGGCGACGGCGGCCGCGAAGACAGCGGCCTGCACTGGTAGCGCGGTTTCGACAGCCGACTTCATCTCGCGCCCGGTCTCGACGCGGATGGTGCGCACGCCCGTCGGATCAGCCAGTGTGACCGGACCCGAGACAAGCGTCACGTCTGCACCGAGATCGCCGAGCGCTGTCGCGATGGCGTAGCCTTGCGTGCCGGAGGAACGGTTCGCGATGTATCGGACCGGGTCGATCGGCTCGTGCGTCGGCCCCGCGGTCACAAGGATCGGAACACCGGCGAGCGGACCGGTGCCGCCGACGACGGCTTTATGCTGACGAATTGCCTCGACGATCTCTGCAGGTTCGGCCATTCGACCGGGGCCGAACTCGCCGCACGCCATATCGCCGTCGTTCGGTCCGACGATCGAGACACCATCGGCCCGCAAGGTCGCGAGATTGCGTTGCGTCGCCGGGTGCTGCCACATCCGCACATTCATCGCCGGTGCCGCGAGTACGGGCGTGTCGGTGGCCAGCAAAAGCGTCGAGGCCAGATCATCGGCGTGACCCTGCGCCATCTTCGCCATCAGATCGGCGGTGACCGGAGCCACGACGAGCAGATCCGCCAAGCGCGAGAGCTGGATGTGCCCCATTTCGGCCTCGTCGGTCAGATCGAAGAGGTCGGTGTAGACCTTGCTTCCCGACAATCCCGCAACCGTCAAAGGTGTCACGAATTCCTGTCCCGCCCGCGTCAGAACCGGGGTGACGTGGCCGCCGGCGCGCTGGATCATCCGGATGAGCTCGAGCGATTTGTACGCAGCGATCCCCCCGCCAATGATGAGCAGAATGCGCTTTCCGTCGATGTTCATGATCTGCCCGGCGACTCACTGACGTGCATATATTCCCAACTCTCAGGTGTAATTCTGAGAACAACCGCACGCAAGCACGTATTTCATTTGGGCAAGAATGTCCCAGTTTGATCCATAAATCGCCGAACGACTCAGACAGTTAACGGAACCTTACCTCATTGCCTCGCAGGATCTGGGGAGACAGGATTGGTGAATTTCCGTTTCCCCTAAAAATTGAGATGTTGTCCTGGCATTCGGTAACGCTCTGTTAACGATGCTTGCAGGAGGATGAACATGAACGATTGGTTTGTCACGGTTCTCGTCTCGGTTCGCGACATGGCCGCCAAGAGCGGAATGGTCGCACTCGCAGAAGAGATGGACGTAGCAATCCTGGTGGCTGCGAACGAAAGCCACGAGCGAGACTTGGCAAACCTGGGCAGGGTGGATGTCGACACGGCTGAACACGATCCTAGAACGGTTGCAGACCCTGCCGAGTTTGGGCGGATTCGGCGCTATCATTGACGTCGTACGCGGCACCTATGACGTCGATCACGTTACCTATTATGCAGTTTCGCTCGGCATCGACGCCCGTGAACTGGAAAAGCCTGAAGTTCAGGAATTCCAGGATATCGACGGGGTCATCCTGCAGACCGGACGCAAGGTTGCGGCGGTGTCTTACCCGCAGGAGTGGTTGCGTTGGTATGTCGAGGCCAATTTCTTCGAGTCCGATCCGGTTCTGCTGGGCGCCTCGGCCAGTTTCGACCCTGTCGACTGGGGTGAGCTTTCCTGGGAATCCCGGGATGAGCGCGAGTTTCGGGTCCAGGCCCAGGAATTCGGCGTCGGCAATCAGGGCTACACGGTCCCGGTCCGGGGACCTGGCGGGCAGCTCGCGCTGTTCACGATCAACAAACAATGCTCGCAGGATACCTGGCAGGCCTTCCTGGCCGAGCACCGCACCGATTTCATGCTGCTGGGGCACTTCATGCACCAGCGCGTTCTCAGACTTGTCGGCGCCGACCAGCCTACGTCAGCCCGACCTTTGTCCGCCCGCGAAAAGGACGCCATGCGTCTGATCGCCAAGGGCATGAGCCGTGGACGCGCGTCCGAACAGCTCGGGATCTCCGAGAATACGTTCCGCGTCTATATCGACAGCGCCCGGCACAAGCTGGGTGCACTGAACATACCGAACGCCATCGCACTGGCCGTCCACAGGGGGATAATACCACCGGTTTAACACTCTAGAAAAATCCGCGATGCGAACAATTTGAACGAAATTTTAAGGTTTCGTGTGTAAATCCCTTCGTCAGCAGAATGCTGATGGAGCGATACCGCATGTTCACCCTGGTTTACGGCAACGATCTCTTCGACTTTCCGCGTCTGGCGAACGAAATGTTCACGGACCGCCGCGTTCAATTCAAGGAAGACTTGGGCTGGGATCTGGATATTGACCCGGAAGGCCGCGAGATCGATCAGTACGACCTGATGAACCCTCTTTACGTTATCCTGAAAAACGATGCTGGCCGTCATCTGGCGTCGGGTCGTCTGTTGCCGACGACAGGACCGACGATGATCGCCGATCACTTCTCGGACTTGACCGATGATGTCGCGATCGAAAGCTCGCTGATCTGGGAAGTCACCCGCGTCTTCGTCGCCGAGCGCGGCAAGGACTCGGTGCGGAACGCCGCGCGCCTGATGTGGGGCGGGGCACAGATCGGCCTGCGCTCGGGCGTCGAGTTCTACGTCTCTGTCACGCCGAAATACATGACCCGCGTGTTCGCCGCCTGCGGCTGGCCGGCCGAGATCATCGGCGAGAAGGTCACCGAGAAGGACGGGCACCTATGCGCCTGCCTCTGGGAGATCAACGAGAAGAACTGCGATGCCCTGGCCCGGAAGGCCAGAATCGACACGAGTGCGATGGATCTGCGCGTGCACCGCAAGCCGATCCGCGCGCCGCAGACCAAGGCACTGAACCCCGCCTTCCTGCCACCCGTCGGTTCGGCGGCACCGGCGACCCGGATCTGCTGATCTGACAGCAGCGGACGGCGGGCGCGTGCGGTATCCGCGCCCGCCGTTTTGATCAGGTCAGGCGGCGTCAGCCAATGCCTGGGATACCGCAGTCGACAGTTTGTCGGTGATCTCAGAAATGTGCTCATCCTCCAGGATGAACGGCGGCGCCAGCATCACATGGTCGCCATGCACCCCGTCGATCGTTCCGCCCATCGGGTAGCAGATCAGGCCCGCCTCGAAGGCGGCCATCTTGATACGCTTGTTGATCCCGAGCAACGGGTCGAACGGAGCTTTCGTTTCGCGGTCCTGTACAATTTCCAGCCCCCGGAACAGTCCCCTGCCCCGGATGTCTCCGATGTTCGGATGCTGTCCGAAGGTGGCGACGAGTGCTTGTTGCAGCTTCTCTCCCATCGCGTCTGATCGCGCGACGAGATCCCGCTCGAGCAGCGATTGAACGACCGCGAGCGCCGCGGCACAGGCGATCGGGTGCCCCAGATAGGTGTGGCCGTGCTGGAAGAAACCTGACCCTTGCGCAATCGCATCGTGGATCTTCCCGGTACAAAGCATGGCACCGATCGGCTGGTAACCTCCGCCCAACCCCTTGGCGATGGTGACGATGTCCGGGCTGATGCCGTCCTGCTCACAGGCGAACAGCGTGCCCGTGCGCCCCATGCCGCACATAACCTCGTCGAGAATCAGCAGCACACCGTACTGGTCGCAGATCTCTCGGATGCGTTTAAAGTAGCCGGGCGCGGGCGGCACGGCCCCCAGTGTTGCCCCGACGACAGGTTCCGCGACGAAGGCCATCACCGTGTCCGGGCCGAGCCGCTTTATCTCGGCCTCCAACGCGTTCGCGGCACGCAGGCCATAGGCCTCGGCCGATTCGTCCTCTTCGCGTTCGCGATACTCGTAGCACGGTGCGATGTGGGTGAAATCGACCAGAAGCGGTTCAAACTGCTTCTTGCGCCAGGCATTGCCCCCCGCCGCGAGCGCGCCGAGCGTGTTGCCGTGATAGCTTTGCCGCCGGGCGATCAGGTGACGGCGCTGCGGCTCTCCGCGTTCCAGATGGTACTGGCGGGCAAGCTTCAGCGCGGCCTCGACCGCTTCCGATCCGCCCGAGACATAATAGACCCGGTCGATCCCCTCGGGTGCATTGGCGATCAACAAGTCGGCCAGTTCTTCGGCCGGTTCGGACGAGAAGAACCCGGTATGTGCGAAAGCCAGTTTGTCCGCCTGATCCTTGATAGCTTGCGTGACAATCGGATCGCCGTGACCGAGGCACGAGACCGCCGCACCGCCCGAGCCATCGAAATAGCGCTTGCCATCGGCGTCGATCAGGTAGCAGCCCTGACCGCCCACAGCGATGGGCGGGACGTTGTTCGAATGGCGCGGGAAGACGTGGCTGTCGCGCGGCTGGTTCATGCCGGCATCTCCTGTTCTTTCCGGCGGGTCTGCATCCAGTAGACCCCGGCCAGAAGCAGCAGTGCGGGGAAGTAAAACAGCTCCTTCGGCATACGACTGGCCTCGGTCTGGATATTCGAGAGGTGGACCGGATCGTCGCCGTAGTAGTCAAACATCGTCCCGATCTTCTCGAAGTAGGGCGTCTGCGGGAAAGGTTCTTCGATCTTCGCGAACCCGTCTTCCAGATTGACAAGCAACCCGGCGCCTTCGAGCCGTTCGATCGCCTCGGCCCGCCTGCCCATCGGTACCAGCAGTGTGGTCGAGGTCATCTCGCCGGTGTCAAAATCCGGTCCGGAAACGATGAAGGTCAGGACACCGTTGTCCGGGGCGCCGCCGACGACTTCGAAGACCCGATCCGGCGGGTGTTCGACATAAGGCGGCTGGATCTGATCCAGCCAGAAGCCGGGCCGGAACAGCGTGAACGCGACGAGCAGCAGGATCGCAGTTTCCCAGATCTTGTTGCGCGTCATCCACCAGCCTTGCGTCGCGGCGGCGAACAGCATCATCGCGATGACGGCGACAACGAAGACAAACACCGCCTTCAACGGGCCGACATCGATCAGCAGCAGTTCCGTGTTGAAGATGAACAGGAACGGCAGCAGCGCCGTGCGGATGTCGTAGGCGAAGCCCTGAATACCCGTCTTGATCGGATCGCCCTTCGAGATCGCAGCGGCAGCGAACGCGGCCAACCCGACCGGCGGCGTGTCATCCGCCAGAATGCCGAAATAGAACACGAACAGGTGCACCGCGATCAGCGGCAGGATCAGCCCGTCCGCTGCGGCCAACGTCAGGATGACGGGCGCCATCAACGACGACACAACGATGTAGTTCGCGGTGGTCGGCAAGCCCATGCCCAGGATCAGGCTCATCACCGCCACCATGAGCAGCATGACCATCAGGTACCCGCCCGAGGCATATTCGACCAGTTCACCGATCACCTGGTGCGCGCCGGTCAGCGAGATCGTCCCTACGATGATGCCCGCGGCTCCTGTCGCGACACCGATCCCGATCATGTTGCGCGAGCCTGACACCATGCCATCGACCCACTCGCCCCACCCGCGCGCGAACGCTCGGCCAAGGCTCCCCTCGCCGCGCATCATCGCTTTCAGCGGGTGTTGCGTCAGTGTCACCGCGATCATCGCCAGTGTCGCCCAGAACGCCGAAAAGGCCGGGGAGAGACGCTCGATCACGATGCACCAGATCAGGATGACGATCGGCAGGATGTAATAGAGCCCTGTCACTGCTGTCGGTCCAGCACGCGGGAGTTCGGTGATCGGTGCATCCGGATCGTCGACGACCAGATCATCCAACCGCGAGGCTCGCCAGAGCAGGGCCAGATAACCGACTGTACAGAGTGCGATCACCACGGGAAACGCCAGATCCGGCAACGCCGTCTTGATCCAGCCCATCCCGAAATAGACCGCGATCCCGAGGAATGCGACGAACAGGAAGCCGGACAGCACGCCGATTAGACGCTGTGCGATCGTCGTCGTGACCGAGGGCTTCGGCAGGCCCTGCAAGCCCAGCTTCATGGCCTCGAGATGGACGATGTAGACCAGCGCGATGTAGCTGACCAAGGCAGGCACCAGCGCGTGCTTGATGATCTCGGTGTAGGAGACACCCGTGAACTCGGCCATCAGGAACGCGGCAGCCCCCATCACCGGTGGCGTGAGCTGGCCGTTGGTCGAGGACGCGACTTCGACGGCGCCTGCCTTCTCAGGCGTGAAACCCGTGCGCTTCATCAGCGGAATGGTGAAGGTGCCGGTCGTCACCGTGTTGGCGATCGAGGACCCGGAGTAAAGCCCGCTCATGGCCGAGGCGACAACGGCAGCCTTGGCGGGACCACCACGCAGGTGACCCATCAACGAGAACGAGACCTTGATGAAATAGTTGCCCGCGCCGGCTTTCTCGAGGATCGAGCCGAACAGAACGAACAGGAATATCAGCGATGTCGAGACGGAGAGCGCGACGCCAAAGACGCCTTCGCCTTGCATCCAGTAGTGCCACATCGCCTTGCCATAGCTGGCACCCTTCCACTGCATGACCTCGGGCAGCCAGCGGGCGTCGCCGAAGAACGTGTAACCGAGGAACACACAGGCGACGATGACCAGCGGCAATCCAAGTGCGCGATAGACGGTGATCAGGACAATCGTCATCCCGACAGTCGAGGCAATCAGATCGCCAGTGGTCGGCAGGCCCGCGCGGACGGCAATCTCGTTGCGCAGCACGACAGCATAAAGACAAGCTGCAACGCCAAGGCCGGCCAGCAGCCAGTCATACCAAGGAATGCGGTCGGTCGGCCCGGATTTGGCCAGCGGGAAGGCCATGGCCGCGAGGAACAATCCGAAGGCCAGATGAATACGCCGGGCGTCGGAATTGGTGACGACACCAAAGCCTACTTGCTCCTGAACCCAGAAGGGCACCGCCGACGCGATGTAAAGCTGAAAGAACGCCCAGGCCAGCGCCCCCCAGAAGATGACTTGCCCCTGCCAGCCGATGGGATTGCGACCGCCGGTATCCGTAGCCGTGAATTGGTCGAGATCTTTTTCTTGCGCGGTCATGTGTCCCCCCGCCGTAGGGTGCGCACCGCGCACCGCGGCCTTCGCCTGGATGCAGGGCGCGGCGTACCGCACCCCACGATGTTTAGGTGTCCCCGTAGGATGGGCGCCCCGCCCATCCTGGCCGAATTACATCCAGCCCTTTTCCTTGTAGTACTTCACCGCACCGGGATGCAGCGGCGCCGACAGCGAGTCGGTGATCATCTCTTCCGGCTTCAGGTTGGCGAAGGCCGGGTGGAGCTTGGTGAACTGATCGAAGTTCTCGAAGACCGCCTTGACGACCACGTAGACAACTTCCTCTGGCACATCAGCGCTGGAGACGAAGGTTGCACCGACACCGAAGGTCTGGACGTCAGCCTCATTGTTGTACATGCCCGCCGGGATCACGGCCTTGCGGTAGAACGAGTTTTCCTCGACCAGCTTGTCGATCGCAGGACCGGTCACGTCGACCAGCTTGGCGGCACAGGTTGCCAAGCTTTCCTGCGTCAGTGCGGACGGGTGCCCGACCAGCCAGAAATATGCATCGATCTTGCCGTCGCAGACAGCCTGGCCGGTTTCAGCAGACTTCATCTCGGCCGCCAGCTTCAGATCGCCGCGCGTCCAGCCCATGGCCTCTTCCATCACTTCCCAGGTGCCGCGCGTTCCCGAGCCCGGGTTGCCGATGTTCATCCGCTTGCCCTTGACGTCGGCAATCGTATTGATGCCCGCGGCCTCCGACGCGATGACCGTCACCGGTTCCGCGTGAACCGAGAAGACGGCGCGCAGGTTTTCGAACTTGCCCGCATCCTCGAACTTCGAGGTGCCGTTATAGGCGTGGTACTGCCAGTCCGACTGAGCAACGCCGAACTCCAGTTCGCCCGCGCGGATGGTGTTGATGTTGTAGATCGAGCCGCCGGTCGATTCCGCCGAGCAGCGGATGCCGTGCTCCTTGCGGTCCTTGTTTACCAAACGGCAGATCGCGCCGCCCGTCGGGTAGTAAACGCCGGTGACACCGCCGGTGCCGATCGAGATGAACTGCTGCTGCGCCGTTGCGGGTGCAGATGCTCCGAATGCCATCGCGGCGCCAAACGCGGCGCCCAGTGCAAGATGTTTCATGTCCGGTCTCCCTGTTCCGGTAGATGTGACGCGCCCGACCCAAACCGGATCGGCGCAGGGCAGGACAGCGAGGCGAACCCGCGCCTTCCTGAGAAAAACAGTGATCCAGTCTCGATACATCGTCAAGCGTCGCGCGCTTGCTCCGCACGTGCTCTCGCGTCACAAGACGAAAAACACGGGAGAGTGACATGGACGAGATCCGGCTGACACTGGATGAAGCGCACGATCTGGCGGTCAAGGCGCTGATGGCGAACGGCTGCGATCAGCGCAATGCCGATGCGACGGCGCGAAACATGGCGGGCGCCGAGCGCGATGGCTGCAAGTCGCACGGGCTGTTCCGGGTGCCGGGCTACGTGAAATCGCTGAAGGCGGGCAAGATCAACGGCCATGCCGACCCGAAGGCCGAGCGGTTGGGGCCATGCGTGGTACGCGTCGAGGCGGACCGGGGCATGGCACCGCTGGCAATCGAGGTCGGGCGCGCACCGCTGATCGACGCCGCGCGCGAGAACGGCATGGCCGCGCTCGCAATCCGCCGCGCGCATCACTATGCGGCCCTGTGGCCCGAGACCGAGGCTCTGGCCGAGCAGGGTCTCGCGGCGATGGCCTTTGTGAACTCTCCACCCTACATGACCGCCGCCGGGGGCAAGACGAAGTTCTTCGGCACCAACCCGATGGCCTTTGCCTATCCCCGCGCCGATGGCGGCGCGATGGTCTGGGATCAGGCGTCCTCGATGATGGCGCGCGGCGAGATCTCGATCGCCAAGCGGGATGGGCACCCTTTGCCGGAGGGCGCGGGGCTCGATCCAGACGGCAACCCGACGACCGATCCGGACGCAATCCTGGCGGGCGCCCAGCTGCCGTTCGGCGGTTACAAGGGCGGCGCGATTGCGCTGATGGTCGATCTGATGTGCGGCCCGCTGATCGGCGAGGTCACCTCGGTTGAGGCTGGCGATCAAGACAACGGCGATGGCGGCCCGGCGACCGGCGGCGAATTGATCCTGGCTTTTGACCCGGCGCGGTTCGGCGGCGGCGATGCGATCGAACGCGGTGAGCGCCTGTTCGCAGCGATGCTGGATCAGGAAGGTGTCCGCCTGCCGGGTAGACGCCGTCTCGAGGCCCGCAAACGCACGCCGAGCGAAGGGATCACCATCCCGTTGGCATTGCACAAGACGATCCTCGACCTTTCAGGCGTGTGACCGCGATCATCGCGTCCGCGATTGGCGGATCGTACAGGCCAGCATAGCGTCGGGGTATGACCAGTCCGATGTCATTGCCGGAAGCCAAGCTGGACGCCGCTTTGGCCGAGGCCGATCTGCGCGTGCTGTTGATGGTGGTTTATCACCTCACGGGTGATGATCATTGGCTCTCTGAACCGTTCCTGCCGCAGCGCGATGTCAACCTGATCGCGGACGAGGACGCGGGGCTGTCGCCCGAGGCTCAGGCGGAATTGCGGGCGACAGCGAAGGCCTTGCTTTCAGCGGGTACGACTCATCCCGCGATCAATGATCCGGCGGAGCGGATGCCAGATCTGATGCAAACCTGCCTGGGCGAGCGTGTGCCCGCCGAATACGCCACCATGATGCGCGAGGAGATGGGCTTTGCGGATCGGCGTATAAAGTGGTCGGGTCCTTCGATGGCCGACCGTGCCAAGCATCCGGTCATCATCATCGGCGCGGGCGCGAGCGGCCTCACGGTCGGCTACAATCTCAGGGAACTCGGCATCCCGTTCGTGATCCTCGAGAAGAACGACGAGGTCGGCGGGACGTGGCTGGAGAACCGCTATCCCGGCTGTGCGGTCGATACGCCGAACCACGCCTATTCGTTCTCGTTCGGGTCACGTGAGCCCTGGGAGCGCTATTTCTCGAAGCGCGATGCCCTGCTGAGGTACATGATCTCTCGCAGTCAAGAGTTCGGGTTGCGGGAGTTCATCCGGTTCGGGACCGCGGTAACCCGCTGCGACTGGGATGAGGGCTCAGCCTGTTGGCGGGTGCAGTGCACCGGACCGGATGGCGCACAGACGCTGACGGGCATGGCATTGATCAGTGCGATCGGACCGCTCTCGCTGCCGTCCAAGGCGCCGATACCAGGCGCTGACAACTTCAACGGACCTCTGTTCCACTCGGCCGAATGGCCCGAGGATCTGGATGTGACCGGCAAGCGCGTGGCGGTGATCGGAACCGGTGCGTCCTCGATGCAGATCGTCCCGACAATCGTCGACCGGGTCGCAAGCCTGACCGTCTACCAGCGCACGCCCCAGTGGGTGCGGCACATTCCACGCTTTCAAGACCAGATGACCGAGGGCCAATGCTGGCTGCTGGAGAACGTACCATTCTATGCGGAGTGGTTCCGCTTCACGATGCTGTGGCGCTATGGCGACGGCCTGCTGCGCACGCTGAAGCGAGACCCCGACTGGCCGCATCCCGAGCGCGCCATGAACCGGATGAACGACCGGCACCGCGAACAAATGGCGGCGCACATCGAACAGGAACTCGACGGTCGTCCGGATCTTCTGGCGAAGTGCATGCCCATCTATCCGCCTTATGCGAAACGAATCCTGCTGGACAACGGCTGGTACCAGGCGCTGTGCAAACCGAACTGCGAACTGGTCACGGATCACATTGAACGCATCACGGCAGGCGGCGTCCAGACGAAAGACGGCACCGACCGCTCTGCCGACATCATCGTGCTCGCGACCGGGTTCAAGGTGTTCCAGAACGCCGCGCGCCTGAACGTGACTGGCAGGAATGAGCGGCGTTTGGAACAGGACTGGGCCGATGACGATCCGAAGGCGCATCTGGGGATCACAGCGCCGGGTTTCCCGAACATGTTCTTCATGCAGGGCCCAAACACGGTTCTGGCGCATGGCGGGTCGGCGATCTTCACCTCGGAATGTCAGGCCCGTTATGCGGTTGGTGCAATCGTCCGGATGTTGGAAGATGGGATCGCGGCGCTGGATGTCCGGCAGGACGTGCACGACGATTACATGGCCCGCGTCGATGCCGAGCATCGCGAACTTGTCTGGAACCATCCGGGCATGAAGCCTTGGTATCGCAACGCAAAGGGGCGCGTCGCGGCGGCGATCCCCTGGCGGCTGGTCGATTACTGGACAATGACGCGCGAACCCGATCTCGACGAGTACCACCTGACGCGCGAGACCGGCACATAAGAAAAAGGGGAGAGAAAAGATGGCCGATCAGGAACACCGTGCCTCGTGGCTGCGGCTGGACAACGTCTCGGACCCGGCACCCGCGATCCGTGCGATGTGGGAAGAATCGCAAAAGCGCCTCGGCTATATCCGCGAGTTCCTGAAGCTGCCCTTCGAGCCGGAGCGGCTTACGCTGTTCCAGGGGTTCGTCAATCGCCTGATGCGCAGTGATGACTGCCTGCTGACGGGGCAGGAGCGGGAACTGGTCGCTCTGGTTGTCAGCCTCGAGAACCGTTGCGAGGCCTGCATCATCACCCATGCGGGCGCGCTCCGGGCGCATGGCATGGAGAAGCGGACCATCGATGTCGTTTTGTGCAACTGGCGCCGGGCGCCGATGTCGCCGCGCGAGCGCGCGCTTTCCGAGTTCGCTTCTCACCTGACCGTCGATCCGGACCGCGCAAACGAGGGCGATCTTGACGGACTGCGCGATGCCGGTCTGAGCGAGGCCGAGATCCTGGAGACCGTTCAGATCGTCGCCATCTTCAACGCCACGAACAGGCTTAACGCAGGACTCGGCGTGAAGGTCGACGGCGGTGCCTTCGATGCCTTCCGGTCCGCCTGAGCGGTTCCGTGATCCTGGAGTTTTGAGACATGCAGCAAGCCAGCGATTTTCTGGACGAATCCGAGGTGTTGAACGCGGTTCTGGTCGAACTGTCCGACCCGGCCTTCGATCAGATCACACAATTCAAGGACTGGACGATCAACGACGTGCTTCAGCACCTGCACTTCTTCAATGATCTGGCGGACAAGTCGGCCTTCCGGCCGGAGGTTTTCGCAGCAGAGTACGCGGCCTTCTCAGAGGCAAGAAAAGCGCATGGCGGGTCGATGGTCGCAGCCACGCGGAACGTGATGGGCAATCCGCGCGGGCAGGCTCTGCGAGAGATGTGGATCGACACGGCACGCGCGATGACCCCGCGGTTTGCCGCGGCGGATCCCAAGGCCCGCGTGCAATGGGCCGGGCCGGACATGTCGGTCCGATCCTCGATCACCGCGCGGCAGATGGAGAGTTGGGCGCACGGGCAAGAGGTGTTCGATGTCCTGGGGCTGGACCGCACCGAGACCAACCGCATTCGCAACATCGCGCATCTGGGCGTCAGCACCTATGGCTGGACCTTCTTCAATCGAGGCGAAGACATTCCCCAGCCGACGCCATACGTCCGGCTGACGGCGCCCTCGGGTGCAATCTGGGAGTGGGGTGAGCCATCCGAGGCCGAGCGCGTCGAAGGCAACGCCGTCCAGTTCTGCCAGGTCACAGCTCAGACGCGCAGCATTGCGGACACGGATCTGAAGATGACAGGTCCGAATGCGACCTGCTGGATGGCGATTGCCCAGTGCTTCGCCGGGCCGCCCAACGATCCACCCGAACCGGGATCGCGCGTCAAGGTCAGCTGAGGGAGGACACCATGGCAGAGACATATCAGAGTACGACGGACGATCTGTTGGCGTCATTCGAGGCCGATGTCCTCGTCCTGACGATGAACCGGCCAGAACGGCGCAATGCACTCAGCCGCGCCATGTTGCAGGACATGGCCCGCCTGCTGGAGATGGCCGAGGCCGATACCGACGTCCGCACGGTCGTCCTGACAGGCGCGGGCGGTGCCTTCTGCGCCGGGGGCGATGTCCGCGCCATGGCCGAAGGCGACCCGTCTGACACAGACGTCGATGCCGCGATCCATCGGCAGCGCATCAGCCAGCGGGCGACCGCCGGTCGGCTTCACATGATGCCGAAGCCCACGCTTGCCGTGCTGCCGGGAGCTGCCGCAGGTGCGGGATTGGCCCTGGCACTGTCCTGCGATCTTCGGATCGCGGCGGCGGGTGCCGTGCTAACCACGGCATTCGCGAAGGTCGGCTTCTCGGGCGACTATGGCGGGACGTATTTTCTGAGCCAGCTTGTCGGGACGGCGAAGGCGCGCGAGATGTACTTCCTATCGGATCGGTATTCGGCCGAGGACGCGCGCGATATGGGAATCGTCAATCGTGTGGTCGATGCCGAAAACCTGATGGACGAGGCAATGGCGCTCGCGCGCCGCCTCGCCGATGGTCCGCCGATCGCGTATCGCTACATGAAGGAAAACCTGAACCGTGCCTTGGGCGGCGATCCGCTCGACTGCATGGATCTGGAGGTTACGCACCACGTTCATGCAGGTTTCACCGAGGATCACCGGGATGCGGTGCAGGCGTTCCTGGACAAGCGCCCGCCCGTGTTCAAAGGGCGTTGATAGGTCCTCTGGCATCGCAGGCCAGTTGATCAATCCGGCCCCGCACCGCGAAACACTGCGGGGCGGGGCCGGTGATGCACATCGAAGGGGAAACGATGCGCAGGAAGTCGCGTGATCAGATGACGTCGATGTCATCCTTGATCTGGTTCACGGTGACGTCGAGCCAGGTGATCGACGACCCATTGCGCAGTTCCACGACAACGTCGTCACCGTCCTGAACCAACGGCGGCAGGTGCGGTCCGGAATCGCGATTGCCGCCCGGACCGCCGCCCCCACCATAGAGATCGATGAACACGCTATCCCCCGTGCCAAAATCACCAATGACATCGTGCCCGAATTTGCCAACGAACATGAAAAGGTCCGCACCGTCGCCGCCTTCAAGCTGATCGTCGCCCGCGCCACCATTCAGCGTGTCGTCCCCGCCAAGACCCAGAAGCAGATCCCGTCCGTCCGTTCCGGTCAGGTCGTCGTTGGCGTCGGTCCCGGCTTGCCGATCGTAGGCATAGAAGACATCTTGCTGGATCGCGTCGATATCGGTGTTGGCCTCGATCACGTCAGCCAGCGTCGTATCCCAGAGCGCGGCCAATTCGGCCGGGTCGAACTGCCCCGCCTCGGACCACAATGCATCGCCTGCGCGAATGCGCTCGAACTGATCGATGATGATCGTTGCGAACAGCTCGCCGACCATGCCGCCACCGAATGCATCCTCGGCCAGCCCGCCGACCCAGGCATCCACCAGATCGACATCGCCATAGATCCCGGCAAGCGTGTCGGCCAGATCTTCATCCGAAGTGATGTCATCGAAGCTCTCGGCCCGGCTGAGGCCCAGTGCCTCGCGCAGATCGTTGTAGGCCGGGACGCCGAGATCGCGGCCCCGCTGGATGTTGAGCGAGGCGAGATCAAGCCCGAATGCCGATCCCTCGGCGAACAGGAACGAGCGCACGTCTTCGACCACGTGGTTGTCCAGTTCCTGCGCGGTCTGATCGCCCAAGCCGCGCAGGATCGGATCGATACCGCCGTTCTCGGCGATGGCCGTCGGATTGAAGAAGGCGTCACGCAGAGCGATGGCACCTGCCGAAATCTCGGATCCATCCTCGTTCAAGCGCGACAAATCAGACGAGAGCAGCGTGTGGCCGAACCGGAAGGCCGCGGTCGAAAACTCGACCGATATGCCGGGGTTCACGTCCGGATCGTAACCGCGATACGCATCAAGCGCGCCGTCGCCGAGCAGGATCGGCAACCAGTCATTGTAGGTGATCGCCTGGATCTCGGCCTCGACGCGCATCCGTGCCGCATCAAACAGCTCGTCCTCGGTCAGATCGGGGTCCTCGGCAGCGAGTTCGTCAACCCAGCGGTTATGCTCCCGCGCGAAAAGCGTGTGCAACGAGGTCAACGCGATGTTCTCGGCGGCGCGAACATCACCGGCCAGCACGCCCGAGTCCGTCTCGACCAACAGGCCATTGTCCTGCAACAGCAGATAAGCGCCTATGCGCAGGGCTGCCGCCGTGTCCTCGTTCGAGCCATAGACCATCGAGGCATCCATGAACGCCGTGATCTCGTTCTCGTATTCGCGCGGAGCATCGACACCCGTGCCGTCGACCGGCGTCACCCGGGTGAACGGGATCACGGCGATGTCGTCCCCGAGGGGTGCGATGATGCTGGCATCCTCGCCGCCCGCGACGGCTTCGGTCAGGTCGAGATCGTGATCGATGAACTGCCCCCAGGCCCAGAAGAAGTCCGAGACGCCGAAGCTGTTCGGCTCATCCTCGGTCTGCTGGGCGACAGCGTTCGAAATCGCGCGCGCATTCGGGCGGTCCGTGACCATCTCGCCCCACCCGTCTTCGTAGTCTGCCGGAGCAAGACGGATGATCTGTTGGTGAGTGGCGCCCCAATCGGCATAGTCTGCGTTGGTGCCGCTGCCATCGACGGTGCGAGTTACGATCGTGGTGGACGCTGGCTCTGCGTCGTCATCTTTTCCGCGCCGTCCGTCGTGGCGCCCGCCCGCGCAATCGCGGTCTCCAGCGTCGGACTTTTCGCGCCGCATGTTTTCGGCGAGGGACAATTCGCCAAGCGGCGCCGGCTCACCTGATGTTGAATCGACCGCGTCATTGTCCGCAATGCGACCTGCTCGTGCCTCCGGCATCAAAAGCTCCGAGGCGAGAGGCGCGTCACGCCCGTCTTTGGACTCGAAAGAAGACTTCGATCTATGTCGGGCCGGCATTATCGTGTTCCTGAATACAGTCTTGATCTGAACACCGCTTATCGTGGCGAACCTGAACCGGACTTGAAGCGCCCGTTCAGCAAACGTTCAGGTTGCCCAGAAGAACGACTCTGCGTGCCGGATTTGTCTAGATTGCCAGTAAGGCGCCGAAGGATCAGGCTTTTCGAACGCGAACAGGCAATCGAACCGTAGCGCGCAGGCCACCGAGAGGGCCGGTTTCGAACGCTAGCTGGCCGCCGTATTGCGCGACCAGGTCGGAAACAATGCTGAGGCCCAGCCCTGAGCCGGAGCGGGTTTCATCCAGACGCACCCCCGGCCCGACAATGCGCGCCCGCGCGTCCTCCGGAATGCCGGGGCCATCATCGTCCACGGTCAGCACCGCCTGAAACGCGTCCAGTCGAAACCCGACCGCCACATCCTTCGCCGCCCATTTTCCAGCATTCTCGATCAGATTACCGAAGATCTCCTGCTGATCGGCCGGGTTTACCCCAAGCGGAAACGCGGGCGGCGCAGACAGCGCGAACGCCTTGTCCTGGAACAGGCGCTGAACCGCCTGGACGATGCCCGCCAGCAAGGGAACCGCATCATGGGTTTCATGCTCGGGAATGTCCTCGACGCCCGCAGACACAACACTCAGATGGCGGCTTGCCGCATCAGAGATGCGCGTCACCGATTGCGTGGCGAGATCGAGATCCAGTTCGTTACCCTGGCGTGCGCGATCGATCTCGTTCTGCAGCACCGCGGCGGGCGTCTTGAGCGCATGCGCCAAATTCGCGGCCTGGATCCGCCCGCGTTCGCGCATGCGGCGGTTCTTCGACAGGACGGCATTCAGATCGTCGACCAACGGCGCGACCTCGGCCGGAAACGCACCCGGAAGATGCTCGCCGTCACTCCTGTGGATCTCCTGCAAAGTGCTGCGCAACTGCCTGAGCGGGTTGAGCGCCACACGGATCAGGAGGACCGCGGCAGCGAGCAACAGAACGGCAAGCAGAATCCCCGACCGGATCAGACCTTCGCGCACCTGCCGAAGCTCTTCCGCCAGTGTCGCATGATCGGCAGCCACGACCAGGTCCCAGACCGATCCGTCCAACCCGCGCACCCGCTGGCAGAGCGCGCGCACACTCTGAGCATCGGGGCCGCGCAAGGTACCGCGCAGGATGCCGCTATCGGTCTTCTTGTGGACGAACCGATGATCCCAGAGCGAACGCGATCCATAGAGTTCGGTTGTTTCACCACCGGGCGGAAGACGTTCGGCCTGCCAGTAGAGCCCCGAATAGACCCGGGCGAAGTCTGGCGATGTCATGCGAACCGATGGATCGCCGGGCGAGCGCGAGACGGCCACGGCCAGCAGGACCAACTCCGCCTCGAGCCGGCTGTCAAACTGGCGCAGGGCCGATGCCTCGAACACCTGCAGCACGGCGAACCCGACCGCGCCCAGCGCAGTGGTCAGCCAGAGGCTCGCAAGCACAACGACACGAAGGGTGAGAGAGGTTCGCTTCATTCTGTCGAGATTCGATACCCCAGGCCCCGTACGGTCAAGATCCGCTTCGCGCCAAGCTTGCGGCGCAGACGCGCGACGAACACTTCGATCGTGTTGCTGTCGCGATCCTCGTGCATGCCGTAGACCATTTCCGCAAGCTCGGTCTTCGTATGGACCCGGTCCGGGCGCAGCATCAACGACGACAGGATCTTGAATTCGGTCGCAGTCATGCGAACCGGATCATCGGATCGAGTCACGGTCCCGGACACCGTGTTGAGCGCAACATCGCCAGCGCGCAGCGTGCTCTCGGCGACGCCGCTCGACCGCCGGATCAGCGCCCGGATACGTGCGAGCAACTCTTCCATGTGAAATGGTTTGCCGAGATAATCGTCACCCCCGGCATTCAGACCCTCGACGCGGTCCTGCCATCCTCCGCGTGCGGTCAGGATCAGCACAGGGGTTTGGATCCCCCCGGCGCGCCATTGCCGGAGGATCGATGTTCCGTCCATGACAGGCAAGCCGAGGTCGAGCACGACAGCATCGTACTGTTCGGTTTCTCCGAGATGGCAGCCATCTTCGCCGTTCAACGCCGCATCCGCCGTTATCCCGGCCTCGGACAGTGCCCGGACGATCTGTCCGGAAAGTGCTGCATCGTCTTCGATCACCAGAACCCGCATCAGCGGCGTCCTCCACTACCACCACCGGAGCCACCGCCGCCGCCTCCAGAGCCACCACCACGTCCGCCGCGTCCACCACCACCACCGGGACCGGCTCCGCCACCAGAACCTGCGCCAGAACCGGCGCCTCCGCCAGAACCGCCGCCGACGCCAGGACCAACACCAAAGCCAGCACCGCCACAAACGCCAAAACCGCCACCAAAACCAAAAC
>ERZ1740062.484-NODE-484-length-21421-cov-5.670505_pt1 | contig 21421 bp, 14 predicted proteins | sample MGYA00581741_ERZ1740062 | MGnify/ENA primary metagenome ERZ1740062 (study PRJEB43018, sample SAMN04849747) | marine metagenome | isolation source: floating plastic debris | place: Pacific Ocean | collected 2008-09-01 | study: EMG produced TPA metagenomics assembly...
AACACTGCAGACAATAACTGTGTGGCTCCACTATTATAAGCCCATGCGCCTCCGGGCTCACCCAGCATTGGCTTGTCCAGCACGTATTGAACCCAGTCATCTGTATGATCTTCCAAAATCACGGCATCATCAACGGCCTCGGAATAGTCTCCTTCATTCCATTCGAAATTTGCCCGCATCGCTAACAAATCCGCGATTGTCATGGTCGACCAACCTGGATCATTCGCCTGAGTTTTATAAGCGCTATTAATATGGTCGAAGAGCCTCGCCGTTTCGACTTCAGGGATTAGGCCTTCAGTTTCAGCAATCCCGATCAGAAGGCTGGTAATGCTCTTTGTTATTGATTGCGTCGTGTGGAGTTCTGTTTCTTTGAAGTATGGATGCCAATCGGGGTGGGCATAGCTAAATGGCGCATTTGGCACGCCATCAAGATCAACGATTTTGTCGTACTCGCGATCATAGGTGAGATGAAGCACGACTTCGCCAGAACGCGTTGCAAGCACTTCGTTGACCAATCCCAACTCCCCTGAAGCGAGGACACCATCAAGCGTTGCAATGTTCGCTTGAAGTTTTTCAGCCTGTGATAGAGCAACTAATTCATCTTTGGTTTCGGCTACTTCAATCTGCCCGTCTGAAGCATTTTGACATCCCGCAACGACGCCCACTGACGCGATGACGGCGCACGAAGCCAGCATCAAAGCCACTGATGATAGTTTTCGCATTTCGTCGCCCCACAAAAAAATTCTTAATCTGGATGAATGAATGCGGTCACACTTGCAACCGGAACATTTAAACTAGGTCGTTTAGTTCATTCCACGAGAGTCCTAAATTCGCCCCAGAACAGACACTCGGATATTCTGAAACGCGAGCAAATGCAGACATAACGAATTGATGGTGTCAGTGACTGAGACTGGCGCTCACGCCTAGTCGTCTCGCAGATCCGAACTTAACCAAGCAAGGATGGAGACGAGCCTGCAGAAGACCGTCAATAACCGTCAATCTGCTTGCCACCAGACCTGAAGCGCGGCTAAGTTTGGCACGAATGACCGGGTACACGCGAGTAGGCAGGCATGGCCGATATATTTCTCTCCTATGCGCGGCGTGAACAAGCCAAAGCGCTGCCGATCAAGGACGCGCTTGAGGCGATCGGCTTGAATGTCTTCTTCGATGTGGACGGCCTCGATGGCGGGGACGTGTTTCCCGATGTGCTCGACCGGGAGGTGAAGACCGCCGGCGCGGTGATCAGCCTGTGGAGCCCGCATGCGCTGAGCCGGCCCTGGATCAAGATTGAAAGCCGCATCGGCAAGGATCGCGGCGTTCTGATCCCCGTCGATATCGCCCCGATTGACGCGCTGCATGATTTGCCCGCTGCGTTCTATGATGAGCAGCGCGTCGACATGATTGATTTCAATGGCGACAGGTCCAACGCTGGGTGGCTGAAACTGATCAAATCCATCGCCCGTACTTTGGAGCGGCCTGACTTGCTCGAGCGTGAGGCGCGCAGGCCGGCGCAGTCGCGTGATGAGGCGGAGGGCGTACGCGCGGAGCTTGCGGTGCTTCAGGAACAGATGGACGGGCTGGCGGCGAAAAAGCTCGGCGCGGCCAAAAAATCCAGCGAGAGCGAGCGTGCCTTTGCCTCGATCGCAGGCAGTCTCAGCACCAAGGATTATCAGCGCTTTCTGAAACGCTTCCCCGATGGGGCTGAGGCGTTTGATGCCGAGGGGCGGCTCGGTCAGCTTGAAGATTGGGCGGAGGTCGATCAAACCGATGCCAGCAAGATTGATCGCTGGCTGGAGACGCGCTCCGACCGGCTCTTCCCGGCGCTGGCGAGCGAAGTGCAGCAGGTGCAACGCCTCGCCAAACGGGCGGAGCGCTCCGGGGCGGGAGGCTGGCTGATCTGGGCACTGCTCGGCGCAGTGGTGTTGGCCGCAGCGGTGGCGGGCGGATGGTATGTGTTGAATCGCGATGTCGCAACGGACGTACCGGATGCGGCGGGGAACAATGTAATCGAGGAGCCGCCAGAGGAGGCATCGGTTGGTCCCGGGCCTGTCTCCAGAATAATCGGAGCAAATGAACGCATCAGACTCACAGGGCATACTGGCATAGTCAGAAGTGTGGCGTTCAGCCCGGATGGCCAAACCCTCGCAACCGGGTCTAACGATGGCACCGCAAAACTGTGGAATACACAAACAGGAGAGCTGGTATCGTCGTTCGAAGGACACAATGGTATTGTTTGGAGTGTTGCTTTCAGTCCTAAGACACAGACTGTGTTAGCCGGATCTGGTAGTGGAACTGCGAGATTGTTTAGTACACAAACCGGACAATTGATTTCGACACTCAAAGGACATAGCAACTCTATCTACAGTGTTAGCTTTCGTTCTGATGGTAAGATCATAGCAACTGGATCTACCGATGCGACAGCAAAGCTATGGGATGCACAAACCAGAGAAGTGATATTTACTTTGGAAGGTCATAATTTCAATGTGTTGAGTGTGGCGTTCAGCCCGGATGGCCAAACCCTTGCAACCGGATCTCACGACAAGACCGCCAAACTCTGGAACACGCAAACAGGAGCGCTGATCTCTACACTTAAGGGACATGAGGATAGTGTGTTGAGTGTGACCTTCAGCCCGGAAGGACAAACGCTCGCAACCGGGTCTAAGGATAGAACAGCAAAACTGTGGAACACGCTAACAGGAGAGCTGATCTCTACACTCAACGGTCGTGGGGGGAGTGTCACGAGCGTGGCGTTCAGCCCGGATGGGCAAACGCTAGCACCCGGTTCTCACGACAACACTGCAAAACTGTGGAACACGAAAACAGGAAAGCTGATCTCGACACTCGAAGGACATGCGGATTTGGTCAGGAGCGTGGCCTTCAGCCCAGATGGACAAACAATCGCAACCGGGTCTGACGATACCACCGCCATCCTCTGGGATTTGGAGTTTGAGTGAGGGCGGGGCATTGCCGCGCCGCGCCAAACCGGATGCGAGGGTGCGATGACTTTAATGACTGGTTTTGGGATTATCGAGCCAAAACCAGAGAGTCCTAAACTCGCCCCACAACAGCCTCTGAGCCAATGATGCTAAGCGCCCCTCTTGAGACATTCCGGATCTCACCCTCGGGTCATATTCCTTCAATACAATCGCTACGCAGAAACCTCGCACGGCAGCGTGCCCCCTCAATGCCCCATTGTGTTTGTGGGGTGAGGCGCTACACCCCGGGCGATCATGCTGACAATTTCAAACCTCGACTTTCGCGTAGAAGCTCGGCCGCTCTTTGAGGGCGCCTCCGCGACCATTTCTAAAGGCTGGAAGGTCGGTCTTGTTGGCCGCAATGGCACGGGTAAATCGACGCTTCTCAGACTGATCAGAGAAGACGTTGAAAACCCGAGCGGAGACAGCTCCATTCGTCTCAGCACAGGCGCTCGGCTCGGATGGGTCGCCCAAGAAGTGGCGCCTGGCGACGAGACGATCCTGGACATCGTCCTGGCCTGCGATGCAGAGCGCGCGGCCTTGATGGCTGAAGCTGATACGGCGACAGACCCGAACCGGATCGCCGACATTCACACGCGTTTGGTCGATATTGATGCTTGGTCCGCAGAAGCGCGCGCCGCGGAAGTCTTGATGGGCTTAGGGTTCACGCATGAGGACTTGGCGCGCCAAACGCGAGAATTCTCAGGTGGGTGGCGTATGCGAGCGGCGATTGCCGGTGTTCTGTTTTCTGAGCCCGACCTGCTTTTGCTCGACGAGCCGACCAACTATCTCGACCTCGAAGGCGCCGCGTGGCTCGAGAGTTATATCAAACGCTATCCACACACTGTGATCATTGTTTCGCACGACCGAGAATTGCTCAACCGATGCGTCACTCACACAATGGCGCTGGAGCATAGACAGCTTTCCATCTGTCCCGGCGGCTATGATGATTGGCTCAAACTGCGCGCTGCCAAAGCCGCGCAATTGGAAAGCCAACGCGCCAAACAGGACGCGGACCGGGCTCATTTACAAGCCTTTGTCGACCGCTTCCGCGCCAAAGCCTCAAAAGCACGCCAGGCGCAGTCGCGGGTCAAAATGCTTGAACGGATGCAAGACATTTCCGTGCCGATCAGCGAACGCACCACGCCCTTCTCGTTCACTACGCCAGAAGGTAAGTTGGCGCCGCCCATGCTGGAATTGCAAGGCGCAACCCTTGGCTATGGCGACGAGGCGATCATCTTAGATGGGGTCGACCTTCGGCTCGATCCAGATGACCGGATTGCGATTGTCGGTACCAATGGCCAAGGCAAGACGACGCTGGTGAAATCCATTGCCGAACGCCTGCCTTTGATGGACGGAAAACGCGTGGTGCCGAAAGCGGTGAGCATCGGCTATTTCTCACAAGATCAGATGGACGAACTGACGCTGGGCGAAACCGTGCTCGACCATGTCCGGCGGGCCTTGCCGCGCGAGACCAGCATTGCCCGCCAACGCGCGGTCGCGGCGGGGATGGGGTTCTCACACGAGAAAGTCGAAACCAAAGTCGACAAGCTATCTGGGGGCGAAAAAGTGCGCCTCTTGCTCGGCTTGATGGCGATTGAGCAGCCACATGTTTTGATTCTTGATGAGCCAACCTCCCACCTCGATATCGATAGCCGGGAAGCCCTGATCTACGCGTTGAACGACTTCCAGGGCGCGGTCTTACTGATCACGCACGATGTCTATCTCGCAGAGGCGACCGCGGATCAGCTCTGGCTCGTCAAAGACGGTAAGGCGACGCGCTATGATGGCGATTTGCAGGATTATCGCGCATTAGTGCTTAAGGCTGACCGCGACCAAGACGCGCCGAAAGCCAAGAAAAACAAATCCAAGAAAGCGACCGCCGCTGCCGCAACAACGCCTGTCGCAACTTCTGATAAAGCCGAAACTCGGCGCCGCGCGTCTGAAGCTCGCAAAGCCGCACAACCGCTAAAGGACAAAGCCAAATCAGCAGAGCGACGAATGGCGCAAACCTCAAAACGGATTGAGGATATCGATGTTGATCTCGCGACGCCGGGCCTGTCGTCCGAGACCCTGCAAGACTTGATGCGCGACCGCGCCGCTCTGGTGACGGACTTAGACCAAGCTGAGATGGATTGGCTTGAAGCGACAGAAGCCTACGAGAAAATGGTCAGCGACGGCGGCTTAAGTTCGCCCCACAACAGCCGCTGAACCAATGTCGCAAAGCGCCCTGAATAGGACGCACATAAACACTCTTGCGAGTTTGTAGAACGCTCCCCTGCATGTCTGCTGGCAGGACGAAATTACCGTGTCCTTCGATGGTCGAGGGATTGCGCATCCCGCGACTCCGTGACAATTTTTCTTATATTACACCGGCAAGGGGTCATCATGCTGTTACGACACTTCTTTCTTGGCATAATTTGCATTGTAATCGGCAGTATCATCACAACCAGCACCGCCTCCGCGCAACATGGCTGCGCATTACCAAAGTCACTTGAAGAGATGCGGATCGACGCGAAAACGCGTTGGATGCGCGCACCATCAGGCGAACCGAAAAGAAATGCATATGTGGGTTTGGTTTCCATTGCGGTGTTGAAATGGAGCGAGCATGGGCTCGCCAGGCCAGGAAATCCCGATGGCCTCAAGTATGAAAAGAACCACTTTTACTCAGACCTGTATGCCTGCTTCAATACGAGCCATTGTGGGACGCCAGCGGATAAATCTATGCGCGATGCCTTCGATAAGTTCACGCTCGCGCATTACCAGGGACAGTCGCCTGAACTACCGGCTGTGATCCCGACCTTCCCGCCTGCGGAATCCGTACGCTGGGCTGAGAACGTGTTGGGTTGTCCAACCAGATCGGCCTCTGTCAGTAGTGCCAAAGCACCCACCAACGCTTCCGGCGTGACATTCACGAAAGCGATGCACATCAAGATTCGGGCGGACAACGGACACTACACTCCAGGCAGTGAAGAAGACCGTTGCTTGAAGCAGGAATCAGCTAGTTGTTGGGCCACTTATCAAAACTCCGTTCAACAGGCCTTTCCAGAAGCGGGCGGTTGGGCGGAATTGGGCTGTGATGCGGGTGAAAATGGTCTCTGCTTCAACGCCGGGCTGATCTTCCGGGATGCTCTCTACTCCAACCCTAGGGACACAGAGCGAGCCTGGTATTATTTCGGTGAAGCATGTCAGAATAGCTATGCAGCTGGCTGCACGATGCAAGCAAATATGGCCTTGCGCGGTGAAGGAGTCGCGAGCGACCAAGGATTGGCAATCGCGCTCTATCATCGAGGTTGTCAACTCGGACACAGCGAAGCTTGCGCGTTCCGTGACCAAGAGCTTGGACTTGGGTTAAGTGTAGAGCCCAACTCGCCGAGCTATCCATCGACAGTCGAGCGTGCGATGTCAAACTACGGCTTGGGCAGTGCACCCAATAGCGGACAATACTGCTTCATGGAGCGGGGCTCGAATAACAAACGCTATGAGGTATGCGTCTCGCGTAGTTATGCGGTCAGCCGCGGATGGGTTAAGGCGAAATAGCGTTCTCGATGCCTTGAGATTCGACTAACGATTGCACGAACACGCTATGCTCATCAGAGTCTTAAGATCGTCCCATCCAAGCCGCTCGCGACTTCTGAAAGGCGAGCAAAAGCAGACATTATCACAGTGGCTTAAGTCGCCCCAATGTGGCCGCTCAAGCCGTGCAAAACCGGAGCAAACGGAGAGGCACATGCAAGGACTTAAAGTGCTTTTTAGGAGGGCGCCGACAAAGTAAACTCAATGGGAAGAACAAATGCCGCCTCAACTCATCAGCCAAACTAAGAATGCTATTGTTAGAAATTTGCCTCAAGGCGGACAACAACAACCCGTGGATCGCCGACGCGAGATGTACCTGACAAGAAATTCCCGCTCGCATCAAAGTCGCGATTTCGGAAGGTGTCATAGTCGTCGTCAAACAGGTTTCGCGCGTAGACCGTAATGCGCGAGTAGTCGTTGAACTCATAACCCACTCGCACATTCACGAGTGTGTAAGTCTCAACAACATCTTCATTTTCGTTGTCGCTGAAGGCATCATCGCGATAGCTCACATCGACCCCATAGAAGATGCCTACTTCATGAATTTTGTTGAAACCGACATTGTATGACCATTCTGGTGCGAACGCGAACGAGTTGCCGGTATAATCAAACTGCGAAGTGATGAAGTCTTCAAATTCGGTTTTGACGTAACCAAGCGAGCCGTAAATATCGAGCGTCGAGTCGACCGCGAAATCTGCGTCAATCTCAAACCCCATCAAAGTAGACTCTCCGGCATTCACGGTGCGCGTCAACGTACTGGTCGTGCCATCTGCCAGAATGATAGGCTCCGGCACCTGCTGATCCTGCCAGTCGGCATAGAAGATGTTTGAGTTGATCGTAAGGTCGCCATCTAAAAGTGTTGATCGCGTAGAGGCCTCATAATTGGTTAGAAATTCAGGATCAAAATTGATGAGGCCAGTTCTCAAAACGTCAATCTCCGACCCGCCCGCGCGGTAACCTTGCTGAACCACGAATGCCAGATTGGTATGATCAGCAATCGTGTATTGGACGCCGAATTTCGGTAGAAATGCATCGAAGCTTGCTGAAGTTGAGGTTGTTGTTGTGCCTTCAAATGGGTTGAGAAGAGTTTCCAACCCTGATGGAATGCCCGGAAGGAAGCGAGTATCAGCTGCCGAAACTCGCTTGGTTTTTTCTTGGTCGACCCGGGCCCCGAAAAGCAGTTTTATCCGCTCGTTCACACGGTACTCTCCATCAATGAAGCCAGCAGAATTCTTTGTGTCACTACTGGAGAACGAGTTCCGACCGATATTCAAACCAGTCCCCTCCAGCAGTGGACTTAGTTCAGCGCCCGCTACAATGAAATCATCATCGAAGGACGCTTCAGTGTCGACGCTATAAATCCCAACCAACGCGGTCAAACGGTCGCCCGAATACTTCAGGCGCACCTCTTGAGAAAGCGCTTTATCGGAGCCGCGCCTGTCTAATCCGAGGTCAGAAGTATCACCAGGTTGAGTATTAAGGTCTTCAAAGCGGATGTAATCAGTTGACTGGTACGTTGTAATCGACTGGAGCGACCAGGTGTCGGAGATGTCCCACTCGAAGTTCACCGCATTCAAGAAGGTTTCAGTGCCTTCCTGACCTGCGATGTTGTATGAGACATCTCGTTCAAAGGTTTCTGTTCCAGAATTATTGATGATGTCATCGCCCGCGAAATTCTCCGCATACGTGTGCGTCGTCACGATTCGAATATTCTGAGTTGGCGTGAACAAGAGCTTTCCGCGAATATTGCTAAGCTCGGACCTATCAGCGTCCTCATTGAGTAGTGTATTCGTGATGAAGCCCTTGCTTTCGCGATAGTCGCCTGAAAGGCGGAAAGCGAGTGTGTCATCAATGATCGCCGTGCCACCAGCTGCGGAGATCTGATAAGTGTCAGCTTCCGCTACCTCGAGGCGTGCTCGAAAATCTGGTTCAAACCCTGGATCTCGCGTGCGGATATAGATGGCACCCGCCAGCGCATTTCGCCCGAAGTTCGTGGATTGTGGTCCGCGGAAAACCTCGATTTGAGCGACGTCCCAAGACCCAGTTGGTCCGAAGAATGTGGTCTGGTTTCCGAGCGGGGCGTCATCGACATAGGTCGTGATGGTGAGACCTGCACCGCCGCCGCCCACGCCGCGCTGGTCTATACCTCTAATAGCGAATCCCTGATCGCCAAAAGCTGCTACAACATTCGGAATACGCTCTATAACATCGTAAAGGTCCGCGACCGCTACGCGCTCGATTTCTTCAGCGGTCACGACCGAAACACTGTCGGGCGTCTGCATCAAAGACTGCTCGAACTTCGACCCTTTGATAATGATAGTACCCAGGCGTGAGTTATCATTTGAGCTTTCTTCAGCGATATCTTGAGCGAGAGAGTTTGATGCAGCTAGCGCAACAGCCAATCCGGAAATCAAATATCGTCCCACGTAGCACCGTCCTCTAAACCGCTCAGCCAGCACTGTGTATAAGACCGAGTAACTTCGCAACGGAAAACAGCTCCGCGTAATCGCCAAGGTCGTTAAATCTAATGATTGGGGTCAGACACATTGATAGGAGATCGATGAGCTGCACACGCAACATGCACGAGCCCCCCGCTTCGGGGGATCGATTATTAAAGCAGTGATGCTACAAAGGATCATCAAGAACGACGTGAATTGCATGAACCAGACAGCTTTTATCGTTGATGATCATCACTTGTTCGCGGCTGGTCTCGAAAGCCTGGTCTTGCGATTGAAAGAGATCGACAAGGTCAACTACTTTCCAAACCCTGAGCTGGCATATGAGGCTGCCTCCTCATTGAGGCCCCATTTGATTCTTCTCGACTATTATATTCCGGGTTTTGCGATGACCGAATGGATTCAGGCATTTCATGCGAAAGAGCCAAACGTCCCAATTATCGTGATTTCCTCTTCGGTCAGCAATTTCGATAAGGAGTGTTGCTCGGCAGCAGGCGCCGCCGCCTTCATTGAAAAGCATCAGCAGCCAGAGCATGTCTTAGACGCCTTGAGTGCGATTTTGGCAGGTCATGAGATCAATTTACCAGATCCATTCGAAGCAACGCGCGCAGAACACAGTTTCACGGAACGGCAAAGTGACATTCTGGTTCAGCTGGCAAGAGGTTTCAATTCGAAGGAAATCGCGCGCCAATTTGGCGTCTCACCCGAAACGATAAAATCGCACCTCTCGGCGATCTATGCAAAGCTATCAGTTAATGATCGATCAGCCGCAGCTGAGTGGGCGCGAAACAATGGATATGTTTAGTTTCGAGCGGAAAAGAGCATAAGGCGAAACTGTTGAACCGTTTGAACAGAAAATACTCTCTCATTGTCAGCTTATCGACCCTGACTTTTCTGATCTTATACGTCTCCGATTCCACACTCGAACAGACACTATTGGATTATCCGAACACGAACAATGAAATCGTGGCGACACTCGGGTTTGTTTTCGTTGTGTTGGTAGGCTCGCATTTGAGTTCAAGATGGAACGTCAGGGGCCGCGATCTTTACATTATCGCTCCGCTTTTGGGTTACCTGCCGTGGGTGTTTCTAACCAGCAGTTTTAGTCTGTTCTTCATAGAAAACCCCGACGACTACGCGCAACTTGCCTCTCGTTTTTGTGAAAATGAGGCCTCCCTATCTTGTGGTCCGGCATTTGGAAACGTCATCGCATTACACGTTCTGAGGGCTTTGCCCGTCGCGCTTTTGATACCCGTCTCCACCTTTCTTTTTGTTCGCTGGACGTCTGGTCCTTTAACCAACGAAACCCCGAAAACACCTCATGAAGACCCCGAGTTAATCGCGGGTATGAGCGTCCATACCCTGACTTTAAGGCGCTTTTATCAACAGAAGTATTTCGAGTTCGGCATTTACACCAACCTGCTCATGATCTCCTGCATTTTTTTACTGGACAATCTCATGGGGATCAGAGGCGCGCTGACCTATGCGTTCGCTGGGTTTGTTATTCTGTTGATTAGCCTTGTATTGCGAGGGTTGACTGGACGCCGCGCAACAACACGCGCGCCCATTTTTATCGGCATCAGCATTTTACTGAATGAACTGGTTCTTATCTCTGTCCCAGTTATAAACACCTTCAACGACCCCATAGCAGACGCACCAACGGCCGAGCTTATCGCCATTTTTTCTGCTTTTCTAACGGTTCCCATCGTCTCTAGAGTCTTGGGTTTGTTTATCCTAACAAAGGTTTTGCTTTTCGCTTCGTGCGTCTATGGAAACTTCGCCTTAGCGCACACGATCGGAACGTTCACCGGACAAAACACCGACTATATTGCGCTGACCTTCATTCTGGTCCTCTTGAATCTTATCATCGGATATTGGGCACATCGGAACCATACGTCGCAAGTTTCGCAAAGTCTGTCAGTTGCGAGGCTTGAAGCGAGTGCGCGCGCTCAAAACCTACGATTGAGAAGCCTGATCGACGAAGTGGAGTCGCAAAAAGATGAAATAGAGCGGAACTATGCGTTGAGCAAAACACTGTTCAATTTTCTCGGGCATGATTTGCGGCAACCGATCAACGCCTTGTCTTTCATGCTATTTGATTTGGAAGACAAAGAAAAAGATCGCTGGAAAAAGCAGAAGCTTCTTGCTGCTCGCGACAGTGTGAATTCAGCCAATCGCATGATTGAGAGAGTTATGCATCTGTCTGTTGAACGCTCCGCTGATAGTCCACCCACGCAAGAAAAAGTAAAACTCAGTGATGTTTTTCACCAATTGCAACAGGAATATGGCGACGCGTTTCGTCGGTCGAATGGTGAGCTTGAAACCACCATAACACACATCGTGCTCATCACCGACCGAGAACTCTTGTTACGCGCGCTCAGGAACTTGCTTTCAAACGCCTCGAAATATGCAGGTGGTGTTAGGACCAGCCTGCAAGTGACAGAACAAAAATCATCCTATGAAATTCATGTTGCAGATGAGGGTCCAGGACTGTCAAAGCAAGATGTTAAGACGATTCTCAATCCCTATATCCGCGCGCGATCTTCTGACGGGGTTTCTGGATTTGGATTGGGACTCGCAATTACTGAAACCATCGCCAAAACACTGGGTGGAAGTTTGAGAGTTGAGTCCACACTTGGCAGTGGCGCGACGTTTACGCTTGCGATTCCTAAGGCAAATCAAAGAGCTAACTGACCTTGTAGGATCCCCCCCAAATGGGGTGATAGCTTGGATCCCGCGCCTTTGTATCAATTGCTGACACAAAACAAGCATGACCACACCTGGATCGTGCGAGCGAATGTCAGACCGGTGAATCCAAATTTCGTTGTGCTGACCAGTCTTGGAGCGCAAATTGAAAACACACCTCGTTTCTGCTTTTGGAGCTCTCATCGCGGCGCCGGCGATAACCGCATGCGGCGGAGGGAGCGGCGACACCAGTACACTACCGATTGGCGCCGAAGAGACGGCATCGCAATCGATCAAACAGTATGTCAGTCAGGCGTCATTGCCAACGGACCCAATTGACCTCTCAACCGCTTACACTTTTGTTCCAGAGGAAAATTCGAACCTAGGCGAATGTGGATTTGCAAGCCTCGACGCCGTCAATCAATTGCTGAAAAGGCAAACCGAGAACACTGTATTGGAAACTGCGCTCATCGAACCAAATGAATGCGTCTGGTCAAATGCATATACATGGAGTGTCTCGGTCACCCGCGTGCCAATCGCGGATAAGCTCTCTCCGGAAACGGATCGCTACAATCTCGACATAGAACCAAACGTACAAACGCTACCAAGCCTTGGGCAAAATGCTGTGATGCTCTCGGATCAAATCTTACAGGGCCCATATGCGGTCTATTTCGAGCAGGAAGACAAGCAGCTTCAAATTCGGCTTTTGGGGGTCGCGACATCGGCAGAGCAACTCACCGTTTTCGCAGATACCGTGGCTGACAATGCGGACGCGTCCTTGGAGCCGCCTCAACAGAGTTCGATGAGTAACGAGCCGATCTTGGAGCCATGCCAAATATTAAACGGTGCGCATATGGCAAGTGTGTTCGCATCGTCCGAGGCGTTCAGTGCAGGTGCTCTGCAGGAGACATCATCTTGCGAATATGCCGGTTTCGATGCCGAGGGAAACCGTCTGACTCTAAGCATCTCCTATAGCGGTGATACCCTCGAACCCCAGCGCCTCTCCGCGTACAGCGCGCCCGAGCGTTTAGATGGTCTTGCGGCTCCCGTATTCAGAACGAAAAGCGGAAGTCGGATCACGGTGTTTGGCATAGACCATGCCGATGGTCACATCCTGATCACCGTCAGTGGCATGGTGCCGGATGAGGACGAACGGCTTTCAAAGCTCCTCTCTAATCTCATTTCTCGCCTCTAATTTTAAACCACGAAGGAGATCGATGTGACTTCGAAAAACGAGACGTCTAAGTTTCCGCGAAACTTCATGAGCCTCATTTGGTTTGCGCTGTTCTGCGTCCAGCTTGTTGGTTTTCCGCTATCGTCCAGCGCGCAAACGCAGTCCAGTCTAGACGAGTTACACCAATGGTATAGTCCGGCTCGAGGTGACACTTTCATCACGGCTAATCCAAGCTGGCGCGGGTCGGGCGGAGCAGAGAAAGATGGTTATTATTGGGTAGGAGTTGCGGGAAGCGTGTTTCCAGCGGCCAACAATCGAGGCACCAAACAACCACCGGATACGACCGCCGTTTATTCGTGGTGGAACCCTCAATTGGAAGACAACGCACTCGCAATCGATCAAATGGGCGCAGCACTCGAACGCGCTGGTTATCGCCGGTTTCGACTCGAAGGATACGTTCATTCCCTTCCGGTCACAGGAACACTTCCGCTGGTCGCGTCAAAAATCGCAGCGCGAAATGACCGCTTGGCATGGACACCTGCTTTACCGGTAGCTGCGCGCCGGGCCGGTGCTGAAATGGTGGGGACGCGCCGGAATAGGTCGCGTAAAATTATTCCGCTGGAAGGTGGCGGCGACGTGACGCTCGGCTATGTCTTGCCGCAGGGCGCACGCTCCTCCGTACTCGAACATGATATCTTGTATGACAGTTTTACTGGCGGAGGCGGCGAAGAACCATTGGAAGGGACTGCAACTGTCGTGGCACTTTTCTTTGAGTTTGAGAATGCACGATTTGATCAAACGAGAGAAGAGCTCACTGCCCGCATATTCGGAAACGGCCCTGATACAGTTGCCTCTGCAATTCAAGCGATGAGCAATGGCAAACTGAGCATTCGGCCTGGTGACGTGATCGGCCCGATCATGACCCCGGACCGAAACGATACCAAAATAGACGAAAGCAACTTCAACTGTTGGAACTACGCAAACCCAGACGACGAGGATGGCCGGTTCGAACGTCTTCAAGAAGCGTGTGCGCACTATCCAAAAACCGGCCGCAAAATTGAGGAGTTCGTTCTAAAAACCACTGCGCGCATGATTGAGGATAATATCGATGCCCGCCGTTATGATCGGAACAATGACGGAAAACTCACCAAAGATGAGGTTGTGTTCGTTTCCATTCGCGCAAATCCTGATCGCGCTTTGTTTGGGACTGATGAGTTTCCCGCCGTGAAGGCAGGTGGTGGGTCTGCCCGGGCACTCAGAGTCGATAAAATAGATGGCCTGTCAAACCGGACAGGGCTTTCTCTCGCAGGCGTTGATGAAGGTGCGCCGTTGTCTCTGATCACGCATGAGCTTTTGCATGTTCTAGCGAGTTTTCTGGACGTTTATGGGTCATCCAATTTGAATTTTCGCACGTCGATCATGGGTTTAAGTCCAGACGGACCTTTTAAGGACGATGCAGTCCATCCAGATCCTTATCACAAGATGAGAGTTGGATGGACGAAACCCGTCGTGCAGCGGATCGATAACCGGACGCCCCCACAATTTGTTCCATTCGTCGCTCCAAGCGCGGTTGATGCGGTGTCAAAGTATCGTCCTCTACTGTTCTACGGCAATCGATACAATTTTGACCGGCTCTTCATGTTAGAAGGAAGACGTCAGTACGCGAGCGATGCTGCCGTGCAGGAAAATGGAATTGCCGTTTGGGAAATTGGCCTAAATGCGAATTCCGGTTCTAACGCTGGCGACGCCACGGTGCCACTTGTGATTCCGCAAGGTCAATCAGCTGCGTCAGGGAAACGCAGATGTCTATGGCAAGGCGGCGATGATCGATTTGTATTTCATCACGGTGCCGGCGAGCAAGGTGAGACCGGATGTCTAATCAACCGAGGGAAAGGTCCGCTACTAAAACCCGAAGACGGCGAGTTTGACGTTCTTTACACACCAACGCCGCCATCTCGGACTCCACCCGAGGAAGGGACCGTCATGGCTTCCCCTGTCTCGAGTGGACTCAGCGTTCAATCATTCAATGGCGGATCGTGCACTGAAGCCGGAAAGTTTTGCGGCCAATACGCTCTTCTTCGTCAGAATGATGAGGCATTTCGACCGAGAATAGATGGCTATTACTACAATTCTGCTGGAAATTTGGTGCTCACGGGGCTGTTTGGTCCGCGGGAGGCGTTTGGCGGCATCTCGCGCGTAAACTTTCGACGCATCTATTCGGGCGCGCAGCCGTCCAACCACAGCGCGGAAATTGGGTTTTGGACGCCAACTCAAATCACAATCAAAATGGATCCGCTCGTGCCTGGTGCGGTTTATCACGCATCAGTAACGAACGGACGCTTCGGTGAGGGGACCAGCAATAAATTAGAAGTGCTGGGGATCTCGAAACTTCAATGATGAGATCGAGTGCGAAACCACAGCTAAAACAAAGTCAAGCAAGGCAAGGACAAAGCAACGCGAACGTTCAGAAAGTTTAAACATGAGCAACAATCACAATCGAAGCCTACTGACCGCGGTCTCAGCTTTAGCGTGGATAGCCGTAGCGCCTCTTGCCTCCGCACAATTAGTGAAAGACTCAGTATCGAGCACGGGGGAGCCAACTTACACGCTCTCAAATGGGCAGCAGGTTCCTCGCAGCAGTGAGACGGGAGGTGATGGAACGCCGGATAGCAGTGGCGGTGTGAGCTATGGGGATGGCACTTACATTTCTGTCAACTCAGCTGGAAACACCGTCGTTTCTCAAAATGGCGAGGTGCAGCACGAATCCACGCCTTCTGGCCATCCCGTAATTGGTGGGATCGCGATGCCCTACGAAGCGAACTCAAAAGACGGATCCGAGACTTATCTATTGCCGAATGGGCAACACGTCCTTCGCTCGGATCCCTCTGGTGAAGCAGGCGTTATCGATAAGGATGGCGCTATCAATTACTCCGACGGAACGCGGATCTCGATCAATGATAAAGGCGATACGGTCGTCTCACGAGATGGGAAGGTCATAAGCACTACACCCGGGCCTAATGCGGGAAGTTTCTCAGACAAGTTCGCCGGCAAGCCGAATATCGGTTTCGCGGACGCCAAACCTATAGAAAAATCAGATTGGCTCAAAAACGGGCTTGATAAGCATCAAGGTGTTAAAGACATCGCTCAACTGAGCAAACCTATGGGCGTCGGCGGCGTGCTCAACGGACCTGTGGGCAAGCAAGGCGATGTTACGACCAAACCTGGAAGCGTGGCAGGCGGTTCATCGCCGATGGACAGCACAGTCGGAACAAAGCCGTCAGGCTCTTCTGGATCAAAACCAGCGGGTGCGAAACCAAGCGATAAACCTGCCGATAAGAAACCCTCAAACAGCGCATCCCAGTCCGGCGGCAAGAACTCAGGTTCAAACGATTCTGGCAGTGGCGATGAAGGCAAGAAAGAAGGAAAAGACACATCGAGTTCCGAAGGCGGAACAAAGGGTGAGAGCGAAACGGGTGCCAGCGCTGACGACAAAGACGCCAAAGACAGCGCGGATAGCGGGGCGACAAAATCTGTCGGCATCGCATCGGATACTTCTCAAGACCAACCTGAAGCCAAGACAATTGTCGATCGGCGTGTTGCTCAAATGAATGGTGAAGGCCGCGATGTTGAAACAGGTCAGGAGAACTGCACGGCTGAACATCGCGGAGGCAATCCGAGTGTTTCCGACCCCATCGAGAACCACTCAAATTGCGGGGCGCAGATGCCGGACCGCCCAGACCGTGAGGGTGAGACTGGCGCGGAAACGCCAATCGGGGACTTGGCTCCAGTTCCACCTTCTAGTGTGGGCGTCCTTGATAAAATTGGCCAACCCGGAGTCGATGACTCTCGTGAAGAGCTTGGACAAACGCTCGAAGAAGGTCTTCAAAACATCGAAGGGGTTACAAATCCAGGAAGATGACGCGTCAAGCGTGAACATCCTTCTGCTTGAAGGATGAGTTGAAATATTTGCCTTGAGAAAGCTCACATCCAAAATGACGAAATTCATAAAGCGTGTCTTCAGACACATTCGAACCAATAGCGGCGGTGTTGCCAAATGGGCGTTGGCTCTCGTCTTTCTATCCAATGCTTCAGCCGCCGCTCAAGAGTTAGAGCGAAAGGGAACGGTCCAACCCGCCGGCGATGACTATGTGATTGAACTAACAAACTTTGATCACTTTATTGCTGGCGAAAAAGTTGGCGATGGAGACGATGTCGGCGAAATGCATCTAATTCGGGTTGATCTTTGGACAGAGGCAGACCGCCAACACATCAGTCAATCACTAACCCCCAAACGTCCACAGACGCACAGCTTGATACAAAAAACCGGACTATGGAAAATTCGCCCTGGTGACCGCATAAATCGATTTCCGAATGACGCGACACTCTCCGTTTATGCCCCGTCTGCTTCAAACGTGAAAATCGAGATAACGGCTAACGAGCGAGATTGCGCCGGAAACCGCTCCTGCAATCGAGGGGACACGGGTCGAACTTTTCTAATCTTTGAAGTGCCAACTTTCGCGGTGGCTCTGCCGCGAACCTGCACGGTTGCCAATACGTTTAAACTTCAGACGGCTGATGGCCGATGGCATATGGGGCCCGTGCCGATGCGGCAAGGGGAGAGCACAAAGGGAGGCCCTCATCTAGCTTTTGATCCATCCTATCCACCATCAATTTGTATTCGCAAACCGGGAGGGCCGGCAGACATATCTGCGGTTTTATACAATCAAGAGCGCGGGGTTTGCGCGAGCCATCAGCCAAGCGCAGGAACAGGATATCGCGCGTTGAGTCTCAGCACCTGTAACGGGCCGGCAGCCTTGTATGATGGACCATTCGACCGCCGCTCCAACACATCGTTTTATGTTCAGAACTTGAAGAACGAGAACGCGTTTTTCATTAGCGACGCCGCTGTGACTTTTGCTCGAAATACCGCAACCTGCTTATATGAAGTCCCAAGCCTATTTGCAGAAACGCCAATCTCTCAAGCAGCGGCGCGAGTCAATTATTGTGATTTGCGACTGGCCGATCAAATCCTTTGGACGCATAGCGAGCACCATCGTGGAAGTATCTCCAACGATAAGGGGCAGTGTTTGAGTTTGGGCAGCGAAACAGCGCAGTCTTTATACCTCGAATCCTGCAGAGATAGAGCTAATCAACGCTGGACCCTAGCGATTCCGTACCGCTTGTATGCGCGCGCCAATAGCAATGTGCGCTTTGGCTATCACGCGTTCCGACCACCGCAGTAATCGAAACAAGGATTGGACCTATGAACACGCTTCAAAGTTTATTTTTTTTGTTCATCGCGGGCTTACCCCTAACGGCTTGTGGGCAAGGTGCTGAAAATGCGGCCCGCGATATCTCGAGTGAAATTTTGGAGGCACAGACCGACCAGTGCGATCAGACCTCCACGTTCGGGAATCTTGATGCCTCGGCAGATTGCGTCATGGCTGAAATGAATAAGAGCATGAGCGGCACGCAGAGCGCCGGAAGCGACGATCTCGATGCGAATGTCTATATCAGTGAGGGCGGCGGGTTCACCGTTGAGAGCGCGAAAGTCATCACCGAGCAAGTCACAACTTACCCAACCGAACTTCGGCGGGAACCCGACGTTTATCGCGTGACCACGTACGTCGAAGACTATGGGGACCGCATTGGGATCATTGAAGATCGCATTTCTTTCCAGCAAAATGGTAATCGCTTGGACTAGACCGTGAATAGTTTGAGGACCTACATTGCTGGTGGGTTTCGTTATAGCCAATCATACAATGGTGAGCTCAGCGCTGACGATGTCATCCTTCAAGAAGGTCGATACTCTGAGATCAGGGTAGAGCGCTATGATGATTTAATGAACAACCCTTCTTCGGAATTGATGCTCACACGCATCGGCGATGCGCCTTATGGATACAAGGATGGTGGAACGAAAGAAGTGGCGGGCGTCACCTGCAAGCTGTGGACCCGAACGGACGGATCCGGGGAAGATTGCGTTTGGCATGGGTTCAATCTCTATTCTGCAAACCGTGATACGAATGGGATACTCGCTCCCTCGTTGACAACGGTGCTTTTGAAAAAAAACAGCAGAATACACTCACAGCTCTCAGCTATAGCGCATGAAAAAGACTAAGCCATGTGTGCTCACTTAAAACTATTGATCATTTTCGCGCTCAGCTGGATCAGCTCACTTTGCTTTAGCCCCGCTGTACATGCACAGCTCGTCGTCGGGGGAATAACGCCTGTAAAATGTCCAGATGACCCAATCAGCGACCTTTATGGCATGCTGACTCCCTATATCGAAGGAAGTGGTATGGAGCCAGATTGTTGGATCTATACCCACCCAAGCACCTCGGATCAGATTATCGTACCGGGTGCATGGGTCGAAACGCGGAGCTACGCGCCTGGCGCGACACGCTACCTAACTTACTCACTTGATGCGCTCGAACAATCTCGTGCTGTCTACAGCGAGCTTGATGGACCAATGGGAAGTCATATGACCGTTGCAATTTTCTTCGACGTAACAGAAGGCGATCCGCTTCCGACCAGACGCCCATTCGCAGATACCTTGTCGGGACAAAGCGAAGGTCCTTGCTTTATGCGCTATTTTGGAGAAGAACCTTTCGACCTCAGCGATCTTTCTGGCGATCCAGAGTCTCGCTTCAAGTTCATTTTCGCGCATGAAGTTGGTCATTGTTATATGAGCGAAAAAATCGGCTTTGGAGCTGATCGCAGATTCGCCCATTGGTGGCGTGAAGCGGGTGCGACATACCTTGCGACTTTAGTTTACCCAACTTCAAATACCGAGCATCAACTTTCCGCAGATTTTGATCTCGACGGCGCTGAATTCAACCAACCCTATGAAGGGTTTGTGCTTTTCTCTGCCAAAGAAGATCAAACCGACGTTCGTAGCGCATATGATTTCTTACGCAGCCTCAGATTCGCCACCGATCGGACAAGCCTGTATAACCTGATAGAGAACGGAATGGACTTTCATGGATTTGTTATTGATCACTACGAAAGAAACATAGTCGATCCTGGGGGATGCAGCGGTGCGCCTTGCACCTATCCCCGCGAACCGCAACTCTCGATTTCTAAAGTTCAAACAATCGATGTTCAAGAAACGGGTGGGCCACCTTTACTGCCTCTACAACTAATTCGCGGCGGTCGTCTACACCGAGTTATTGTTACTGTACCGCCTAGGCGCGTTGTAAAGCTAACGGACATGCGCGCGGACTCACCGCGACTGGCTATGTCACATAATGCAATTGGCTCAGATTTTGAGCAGTGGTCGGGAGCAGCGGTATCATTGAACGGCGACTGCGAAACTCGCCGAAGTTATGAGCTCATTTTTACGCATCTTGATCCTTCAAATGCGAGTGACGTTGAAATTCCATATGAAGTTAGCCCGAATGAAGACTGCGAAGAGCCTGAAAGCGGTGAACCTATTGCTCTAGCTGGTGTTTGGACGGCTACCAGTCAGACGCGATTTGATTTATTTTCGGGAACATATTTGGACCGACCTCAGGACCCGAGCAGTACTCAGGTGCAATCTGTCGGCGGGGACATTCGCTTGGTCCTTGACGCCGACGGCAGCGGTGGATGGGAGTTTGATGACGTTGTTATTCGACTAAATCCCGCAAAGCGAATTCCTCCGGTGAAAATCACAGGTTCGTCGACTTTCAAATGGACTGCTAGCGCTGCGGCAATTACATTTACGCCTCTTCGAGCAGACCTCGTCGGCGAAACGCTCGGGATCAGAATTCCGTTTAGGAATTTTTCATTCAACAATGGCCCTGTGGATGTCACATACTTCGTGGGCGATGCGCCGATTGAATCCGGCACACAGATGACGCTCGCTCCAGATCCAGAAACCCAAATACCGGCGGGTAACTGGGTGAAAGTCGAGTAACTGATCGAACCGAGTGTTCGAAATGGTAATAGCGTATCGGAAGAAACGATCTATGGTTCTGCCGTTCAGACCTGTCTTTCTCGCGCAAAATTTTCAGAGCAGCTGGTTGTAGTTTCTGAGATGCGAGCAATAGGAGACATAAGCCTAGCCGCTTAAGTCGCCCTAAAAAGATCACCCACCAGCTTAGAAAGCTGATGGGGGTAAAGAAGTTACAAAAGCGACGCTTTTTCGGGCGCTCAATCGGTGCCGCGGCAAACAGGTTTGTGTTCTGTTTGCCGCAACAAGTTTTATGCCGCTTGCGCCACGTTTCGCTTCCATGAAAACTGTGTGAACGCTGGATCTACTGGTGTCTGAGCAATGTGGTTGGTGTAATTGGTTATGACCTTTTGAGCCACGCCCAAGACGACCTCGAGTACTTGCTGTTCGCCATACCCGGCGGCATAGAAATCATCCAAATCTGCTTGTGACACATGGCCCCGATTACGCACAACTAGAAGCGCGAACGTACGTAAGGCTTCCAATTTAGCATCACCCAAAGGTGCTTCGTTTCGTAGTGCTTCGTTCAGCGCCGGGTCCACATTCATCATACCCGCAAGCGCAGTGTGTGCTGGGACGCAATACGTACACTCGTGCTCAACATTGATGGTCTGCCAAACAA
>ERZ1740062.485-NODE-485-length-21415-cov-7.073876_pt1 | contig 21415 bp, 23 predicted proteins | sample MGYA00581741_ERZ1740062 | MGnify/ENA primary metagenome ERZ1740062 (study PRJEB43018, sample SAMN04849747) | marine metagenome | isolation source: floating plastic debris | place: Pacific Ocean | collected 2008-09-01 | study: EMG produced TPA metagenomics assembly...
CAATCGAACGTCACATCACAGGTCGCACGCGTCAGCCGGTTCACGGTCCTGCTGAAGAACCCGAACAAGCGTACCAAACCCGTCATGGGCAAGATCATGAAGGCTGTGCGCGACCTGCCCTACATCGCGCGTCGTTCCATCACCTTTGATCGCGGAACCGAGTTCGTCAGCTGGCCGCACCTTCAGGCCAAGATCGGGACGCAAACCTGGTTCTGCGATCCGTCCAGTCCGTGGCAGAAAGGCACTGTCGAAAACACCAATCGCCGCGCCCGAAGATGGCTGCCGAGGAAGCGCGACATCACGGCACTCACTGATCATGACATGAAGATGATCAGTGACCGCCTCAACAGCACGCCCCGAAAATGCCTCGGCTGGAAGACACCCGCCGAGGTCTTCAGGGAAAAGATGATGGAAGAGATGGGCCGATCCCCCTACCCTCGAAAGCAATAGGAGTCGCAGTTCAAGTAGCGCTCACAGATAGAGAGCGTGTGTACCAAGGGGGTTATCTGGACCAGGAGGCCAGTAATCCGGCCATTCAGGATTGCGTTCTTTCATGGACGGTGTGGGTCGCCAGCTTGGACCTTCGACCTTCCGGACAACGCGAGTATAGCCACGGCGCGTTAGTTCTTCAGACGCTGGTACGCTTGATGGATATAGCTTATAAACGCTTTCGTCCTCAGACCAGAATTGAACCGCCCGGGAATTGATATCGCATAGGATCGCGCCATGTTCGAGACCATCGAAGTGATCCCGCCAAGAGTCGACTTTGAATGATGAGATGTTTCTTCGCACGGCATTTGGCTGTGGCTCTTGGGCACGAAGCAGCCCTGGCGCAGATAGGATTCCGGCCGCTGCCGTGCATAGAAATTGGCGTCTCGAGCGGACATCGAGCTTCATGCTCCTGGCCTCTTTTCTGATTTCTCTTTGACCGGATGGGTGATGCCTCTAGTAGCTAGAGGTTCAATAGGTGCCGGGATGACGTTTTCGTGAGCCTACCTGCCTACAAGTAGCGTCTCGTCCTTGCGCAGTAATCATCGAACTCGCGCCCAAAGCGCTCGCGCAACCAAGGCTCCTCGGCGAAGGGCGCGATCATGAGAACGGCAATCGCCAGTATTCCTACGGCCAGAGCATTCGGGGATGCTGACAGAATCAGCCACCCGAAAATCATGAAGGCATCTGCAACATATTGCGGATTGCGAGAGTAGCGATAAAGGCCGTTTGTCTTTAGCGTTCCCTCGGCACCACCTGTTTGAGCAATTCCGAATCTTTGAACGGCACTCCAAACCACGATGTTAGACAAAACGATGATTGGGATGCCCAACCCATACCTCATCCAAGCCGGCAACTCCATCTGGCCCCAGCCAATCACTCCAAGTGCAATAATTGCCCCAAATAGTGCGAAGGTGGGAACCCAGACGACGATGGGCGTCCAGGCGTTGTAGGTTTTCGGCGGCCATATGCGTCTTGCAGGGTACGCGATTGACCACACCAATGCGGCAAAGGTCACCGCGGCGATGAAAAACCCGGTGAGCGTGATAAGAAAGGTCATTTAATTTATCCGATGCTCGTCATGACCGAACAGTGGAGCCTCGGCATCACAGGCACCGTTGCGCTCGAACTCCAGAGTGGAGTGATTGATCCCATATTCTGCGCCAATCTGCGTCTTTAGCTCTGCCTTGATCTGTTCCAACCGGTCCCATGCTGCTTCTTCGACCACGACATGGGCATCAAGCGCCGGCGCATTTTCTTCCATCTGCCACAAGTGAACATGGTGGACGTCCATAACGCCATCCGTCTGGCGCAGAATGGCCACCACGGCGCTTCCGTCGATGTCCGGCGGAGAACCGAGCATAAGCGTCCGTATCGGGCCTCCGATCTCAGCGATGGCCAGATACAGAATATAGATTGCGATCCCGATCGTGATTGCAGGGTCAACCCAACGCATGTCGTAAAGGATAATCAGGGTGCCGCCGACGATCACGGCGATCGAGGCCAGGGCGTCGGAGAGGTTGTGGAGGAACAAGGCGCGGATGTTCTGGCTGCCCTTCTGCATTGAATAGGTCAGCGCCGCTGTCAGGGCGTCGACCACCAGTGCTAGTCCAGCGATGATAACGACGGTCCACCCTTGAACCTCGGGCGGTTCGAAAAGACGCATGCCCCCTTCATAGATCAAGTAAAGACCGATCACGATCAGCGTCGTGTAGTTGATCAGGGCTGCCACGGTCTCGATTCGGCCATAGCCAAACGTCATCCGTTCATCGGCAGGCCGCCGCGCGATTTTGCGAGCCGCAAAGGCAATGACGAGCGCCGCCATGTCCGAGAAGTTATGCAGCGCATCCGCGATCAGCGCGAGAGACCCTGCAAAAATGCCGCCCACGATCTGGGCGACAGTCAGAAGACCGTTAGCCCAAATCGCTACGGCGACGCGACGATCCCCACTGGACGGGTCAAGATGTGCATGGCTGTGGCCGTGGTGATCATGCGGCACGAGTCTCTTCCTCGTGGCTGTGCGCAACAGATGCGTCGGGTTTCAGACGGCCCGCGCGGAAGGCCCGCACTCGCGCATTCATCCAGTGCCGGATGATGTTGCGGTAGAGCCAACCACGCAAATGCCCGAGATTTTGCTCATGCTCTGCATAGAAGGCGTCGGGCGTGTCGAACGTTTCGAAATCCTGAACGATCCCTGTGTCCTGAATGTAGGTGTCCTGGCCGTTCCATTCGACGGGCGGCGCGCTCAGGCAATCCGTTCCCGCGCCGAAACCGCACAGGCTCTCGCGGTCGGCAAACGAAGATTGCAGAATCTTCAGAAATGCGCTGTCAAGAATGAAGCCTTCCAGGTTGATCCATCTGCCCTCCAGTTCGACCTCGATCCACGAGTGTAGGATCTCTTCCGGTGCAATTGGGTAGACTAGTTCCGGCACAACGCCGCGCTGAAGGCCCTTGTGGATCGTGAACCCGTGGATCCTGCACTTTATGCCTACACCCCGAAGGAGGGCCATAAGAAGCGTGCCCTTGGTGTTACACTGACCATAGCCATCGGACAGCACCTCGGACGCTGGAATGTCGTCGGCACGATTATAGCCGAATGCGATCTCGTTGCGGACAAAGTCATAGACAGCTCCGATCTTGTCGGTGTCAGTCAAATCATGCCAACCCCGTCCATCGATTAAGCGCGCGATGGAAGCCGCCCCAAAATCCAGGATCGGGGTTGCCGTCAGCAATGGGTCTTTATGTGACACAAATGGTCTCCTCGAATCTTTCGAGGACATAGATAATTGCTACAGTCACTGTAGCTTCAAGTGGAAACTTCGAATAGTTTTCCGCGCTTACTCACACGCCAATTTGATCATGCTCGGTTAAACACTCTGAATGATCTCTGAGCACTTCAAGGACACGGCATTGCGATGCGTTGCCGCCGCCGCATTCCCTGACCATGCGCTTCAATTCCGCGCGAAGGGCTTTCAGTCGCTCCATTCTCTGCTCAACGAGTTTCAATTGTCGGCGTGCGATCTCATCGGCTTCGTGACAGGGCCGGTCCGGCGCGTCGGATAAATCAAGCAACTCCCGGATCGCGTCGAGCGGAAATCCCAACTGTCTGCTGTGCCGGATAAATGCGAGGCGATCAAGCTCAGCGTCACCATAGCGACGTTGCCCGCCTTCGGTCCGACCAGGTTCGGGCATCAGGCCGATCTGCTCATAATAGCGGATCGTCTGGACCTTGGTGCCGGTCTTCTTCGCAAGAGTCCCAATTGTGAGCATGTCGAAACCTCGTTAATCCTCTAGTGAGTGTAGATTTGTCTCACTCGTGGCGCAACTGCGGAAATCACGTTTTGGCGATCTCTGGCGCGCTCTTTAGAAAACTACTTGAACCTACAGTAGCTAGAGGATGTAACCCGGCTCAAAACAGAGAAGCAAACGGGCGAAACAACGTGCGTCTTTCAGTTATTCAGAGAGTATTGTGGGGTCTGGCAGGCACAGCGCTTCTTGCCTTTGCGGCATTCCAGTATTTCGAACCTTCGACCGATACCGACGCTAGTGCCTCTAACCCTGCGTTTTACGCCGATTTCGAACTGACCGATCATCGTGGATTGGTGCAGACGGATGAGTACTTTGCCGGGAGGTGGATGCTTGTCTTTTTCGGCTTTGCCAACTGCCCGGATGTCTGCCCAACGACGCTCGCCGAAGTTGCCGCCGTCATGGAAGACCTGGGAACAGATGCAGAGAAAGTCCAACCTATCTTCATCTCGATTGATCCTGAACGCGACACACCCGCTGCGCTGGCTGAGTATGTGCCCTTGTTCAACGCAGGCATCATTGGGCTGACCGGCACGCCGGAGCAGATTGCTGAGACGTCCGAGACCTTTCCGATCTTTTTTGAGCGAATTGAAGAGGCCGCCGCGCCAGATGGCTACACAATGGGCCACACATCGCACCTGTTCCTGTTCGATCCCCAAGCGGGCTTCGCAGCGTCTTGGGCATATGGCACGCCCGCCGAAGAGATCCTCGCCGACCTAAAAGAGAGGCTCTGACCGGGATGACCCGCTTATATGGAGAAACGGCCCTCGGGCTGGCTTGGGTAATCGCTCTCATCGCCTCGCTTGCCGTTCTGTTCATTGGCGAGGTGCTCGGGCAGACACCTTGCCTGCTTTGTTGGTTCCAACGGGCCTTCATGTTTCCTCTCGCCATCGTGCTGGGGCTTGGCCTCTGGTGGCGCGATGATCGCGTGGGCCGGTACGGGGTTGCGCTTGCAATTGGCGGTGGTGCCGTCGCGCTTTGGCATCTCGGGCTTTATGTCGGTGTCATCCCGGAACGGATTCAACCCTGCACCGCAACAGGCCCCTCCTGCACGGACGACAACCAATTGGTGTTGGGCGTCCCAATCCCGCTGATGGCGCTTGCTGCTTTTGCCGCAATCGCGGCGCTGTCCGCTTTTTCCTTAAAGGACAAACACGCATGAACCGTCGTGGCCTTATTCTCTCTGTAGCAGCCCTAGGTGCCGCCGCATTCGGCGGAGCAACTTGGTTTGTAAACCGCCCTGCCCCGGCATCGGAGACAGAAACCATCGCTCCGGAACGCGCTGAGGCGCTGATCCGGCCGTACTCTCCCATTCTTGGTCCGGAGGACGCGCCCGTTACCATTGTCGAGTTCTTCGATCCGGCCTGCGAGGCCTGCCGGGCTTTTCATCCAATTGTGAAAGACATATTGGCTGAACATGGCGATGCTGTGCGCGTCGTCATCCGCTACACCCCGTTTCACGGTGAGGGCTCCGAAGTTGCGATCCGCGTTCTTGAGGCCGCGCGCATGCAAGGTGTCTTCGAACCTGTTTTGGAGGCTGTCCTGCGGGATCAGCCACAATGGGCCTCTCATGGCGGCATGCGGCCGGAGCTACTGATCGGGATAGCAGCATCTGCCGGACTGGATCCCGAAGCAGCGCAGGCGCAACTTCTCGCGCCACAGACAACCGGGGTTCTCAACCAAGATCGCGCCGATGTAGAGACCGTCGGTGTTCGCCAAACACCGACCTTTTTTGTCAATGGGATGCCGCTGGATCCATTTGGCGAAGCGGAGTTACGCCGTTTGGTGGCAGCTGAAGTCACAGCGACCAACAGTTGACGACAAGTACGAAAAGGAAAATCAAAGTGAAGAAAGTGCTCAATGGCCTGATGGCCACACTCATGTTCGTATCAGGCGCAGCAATGCCTGCTTTCGCCGGTTCGGAGGACGTGGTCGTCGAAGATGCCTGGGCGCGCGCGTCAATCGGCGTAAACCGTCCGGGTGCCGCGTATATGATAATCCGCAATACAGGCGACGAGGCTGTGACGCTGACCGGCCTCCGCACGGATTTGGCGATGATGCCTGATATTCACCAGACATCAACAAATGCCGAAGGTGTCAGCTCAATGGCCCCCGCAGGCGAGATCGAGATTGCACCGGGTGAAGCTGTGTCGCTGGAACCGGGCGGCCTGCACGCCATGCTGATGCGCTTGCAGCGACCGATGGCCGAGGGAGAAAGCTTCTCTTTGACACTCGACTTCTCTGACGGCGGTGAGATCATGGTCGAGGTTCCGATTCTGGGTATTGCTGCACGCGGTCCAGAGGGCTGATGAACCGGCGCACGGCCCTCAAGTATGCTTTTGCTGGCATCGCAGCGATCATCCTGACACTTGTTGTTGGGTGGTGGCAGGTCGATGGCCCCGGCGCGCCCGAGCAAGCGGGGTTGCGCCCGGTTGCCCTATCTGAAATGGAATTCCGCCTGACAGATCACGCAGGTAACGAGGTTGGACCCGAAAACCTTATCGGCAGCCCGTCAATGGTCTTTTTCGGCTTCACCTATTGCCCGGATGTTTGTCCTACGACTCTGTCGGATATCTCAGGCTGGCTTGATGACCTCGGAGAAGAGGTGGAGGGGATGAACGTGGTTTTCATCACCGTCGACCCCGAGCGCGATACTGTCGAGGCAATGGCCGAATATGTCGGCTATTTCCATCCTTTGATCCGAGGCTGGACCGGTCCGGAAGAGGAGATCGCGCGTGCTGCGCGGGGCTTCCGCGCGCGCTATGAGCGGGTACCAAGGGAAGATGGTGACTACACGATGAACCACACTGCCAGCGTTTTCCTTTTCGACGCGAAAGGCCGGTTCAGCACCATGATCGACTATCACGAGCCGAGGGAATTCGCAGTGCCGAAAATCCGGCGTGCGCTCAATAAAGAAACTGAGGGGGCAACATGAAAATTAGAACACTCGCGGCAGGTTTCGCAATCGTATCGGCGCTGTCGGCGGGCGGGTTGGTAATATCGGGCATATGGCCGAGGAATCCGGTCCCACCAGGTCTGGCTGCTGCGACCAACTGGACGCCACCCCAACTCGCGCTTCCCGCATCAATTGAAACCGAAATACCGCAGTTCGCGCAACCACATGAGGAGCCCGCAATCCCACTCCAGTCCATGCCACGTCTGGAAGTTGCGATGGCAGATACTCTCTTACCGACGATAGAACCTCCGCTCGCCAACTGGTCACGCGATATCGCCACCGGCGAGACGCTCGACACCGTTCTTGAAGAAGCAGGTCTCTCAGCGACCGACCGAGCCGAGGTCGCTCTGGCCCTCGGCGCGGAATATGATCTGAGGCGACTTAGGCCGGGGCACTCGGTCACCGTTGTCTCGACGATGGACGGCAGCCCGCGCAGTGTCACGCTCTCCGTCGAGGATGGTGTGCGGATCGAAGCGATCTTTGGCGAAGAGTTGGCCACGCAGGTTGTGACCCCGGATCCTGAGATCGTAACATTGGCGGGCGAAGCGGTGATCGACAGTTCGCTTTTCGCCGCGCTCGAAGACGCTCGAATGCCCGCTCGCTTCGCTGTCGATCTGGCACAGATGCTGGGTGGAACCGTTGACTTCCGTCGTGAGATGACCGGCGGAGAAACGCTTCGGCTACTGTGGCGCGAGGCCCGTGTTGGCGAAGATAGGATTGGCCAGCCGGAACTGACCTTTGCATCGCTGGAGGTCGGTGGCGCACTTTATGAGGTTGTCAGGCCGGAAAACGGGAGTGGTCAGGCCACGATCTACGTCGATGGCACCGTTCTCCGCGTTTTTGCACAGCCTGTCGAAGGGGCGCGATTAAGCTCGGTATTTGGCCGCCGTACGCACCCGGTCTACGGCAATGTCCAGATGCACACAGGTGTCGATTTCGCGGCGGCAAGCGGAACGCCGGTTCGAGCGACAGCACCAGGACGGGTCAGCTTCATCGGCTGGCGGGGCGGCTATGGTCGCGTGGTCGAAATCGCCCACGGCTCAGACACAATGACACGCTACGCGCATCTCAGCGCTGTGCCCGAGGGCCTGGCACAAGGCCAACGCGTTGCGGCGGGAGATGTGATCGGTCGCGTCGGCGCAACTGGCACGGCGACTGGCCCGAACCTGCACTACGAAGTCCTCGTGGATGGACGCCCTACTGACCCCCTCTCCGACGACAGACTTGCCGAAGCGGCTGAGAGCGAAACGGATGATACAGCCCCGCTTTTGCGTCTGGCCGAGGCGCGCGCGCTTCTGAATGAAAACCTCGGCAGCGAGATTGCCGAAACGATAACCGAAAGGCTCTGACCCATGAAACGTTTGACCCAAGCGCTTGCCATCACGCTCGCCCTTTTACCAGCGGCGCAGGCCCTCGCAGAGGCAACCCCAATAGACGTCCGCAAGACCAATGGATGCGGTTGTTGTCTGTCCTGGATGAACCATCTCGAAGAGAACGGCTTCACACCAACGGGCCAGGACATGTTCGGCGGCCTTCTCGTTCGCTTCAAGCTCGACAACGGAGTGCCGCAACGCATGGTCTCCTGCCACACCGCGCTCGTCGAAGGTTACGTGATCGAAGGCCATGTCCCGGCCGCTGACATCCACCGCCTTCTCAATGAGCGACCGGACGCCGTCGGCCTCGCCGTTCCGGGGATGCCCTATGGCTCGCCCGGCATGGGGCCAGAAGACGACCGCGAGGCCTACGACGTATACTTGATCCACGAGGATGGTTCGACTTCGGTCTATGCGAGCTATCCAGAAAGCTGAGCACACGTTCAGGATGGGTCACATGTGTCTGACAATCCACGGCGTAGACTTCGCGCTGATTGCCGACGTCTGGGTTGGGTGACGCAATGCATGCGTTCAAAGGAGAACCAGCCATCGGGGTCCTTGCCGCCCTCATAGCTTTCGTGGTCGATCAGGTCGCAAAGGCTATCGTCGTATCAAATGCGAGCGTCTTGAATGCCGGGGTGTCGGTGGTCCCAGGGTTCGATCTTACGTTCCACCGCAACGATGGCGTGACCTTTGGACTTCTCGGAGGTGCGCCATGGTGGTGCCTTGTGGTCCTTGCACTCGCTATCTGTGCTTGGCTCGCTGCAATGATGCTTCGCACACGGAACCGCATCGAAGCAATTGCCTACGGTTCGATCATCGGAGGCGCGCTCGGCAATGTTGTGGACCGCCTCAGGTTCCGGGCAGTGACGGATTTCCTCGATTTCTATGTTGGCTTCATGCACTGGCCGGCCTTCAACATCGCGGACGTTTTTGTGGTTAGCGGTGTCGGAATGCTTCTGATCGCGCCGAGGGTTCAGAACCGGTCTCGGACTGATCCGTGAGCGTGACCTCGACGCCTTCCATTGGGTCGGCAACGTCGTTGCCGGTGCGCCTAGTCGTGGCCTTTGCAGTTGGCGGATTGGCAGTCCTGACGCTTCCACCTTTCTCGATTATTCCGCTTGCTCCCATTGCGTATTCGGCGATTTTGCTGCTGCTCCAGAGTCTTTCCGCAAGCAGGGCTGCGCTCGTCGGCTGGGCCTTTGGCCTCGGGCAATACGGTTTCGGACTCTCCTGGATCGCGCAAAGCTTTTACGTCGATGCTGAGCGATTCGGAGCGCTGGCGATCCCAGCTGTCGCGGGACTGTCCGCCGGTCTGGCCATTTTTCCAGCCTTGGCTGCGGCGCTCTACTCCGGGATCGCGCGCCGGTCTGCCGGCGGAGGCGTGACGGCGTGCCTCCTGTTCGCAACGTGCTGGACAACGGCGGAGTGGCTACGCGGACATATCCTGACGGGTTTTCCCTGGAACCTCACTGGCTATGCCCTTGTCGAATTCGCTACGCTTCGACAGTTGGCCGCATGGATCGGAAGTTATGGACTGACTTACCTCACTGTTTTTGTTGCCACACTTCCCGCCGCAGTTCTTCTTGCGGAAGGCCGACAACGTTGGAGAATCGTCTTGCTCGGCTTCGCGATCATTGCCGCAGCTCTTACTGCAGGCGCAGTGCGGCTCCACATGGAGGCGTCACAATCGTTGGGAGTCGGACTCCGCATTGTTCAAGGGAATATCCCTCAGGAGGAAAAATGGGCGCCTGAGAACCGTGAGGCGACGCTCGCGCGCTATCTCGACCTCTCAACACGTCCCGGCCCTGTCGACATCCTCCTTTGGCCCGAAACCGCGTTTCCGGGCTTTCTCGACGAGGATGCGGAGGCACGAGCCCGCATCGCAGCAGCCATACCGGATGATGGCCTGCTGCTGACAGGCGTGCCGGATCGAGTTTCGACGAGCAATGGGACAAGATTTTTCAACACCGTTCAGGCTTATGATCAAACTGGAGAGATTCTGGCGGGCTACGCGAAACACCATCTCGTTCCTTTCGGCGAATACGTGCCGTTCAGAGGCTGGTTGCCAATCGAACGTCTCACAGTGGGTTTGGGGGATTTCACGCCCGGACCGGGGCCGCGCACGTTGGCATTACCCGGTGCCCCACTGGTTGCCGTGGCGATCTGTTACGAGATCATCTTTCCGGGCGAGGTCGTTGACGACCTATTCCGGCCCAACTGGATACTAAATGCGACCAACGATGCGTGGTTCGGGACCAGCATAGGACCCGAGCAACATCTCGCCTCCGCACGCATGCGCGCCGTCGAAGAAGGGCTTCCCGTCGTCCGTGCCGCAAACACCGGAATCTCCGCGATCATCGACGCGAATGGAAATCTTATTGCGCGGCTGGACACTGGAGAGACTGGCGTCATAGATGCGCCTTTGCCCTCCGCCCGACCGCCAACGCCCTATGCGCGCATTGGCGACTGGATCCTTCTTGGCCTAATGCTCGTCTGTTGGATTGCGAAAATGACTGTCGGACGATGGCTGAGTAATGCTTTGCCAAAAAAGATGACTCTATAAACGTTTTAGTCGGACGTTCAGCTGAGGCAGCTCGTTCATGCATGCAAGAAGGCCAACTCGCCATGAGCGACTTTCAGGAGCCGGGGAAATTCGCGTTGCCGAAAATCCGGCGTGCGTTGGCCCGAAAAACTGAAATGCAGCAGTGCTGCTCCATTGACGACGCTAGAGAATTAGTGCCTGCTATTTTTGCGGTGATCGAGTGTTTAGCGTGCTCGACTGAAAAGGGAACGGGGTGAGAAACCTCGGCTGCCCCTGCAACTGTAAGCGGCGAGCAAGCCCGAAACTGCACCACTGACACATGTGTTGGGAAGGTCCGGGGGCGCGTTGAACCGCGAGCCAGGAGACCTGCCGCCAACGCAACGCCTAAAGTTCGGCACTAGATGTCGTCAGGAAGGACGGCAAGGAGACTTGATATGCATATTGAACCCGGCGTCGTGGACGGCGCAAAAATGGTCCTCGCCTATGGCACGGCAGCAGCCGCAGGGGGGTATTCCCTCAAGCTTGCGGCGGACGACCTGAAAACACATTCAGCCATCTCATTTGGAGTGCGCAGCGTTCTGGCTGTCGTAGCCGTTTTCCTCTTTTTCGAAGTCTTCCCGCATTTCGCCGTTGGCATCTCGGAGGTTCACTTCATCCTAGGGACAACAATTCTACTATTGCTTGGTGCTGGACCAGCAGCGGTCGGCTTAGCAGGCGGTTTGCTTGTACAAGGTATGTTCTTCGCGCCAACCGACATGCCCATGTTCTTTGTCAACGTCACCACGCTGCTCTTCCCGCTCTTCGCCATTGACGCTTTGGCCAAGCGCATCATTCCGGAACAGAAGGCTTTTCTTGACTGCAACTACAGTGAAGTCCTCAAGCTGTCTTTCGCCTACCAAGGTGGCGTGATCGCATGGGTCGCTTTCTGGGCGCTATATGGTCAGGGCTTTGGTGCTGAAAACATTTCTGCCGTGGCCAGCTTCGGAGCGGCCTATTTGCTCGTTGTGCTGGTGGAACCAGTGGCTGACTTGGTCGTCCTTGCGGGAGCAAAACTGCTGCGCGATACCAAGCAACGTGGTCTGTTCACACAACGGCTGTTCAGTCCAGCGTAACCCTAAATGAGAATCCTGCGGCTGGTCGACTGACCAGCCTCAGTCTTCTTCGGTAGTATTGCCAATAGCTTTTTCGAAGGCAGCCAGCGTTTCGTCGCTCACATGATGTTCGATGCCTTCCGCATCACGTTCTGCGATTTCCTCGTCGATTCCGAGGCTTAGAAGAAATGCAACCACAATCCGGTGCCGTCTCCGACAGGCCTCGGCCAACGCCCGGCCCTGCTCAGTCAGAAAAATTGCGCGGTAGCGCTCACGCCGCACCAAACCTGCCGATTTCAATCGCGAGATGTTCTTCGTGACGGTTGGGGGCTTCACACCCAATCGTTCGGCAATTTCGATAGGACGCGCTTCTCCTCGGGTCTCAATCAACTCCGCAATCAGTTCGACGTAATCCTCTGCCATCTCGCTTTCATGCGCTTGGCGCACGATCGCAAAACCTTCCGCCTGAGCTTCTGGAGCCCGTTCCATGGGTTGAATGGTTTCACGGTCATGTGATTGTAGCTTTGTCATATCAAGACTTTGCCTTCCAACTGAGCAATTGACAACTTGTTTGCTTTGGGTAGATAAGTTAGACGTGGCTAACTTTTGGTTTGGAGACTAAAGTGATCCGGAAACTCTCAAGCTTGCTGGTTGCGGTGTGGATTGGCGCAGTAGCCGCTGTTGGGCCGTCCCATGCAACACCGGCAAAGGAAGCTCCGTGGCTGCCGGAGGCTGCTGCCTATCGGCTCACGCTGTTTCTGGGCAATCTGGAACCAATCCCCTGGGACCAGTTAGAAACCGCCTGGCAGGATCCATATCACAACTCCGAGTTTTCCTTGGGCGCGCTTGCATGGTTGAGCGCGAAGAGTGACATCGGTGCGGAACCCGTACTGAACGCGATAGCGCGACGAGATCGTCAGGCCCTTTTCGAAGCCGCAACACAAACAATCGCGCACAGAATCGAAGAGGAATTGGACCGCGCGCTCAACGCGGACGATCCAGCCAGCGCGCAGCAGGCCGTACAAACCGCGCGCGAACTCTACCGCGCTTTTGCAGATGGCGTCGCCGCAGCCGACCCAGAGGCAGCTCACCAAATTGGCCGTGCATGGCTGGAGCTAAACAACAGCACAGGCTCCGCCGGAGTCCTTGGCGCGGGAGCGACACCTGCTGACCGAGAAGCGATGAACACTGCACGGATAACCATCTCACGCTATCTCGCTGAGAATTACCTGCTAGACGACTTCGACCCGAGGCCACAGCTTACTCCATTGCCTGAAACGGCCTTACTTCGTGGTCGCGATATCGACTTACCGCCGAGCCTTCCACCGGGGGCAGATATCTTTGATCAGGACCCTTTACCGCTGCTTGTCCTCAACTTCGAGGAACAGGGCATCGATGAAACCGATCTGCCTCTGATCGCCTATGGCGACATGCTCTTCGACAGCGCCCAGATATTCGGCGGCCCCGCGCGTGATCTTGGGATCGCGTGTTCGACCTGCCACAATCGGTCAGACATCAATCAGAGGCTCTTCATTCCGGGTGCCAGCCATCGGCCCGGTGCCGTCGATGTCGACGGCGCCTTCTTCAATCCGATTTTCAACGACCGGCGTGACGATCCGCTCGATATTCCCAGCCTGCGCGGCCTGCGGTTTACCGGACCCTATGGCCGGGACGGTCGGTTTGCATCACTGCGCGACTTTACGCGCAATGTGATCGTCAACGAATTTGCTGGCGCGGAACCAACACCCTTCATGCTGGATGCACTGGTTGCCTATATGCAGGAATTCGATTTTCTTCCAAATGCCATGCTGACAACGGACGGCCAGTTGACCGAGGCCGCCACAGATGCGGCGGTGCGCGGGGAAATCCTTTTCAACCAAAACTTCGAGGGGCTCGGCGACCGGTCCTGTGCCAGCTGCCATGTGCCAAGCGGCAACTTCCTGGACCGGCAGGCGCATGATATCGGATCGGTTGCTCCGGGCTATTCGGGCGCGCGCTCAGGTGCCCTCGATACGCCCACGCTTCTTGGAACGGTCTATACTGCACCTTACTTTCACGATGGTTCGCTGCCGACACTTGCCAGTGTCGTGGACTGGTTCAACGATACAAATTCGCTTGGCCTCACGGAGGCTGACCAGGCAGACCTGACCGCCTATCTCGAAACCATCGGCGCAGCGGACGAACCCTTTGAGGCCTTCGATGCCGAGAATACGCCCTTCCGGCTCGCTTTCGCTGAACTGACGACATTCGCGTCGACGCTGGACACGCTGCTACCCCGCCGAGACGCAGAACACATCCTTCTCTTGGTCGAAACAGTCGGGGCGGACCTTGCGGCTGACGCAAGTACAATGTCCAATCTGTCTGCTCGCCCGGACGTCCATGCGCTTGCCGAGCGGTTGAACCAGGTTGGCGCGGCCGTGCGCGCAGAGGACTGGGACACCGCAGAGGCAAACTGGACGGCATTCAAGGCCGAGACCCTGACACTCGAAGCGAGGGCATTTTGATGCAAGTCCGTTTGAATCGCAGATCATTGCTGGCCCTGTCTGCAGCGGGTGCGTTGTCTATGGGAACACCTCTTACGGCCCAAGAGACGAGCCTACGCCTCGCATTCATACCGCAAGAAAATCCGTACAAGTTGCTTGGCGATATTGCGGCGATCACCGGTTGGCTCGCAGATCAAATCGGTGTTCCAGTCGAGGGTTTTGTGACGATCGATCACGCTGCAGCCGTCGAGGCGCTTCGCAACGGCGACGCCGACATCTCGTTCATGGGTGCCCTGCCCTTCGTGCTGGCCGAGGCCGAGATCGGTGCAGTACCGCTCCTGTCCGAGGTTTACCGTGACGCACCAAGCTATACGGGTCGCATCTTCGTGCGTCGGGACAGCGGGATCGAGACACTTGCCGATCTCCGTGACAAGGACATTGCGTTCGCCGATCCCATTTCGGAGTCGGGCTACCTGTATCCCCTTGCCGAATTCGTCGACGCTGGGCTGATCGCTGCACCAAGAGACGCAGACGCGTTCTTTGGCCGCGTGTTTTTTGCAGGCGGCTATCAGCAGGCCATGCAGGCGATGGCCGAGGGCCTTGTCGACGCCGCGGGCGCGAGCCAGTACGCCGATCTGCTTCTCAGCCCCGAACAACAAGCCCAGGTGACCTGGATCGCAGAAAGCGATCCGATCCCTAGCCATGTGGTTATCGCGCGACCCGGACTCGATGCGGGACTTCGCGCTCGATTGGTCGACGCGATGTTGCGGCTCAATGCGCCGGAAAACCGCGACCTTCTTCGTTACCTATATGGGCCTGATGGATATGTCAGGGCCGATGCGGCCAACTATGATGGAGTGCGCGCCATTGCGCGGCGATACGGGTTGCTGGGATGAAGTCAGCCATTCAAATTGACGATCTCAGCTACACGCATCCGGGTTCAGACTTTCGTGCTTTGGAGCATGTCTCTCTTGCCGCGCCCTCAGGCCAGAGTATTGCTTTGCTGGGTCCGTCCGGTGCGGGCAAGACCACATTGCTGACATTGCTCGATGGGCGCCTTCGTGGCTGGCGCGGTCGCGCTTCAGTCCTGGGGGCACCCCTTGACCCCGATCATCCGCCCGCACGCGCCCGACGGCCCGACACCGGCTTTGTGTTTCAGGAATTTGCCTTGGTCGAGCGCTCTTCGGTGCTGCGCAACGTACTGAACGGACGCCTTGGCCGCATGTCGCCGTTGCGCGCGGTCCTTTGGAGGCCCACCTCTAGAGACTTCGAACTTGCGCGATCCGCCCTGGCGGATTGCGGCATCGCGGATCTGGCAGAGCGCAGGGTCGACAGCCTCAGCGGGGGACAACGGCAACGCGTTGCCATAGCGCGCTGTCTTGCACAGGAACCTCGCCTAGTCCTTGCTGACGAACCGATCAGCAACCTCGATCCTGCACGCGCGACCGAGATCCTGACTTTGCTGACCGGAGCGGCACGTGCACGGGGTGCGACCGTGATGTTCTCGTCACACCAGCCAGACCTCGCCCGACGCTTTGCGGATCGTATTCTAGGCATGCGGGATGGGCGGATTGCTTTTGACGTCGCGGTTAACGAACTGAGTGAAACCGCAACGGCCGAGCTTTATCGCGAGGCTGGGATCCCTTCCGGTACCGGCCTCAGGGCGGTCAGCTGATGAGGTCGCGCGGGTTGGGCAGTTTTGCTGCCGGCGTCCTCATTGCTGGCGCGATCCTTTGGTCCTTTCTGACGACCGACGTGGAACTGTCGCGTCTCTTGTCAGCAGGCCCCCGGATTGCCGACTTCCTCGGCCGTATGGTGCCGCCCGATCCAACCGTCATGAATGAAATCGTGAAAGGTAGCGCAGAAACATTGCGCATCGCGATCCTGGGGTCCTTGGGCGCGGTGTTTCTCTCCGTACCGCTCGGGATACTCGCATCCGAAACAATGGTTTCCTCGGTTGTCTTTCGTCCCGTCCGCACCTTACTTGCCCTCATTCGTGCGGTCCCGCTGATCCTTGTCGCCATGCTTATGGTGGGCGCTGTTGGGCTTGGCCCTCTGCCTGGCATCATCGCAGTTGCCATTCACGCGACCGGCATGCTCGCAAAGTTCTATGCCGAAGCGATCGACAGTGTATCCCACGCGCCGATTGCAGCACTGGAAAGTGCTGGCGCGGGACCGCTAGCGCGGCTCAGGCACGCAATCTGGCCGCAAATGGCACCCGTCGTCGCGCGCGACACGATCTTTCGGTTCGAACTAAACCTGCGCGAGTCGCTGATCCTGGGCATCGTCGGTGCTGGAGGAATTGGGTTCTACATCCAAACCTATGTGCGGTCGTTTCAGTACGACAAGGCCGCAAGCGTGACTCTGGCCGTGATCGCCATGGTAATCACCATCGAAGCAATCAATGTGGCGCTCAGACGGCGGTTTGCGTAAACCAACTCAGCGAAAACCGATCCGACGCCTTCGGTTTAAGCGTAGATATCGATGGGTGTCCCGTTCTTGACCATGGCATAGATGTCTTCGATCTCCCGGTCCGTGACCGAAATGCATCCTGCTGTCCAATCCCGCTTGTCCGTGGGATCAATACCTGGGCGTGGTCCACCGTGGATGAAAATATCGCCGCCGGGCAAACGACCCTGCGCCCTTGCAAATGCGATGTCTGCCTCGTTCGGGTACGAGATCCCGATGGAAAGATGAAACAGGCTTTCGGGATTTCGCCTGTCAATCACATACGATCCTTCGGGCGTACGTCCGTCCCCTTCAAACTGCTTATGACCTTCGGGTGCGAAGCCAAGGCCCATTGGGAAAGTGCGCAAAACACCTTCTGTCCCGTCGAGCACAATCATGCGTTGGCTTTTGTAGACCCTCAGCCGGGTCACCTCCGGCCCTCTGTACGTGCGGAACTTGCTCGCACATCCAGAGAGAACGCTCGCCAAAGCTCCCAGAACGAACGTGCGACGTGGAACTCGAAAATTCACTGCTCAATGCTTCTTTTTATGAGGTTTTTTCAAATCTAACACTAGCGTGGGCTGCCAGCCCGTTCAATGGCCGTGCGCCAAAGCACCTTCGGCCATCCTTTCGCCGACATTGCCGCGGCCAGACGGCGGAGAGCCCGCGTGGTGTCCGTTTAACAGCCTGAGCGCATTTGCCACCACCAGCAGCGACACGCCAACATCTGCGGCAATGGCCCCCCACATCGATGCCATCCCGAACGCGGTCGCCACCACAAAGACGGCCTTGGTTGCCAACGAGATTGCGATGTTTTGACGGATGATCGACATCGCACGGCGGGAATGGCTGATGAGCCAAGGCACCCTGCCAATGTCATCGGTCATTAGGGCGATGTCCGCCGTCTCGATCGCCGCATCTGAGCCAACTGCGCCCATCGCGATGGCATAATGGGCCCGTGCCATGGCGGGGGCATCGTTTACCCCATCGCCGATCATGGCAACCATGTCGTGCGCTTCGACCAGTTCTTCGATGGCCGTCACCTTGTCCTCGGGCAGAAGCTCTGCGCGTATTGTGTCGATGCCGACCTCTGCTGCAACTGCGCGTGCGGTGCGTTCGTTGTCACCTGTCAGCATGACGATGGTGTTCACGCCCTGCGCATGAATACGAGCCACCATTCCCTTGGCGTCTGGGCGGATGCGGTCACGAAGTTCCAGAATACCCGTCACCCCGGATTCATCACCTACAGCTACCAGCGTGCTACCGGCCCCTTCGATCCGATCCCTGAGGTCTGCCGGAATGGCCATACCAAATCCTTTTTCCTCCGCAAACCGGTCTGAACCGAGCCAGACCGCGCTCTGCCCTACCCTGCCCTCAAGCCCACGCCCCGGTACGGTCCGCGTGTCCTCTGCCGCGGATACGTCAAGACCGTCGGCCTCTGCTCGTGCAAGGATAGCCTGCGCTAGAGGGTGAGAGGATCGCGCTTCTAACGCCGCCGCGAGGCTCATCAAATCCTGCGTCGATGCATTCCCGAGCGGATGCACTGCAGCCACTTCCGGTTCACCCATGGTGATCGTACCGGTCTTATCCAACGCCAGGGCTGAGGTGCGCCCCGGTGCTTCAACATAGGCGCCGCCCTTGATGAGCACCCCGGCACGGGCCGAGGCCGTAAGCGCCGCAACGATGGACACGGGCGTGGAGATGACCAGCGCACACGGGCAGGCGATCACCAGAAGAACAAGGGCGTTGTAGAACCAGTAATCCCAGGCCCCACTAAAGACGAGCGGTGGCAGCACCGCAATGGCGATGGCCAGAGCCATGACGATGGGCGTGTAGATGCGCGCGAACTTAGCCACCCACTGTTCCACGGGCGCGCGGCGGGCGTGGGCGTCACCCACCATCCGGACGATTTTGGCGAGAACCGTGTCCGAGGCCGCCTTGGTGGCGCGCACCGTCAGTGTGCCTTCTCCGTTGATCGTGCCCGCATAGACTTCGTCGCCCACTTCCTTTGGCACCAGCGCGCTTTCTCCGGTGATCGGGGCCTGGTCGACCGCCCCCGCCCCATCGACAACTTCGCCATCCAAGGGGATGCGGTCTCCACCACGCACGACGAAGTGCACATTGATGGCAACGGACGACGCCGGGACATCCGCTTCCGACCCATCTTCGTAGACAACTCTGGCTGTCGGCGGTGCCAGGTCGAGTAAAGCCGAGACAGCGTTCCGCGCGCGCCCGACACTCCAGCTTTCAAGGTAAAGAGAAAGGGAGAAGAAGAATGCGACCGTTGCCGCCTCAAAGAACTCGCTCAAACCAATGGCCCCGGCCACAGCGACCACCATCAGGAGGTTCATGTCGGGCGATATGCGCCGCGCAGATGACCACGCCTTAGGGGCCACAAGCCAAACGCCAGCCAGGATCGCGACAGCAAAAAGACCCGCTTCGACCAAAGGCATCGCTGCCTCACCATGTCCTGAAAAGAGCCCAATCGCACCACTCATCCCCGTTTCTGCGATGTGGTACAGAAACCCCGCCGCCCAGAAACCACCGCTCAGCATGGTGAACAGGCGCTGACGGGCCAGATGCGCCGCCTGATCCTCAGAGGCAATCTCGGCATCCCAGGGTTTCGCACTCAAACCCGTGGTCGCAACCAGTTGCGTGATCTCATTGTCCGGCACTGCCTCGGCGCTATCGAGTATGATCATGCGCCCGTTGATGACATCAAACGCCAGGTGTTCCGCCCCGCCGATTTTCGGTCCGACGACCTTGTTTAGAATCGCCACCTCTTCTGCGCAATCGAGACCGCTGACCTGAAAACTCCTGCCCGCCCCATTTTGTGGCACGGCTCCAAACTCTTCGCTGGAAAGGCTCCCGCCACAGCAGGCATGTTCGCTTGCACATGTCTCCGATTTGGCTCCATCAGCTGAGTGTACTTCAGGTGCCACAGTTTCAGAATCGGCAGTCATTAACTGTCTCCAGAATCATTGTTTGACTGGACCGTAACTCCTACAGTCGCTAGAGGTTCAAGACGTATTTTGGTTCGTGTAGACTTCTCAGTGTCAAGGGCAGGCTCGTGTACCAAGAACCAATCGATGAGAATGCGATCGGCGCAGAAAGGTGACAAGAAACTTATGGAAATTCAGCAATATGTCAGACGATTTGGGCCAGCGCTAATCGGGGCTCTACTGCTTGGCGCGTGTGACACAACGGGTCAGAACGCAACCCAAAACATCGGCAATCTGCCAGAGGCTGTTGTGGAGTTGGCTGGCCCAGGTCAAAACCTTGCGACAGCCCGGTTCCGCGAAGAAGACGGATGCTACTGGTACGAACACAACGGACCTGTTGAAAAGACCTTGCTCCCGCTCAGAACAGCTGGCGGCAATCCCATTTGCGCCGCGCGGGAGGGCTGACCGCTGTCCAGCGAAATTCAGCTCTCGTCCCAAGCCGGGAGACAGTAAAGCCGGTCACATTCGCCAACGCTAGCTCCCGGAAACAACGCTCTGTTCGGCAGAATACAGGTATGCCGTCGATCCAACCGCGACATTTGGATAGAGATCGTTGATATGCGCCATAACCATGCGCACACATCCCGAGCTTGCGCGACCCCCGATTGACCGTGGCTGAGGCGTCCCGTGAATACGAAGATAAGTGTCTCGATTGCCGACGTAGAGATAGAGCGCGCGCGATCCGAGCGCATTTGTCGGTCCCGGCTCCTGCCCATCCGCAAATTCTGCGTATTCAGGATTTCGTTCGATCATGGACGCCGTGGGCGTCCAGTGTGGCCATTCGACCTTCCGCCGAATAGTGTAGGTTCCCGGTTCGTAGAGATTTCCGCGCGCGATAGCCACGCCATACCGCATCGCGGTGCCACCTTCTTCGATGTGATAGAGATAGCGAGCGACCGCATCCACATGGATATCACCGGGCACAAGGCCATCTTTTGCGGCAACACGTTGAGGCAGAAAACGGGGTTGCAGACCCCATGGATTGGACGTCGCCGGATCATAATTCGTAGGTGTTACTTGAGCATCCCATGACGCCTTTTGGCTGGTCGTAGGCCAGTTTCCCGCCAAGACTGGCCCTGCGATCGGTAACGAAAACATAGCAGACGACGTAGAAATGAAGTGGCGACGGGTCAGCATAGATATTTCTCCAAAGCAACTATTCGGGCATCTCCTACCGTAACCTGAGATACCCCAAAAAGGCTTATAAAACCTCGAGCACCTATAGGTTCAACACCACTTTAGTGAAGGATGATCAAGTTTTGTTGAAGATCCTTCTCCCAATCGGCCGTACACAACTGACAGATCACCGGGTGAGTTTCAAAAATGGGATCGATCAATGATGAGATCTGCGGTTTCGCCTCGCGCCTTTTTGGGCGTAGATCATCCATGAAAGGTTTGTTCATGAAAAACAGTAGAAAAAGCCGACTTAGGTCTGGCGCTATGACATCTTCACTCACGAACGATCTCTAAAAACCGACCATACTCCTCGGTCACTTCGCGCGCCTCCTCAAAGGCACGCGCACGCTCTTCCTCGAGGCATTGAAAGTAGCTTTGAATGTCTGCAATGTAGGTTTCGAAGTCACGCCCGATCAGGTCTCGGTACAACTGAACGTCCTGCGGATCGGTCGGAACGAAGGGTCTCGGTGGCGCATAGCATGTTTGTGCAATCGCCCCTGCTGGAAAAACAACCAACAAAAATACGGAAACACAGCGCTTGGCTGA
>ERZ1740062.486-NODE-486-length-21388-cov-5.047766_pt1 | contig 21388 bp, 23 predicted proteins | sample MGYA00581741_ERZ1740062 | MGnify/ENA primary metagenome ERZ1740062 (study PRJEB43018, sample SAMN04849747) | marine metagenome | isolation source: floating plastic debris | place: Pacific Ocean | collected 2008-09-01 | study: EMG produced TPA metagenomics assembly...
CGACATCTTTGCCAAGTGATGGACCGTTGGCCAAAGCGCCGATCAGATAGGGGAAAATAGGAAATACAAGCGCGCCAGCGACTGCGCGGCGCAGGTTGAAGAACCGCGAGTCTTCAACGCCGTTCGAACCATCAAGGGTTACATCTGAGCGAACTTTTTCCATGTCCCTATCATATCATACGCGAACCAAAATTGATACTGCGATGCCTAGTCCACCGATTGCGTTTGCGTTCCCGCCCTTCGTTTGAGCCTTTGAAACAGCTCGTATTCTTCTTGCGATAGGAAGGCACCAACAGGCCGCCCGTTGCTGGAGACTTCTACAACACCATGTTGGATCGCCTCGTCTTTGTAGCGACCAAAGTTCCGGCCAAACGTGGCAGCCGGGATGGGGCGGTGTGGTTGAGCCACCTTTGAAATCCTTTCGCAGAATTCAGACTTTGCGCAAAACGCGCGGCATTCATGGCCTCCATTGCGTTGACCCGACTCTCTAAATGTTCTGTTTTTGTTCTCATGTCAATTCACAGTGAGATCAATGCGCAAGCCAGAAACCATAGAACGCCTGTATTTGGACTTTGATGGCTTCTTCGCATCCGTCGAACAGCAAGCACGGCCGAGTCTGCGTGGAAAGCCAATCGGGATCGTTCCGTTCGAAGGCGTCAGAACCACCTGCGTGATTGCAGCCTCTCGTGAAGCAAAGCAATTTGGCGTCAAGAACGTGATGAACGTGGCGGATGCCAAACGCATCTGCCCGGATCTCATTCTGGTGCCCCAAACGCCCGATCTCTACCGCCGCGCGCACAACACGCTTCTGGCAGAAATCGGCTCCGTCATTCCCATCGATGCCGTGAAATCCATTGATGAGCTGACCTGCCGCCTGGACCAGCGACAAAGGTGTGATCCCGAAGCGCTCTCCGGCCGCATCAAAGATCGCATCGCACAATACGTTGGACCCTACATCACCTGTTCAATCGGCTTTGCTGCCAACAGACATCTCGCCAAGATCGCCGGCAAGCAAGACAAGCCAAATGGAACGACCATCTGGCATCCCTCCGTGGTCCCCGATGTTTTGCACCCTTTGCCGTTTGACGACATCCCCGGCATTGGTTCTCGCATGGAAGGCAGGCTCAGATCCCACGGGATCCACGACATGCAGGGCCTGCTTCAGCTCTCTCCAAAGCATATGCGCAAGATCTGGCGGAACGTCTCTGGCGAAAGGCTTTGGTACGCCCTGCACGGCTATGACATTCAAGCGCCGAAATCAGAACGCGGTATGTTTGGCCATGGACGCGTTCTGCCACCCGACATGCGATCAATGGCAAGCGCCTATTCGATCGCACGGATGTTGCTTGTTAAAGCCGCACGTCGAATGCGCAATGCAGGCTACTATGCCAGCCGGCTAATGGTCTGGTGCCAAGGCTTCAAGCGCAGCGTCGGCGATCAGAAAAAGCTCCCAATCGTCTCCGATGATCACGCTGTCCTGACCGCGCTTCGCTCGATTTGGTCCCGCCTTGAGCTCTTGGTTCCGCCAAATGCAAAGATCGTGCGCGTCGGCGTCACGCTCGGAGATCTAACACTCGGCGACCAACGACAGCTCGATATGTTGCTCGACGATGATGTGGAACGCCGCAGAGAAGAACGGCTGTCAAAGGCCATCGACCATCTCAATCGCAAATACAGCAAATCACTTGTGACCCGAGGCCCATGGACGCCACCAAAAGGCGGGCATCTCGGGGGCAAGATTTCTTACACACGCATTCCTAACCCGGAGGATTTTTGGTGATGTCATGGAAAAGAGAAATTCAGCTCATTGATCTCGACAAGACGCAACGACTGGAGGCGACCTGCCAGAAATGCGGCCACTCGCGCTATCCGAACATCCACGAACTCGCGACCAAGCAAGGCCTAGCCTATGAGTATCTCGATGAAGTCGAGCGAAATTTGATCTGCGTTAATCGTGGATGCGACGGACGCATTCGCTTGGCTCTCACGCATCAGGGGGACACAGAAGGGTTTGTCGCGGGATTGGCTTAGTTCCAAATGGACGATGGCCTGAACCCAAAGATCATCTTGACTGCTAACAGCATTTGCGGAGAACCGAGATGCGCATGTGGAAGAAGCGAAACGCTGATCAATAACGGTGCTGAACTTCATCCAGACCGCAACCCCTCGTAGCACGGCAGCATAGACATACTACATATTGACAGCGCTTACGATTCGATGCCTATTGTCCGGGTCATGGTTTCCCGGGGCGACTCGGGAAGGCAACAGGGAAGCCGGTGCGGAAACTCTCCAAATCCGGCGCTGCCCCCGCAACTGTAAGCGGTTAGCGAAGCTGAACACGTCACTGGGTGAATGCCCGGGAAGGCCAGCTAAGCTACAACCCGCGAGCCAGGAGACCTGCCGTGGCGCAAACGTTAACCTCAGTCGGAGTGCCTTGGGGTGCGTATGTGATCCGTAGCATTTTGCCTACGGACCCCTCGTGTCCCTTTCTTCGCAAAGAAATGGCAGAAAGAGGGGCCTTAAATGAGCATTACCGTTTACTCAAAACCAGCCTGCGTCCAGTGCACAGCGACAACCCGCGCACTTGAGGCTCGCGGTCTCGACTACAAGGTTATCGACCTGACCCAAAACGATGACGCAATGACCCAGGTATCTGAATTAGGTTATCGTCAGGTCCCGGTGGTGATCGCCGGAGAAGAGCATTGGGCAGGCTTCCGGCCAGACCTGATCGGTCGACTGGCCTGATTGAATGGCAGGGCTTGTATATTTCTCATCCCGTTCGGGTAACACGGCGCGGTTCATCGGCGGCCTTGGCCTACCGGCGCTGCGCATCCCGACTTTGGGAGACGACATGCCCTGCCCCGTAGACCCTTTCGTGCTCGTCTGCCCGACTTATGCGGATGGCGAAGGACGGGGCGCGGTTCCCAAACAGGTGATCCGCTTTCTCAATGACACTGGTCGCCGTGCTCTGCTGCGCGGCGTGATCGCAGGAGGGAACCGTAACTTCGGACCAACCTTTGCCCTCGCTGGCGACGTTATCTCACAGAAATGCAACGTGCCCGTGCTCTACCGATTTGAACTAGCCGGCACCGACACAGATATCGCCCGCGTGCGCGCCGGGCTGGACACATTTTGGAGGCAGACATGCTCGATACCGGCCTGAAAACCGATGCTCTGGACGAAACGCTCGACTATCACGCGCTCAACGCGATGCTGAACCTCTATGATGAGGATGGTAACATCCGCTTCGATGCGGACCGCATGGCGGCACGACAGTACTTTTTGCAGCATGTGAACCAGAACACCGTGTTCTTTCACAGCTTGGATGAAAAACTGGGCTATCTCGTGGACGAGGGCTACTACGAGGCACAAGTTCTTGCGCAGTACTCCAAGGAGTTCCTCTCCGAGGTCTGGAAGCAGGCTTTCGCAAAGAAGTTCCGCTTCCCAACCTTTCTAGGCGCTTTCAAGTACTACACCTCCTACACCCTGAAGACGCGCGACGGGCAGCGCTACCTGGAGCGCTATGAGGACCGCGTCGTCATGACCGCGCTGTCGCTCGCGCGCGGGGACGAGACACAGGCGATGTCCTTCATGGAAGAGATTATCTCAGGCCGTTTTCAGCCTGCGACGCCGACCTTCCTCAATGCCGGTAAGAAATCCCGCGGTGAACTGATCTCTTGCTTCCTGTTGCGCGTGGAAGACAACATGGAGAGTATCGGAAGGTCGATCAATTCATCGCTACAGCTCTCGAAGCGTGGCGGCGGGGTGGCGCTCATGCTTACGAACCTGCGCGAACATGGCGCACCGATCAAAGGTATCGAGAACCAGTCTTCGGGCGTGATCCCAGTGATGAAGCTTCTCGAAGACAGCTTCTCTTATGCCAATCAGCTTGGCGCAAGGCAGGGCGCTGGCGCGGTTTACCTCAACGCACACCATCCCGACATCTTCCGCTTTCTCGACACCAAGCGAGAGAACGCGGACGAAAAGATTCGCATCAAGACACTGTCCCTCGGCGTTGTAATCCCCGATATTACGTTCGAATTGGCCAAGCGGAACGAGGAGATGTATCTCTTCTCTCCCCATGACGTTGAACGTGTCTACGGTGTACCTTTCTCCGAGATCTCCGTGACCGAGAAATACGACGAGATGGTCGGCGATAAGCGCATCCGCAAGTCTAAGATCAACGCGCGCGAATTCTTCCAAACGCTGGCCGAAATACAGTTTGAGTCCGGCTATCCCTACATCATGTTCGAAGACACGGTGAACGCGGCAAACCCAATCTCGGGCCGCATCACCATGTCGAACCTCTGTTCAGAGATCCTGCAGGTCAACGAGGCATCCGAATTCAATGACGAGCTGGGCTACAAGCACCTGGGCACCGACATTTCTTGCAACCTCGGCTCGCTCAACATCGCCAAAACGATGGATGGCCCAGACTTTGGCGCGACAGTCGAAAGCGCCATTCGCGCGCTCACTGCGGTCTCGGAGATGTCAGCGATCAACTCAGTACCGTCTATCCGCCGTGGGAATGACGAGGCGCATGCGGTGGGCTTAGGTCAGATGAACCTGCATGGGTTTCTTGCCCGCGAGCGTATCCACTATGGCAGCCCGGAAGGTGTGGATTTCACCCGTGTCTACTTCGCAGCCGTGGCCTACCACGCGATCCGTGCCTCAAACGCCATCGCCCGCGAGAAGGGCGAGACCTTCTCAGGCTTTGAGACCTCGAAATACGCCGACGGGACGTTCTTTGACAAATACACCGATCGCGACTGGCTGCCAGAGACGGATATCGTCACCTCGCTCATGGAAAAGTTCGGTATCGCAGTGCCAACGCGTGAAGACTGGACAGCGCTGAAAAAGGCCGTGTTGGCCGACGGGCTTTACAACCGCAATCTCCAGGCTGTTCCGCCAACCGGTTCAATCAGCTACATCAACAATTCGACCTCTTCGCTCCACCCAATCGTTTCGCGGGTCGAGATCCGCAAAGAAGGTAAGATCGGCCGCGTCTACTACCCCGCCGCCTTCATGGATAACGACAACCTCGAATACTACCGCGACGCCTATGAGATTGGGCCAGAAGCGCTGATTGAGACCTATGCCGCGGCCACTGAACACGTGGATCAAGGCCTCTCGCTCACACTCTTCTTCCCGGCCGAGGCCACCACGCGGGACATCAACCGTGCCCAGATCCTCGCTTGGAAAAAGGGCATCAAGACCATCTACTACGTCCGCCTGCGCCAATCCGCCCTCGAGGGCACAGAAGTGCAAGGCTGCGTGTCCTGCACGCTGTAACCGGAGAAATTGCGATGAAAGATCTGATCACCGAAGCCCGTGCCATCCCCCGCGCGATCAATTGGAACCGCCTGCATGACGACAAGGACCTGGAAGTCTGGAACCGCCTAACTGTGAACTTCTGGCTGCCCGAGAAGGTGCCGCTCTCCAATGATGTCCAAAGCTGGGCGACACTGACACCGGAAGAGCAGCAGCTTACCATCCGCGTGTTCACTGGGCTGACGCTGCTCGATACGATCCAGGGTGCCGTTGGTGCTCCAGCAATGATGAAAGACGTTCAAACGCCCCACGAAGAGGCTGTGCTCACCAATATCGCCTTCATGGAATCTGTTCATGCGCGCAGCTATTCCTCTGTCTTCTCGACGCTTTGTCAGACGAAAGAGGTCGACGAGGCCTTCCGCTGGTCCGAAGAGAACCCCCACCTGCAAGAGAAGGCCCGAGTGATCCTTGAGAAATACGACCCCACCGGCGACCCGCTCAAGCGCAAGATTGCAAGCGTATTCCTCGAATCCTTCCTCTTCTACTCGGGCTTCTATCTGCCGATGTATTGGTCGAGCCGGGCGAAGCTCACAAACACCGCTGACCTGATCCGCCTTATCATCCGCGATGAGGCGATCCACGGCTATTACGTTGGCTACAAGTTCCAGCGCGCACAGGAGCGACGGACCCAGGACGAACGGGATGCGCTCAAGGACTTCGCCTTCGCGCTTCTCTTCGACCTCTATGAGATCGAGGCGCGCTACACAGAAGAAGTCTATGACGGCCTAGGACTCACCGAGGATGTGAAGGCGTTCCTGCACTACAACGCAAATAAAGCGCTGCAGAACTTAGGCTATGAGGCGCTGTTCCCGACTGCGGCCTGCGAGGTGAACCCGGCTATTCTTGCGGCGCTCAGTACCGACAGCGAGAACCACGACTTCTTTTCCGCGTCCGGCACGTCATATGTCATCGGCAAAGCAGTAGAGACTGAAGACGACGATTGTGATTTCTGATGGCGAAAGAATCACATACGATTGTGAGCGAATGGCATCAGGCGTTTGACGTGCCAGTCGAGAACGCACCGACGATACCGAAACACCGCGCACAGATGCGGCTCGACATCCTTGAAGAGGAAGTTAGCGAACTGCGGGCAGCTGTCGAAGCGGGCGATCTAGTCGAAGCGCTCGATGCCCTCTGCGACATCCAGTATGTCCTCGATGGCACGTTCCTCGAGTTTGGCTTGCACAAGCTTAAGCAAGACGCGATGGCAGAGGTCCATTCCTCCAATATGTCAAAGCTCGGTGCAGATGGCCGCCCTGTTTTGCGCAAGGACGGAAAAGTCCTTAAGGGGCCAAACTTTCGGCCACCCGATCTCGCATCACTGCTTGAAGCGTGAGCCATCAATGGTCAGCATCGTTTTGCAACTCCCAGTCTAGATGGCCCTAAACCTATGAGGATGTATCCTCCAGAACGCATTGTTTGTTTGACCGAGGAAACGGTCGAAACACTCTATCTGCTAGGTGAAGAAGACCGTATCGTCGGGGTGTCTGGCTACGCGGTTCGCCCAAAACGCGTGCGTAAAGAAAAGCCGCGCGTATCCGCGTTTACGTCTGCCGATATCCCCAAAATCCTCGCGCTCTCACCTGATCTCGTTTTGACGTTTTCTGACCTACAGGCTGATATTGCCGCTGAGCTCATCCGTGCTGGCGTCGCCGTGATGGCCTATAACCAAAGGGACGTCGCAGGTATCCTCGCCATGATACGCCACCTTGGTGCAACGGTCGGACAAGGACGGCGGGCCGCTCGCCTGGTGGACCACTACGAACAACGACTGGCGACTATATCTGCAAGAGCCCAACAGCGTCCGCGCCTCAAAGTGTATTTTGAGGAATGGGACGAGCCGATGATTTCCGGCATCCACTGGGTCTCAGAACTGGTGGAGATTGCAGGGGGCCAGGACGTCTTTCCGGATTTGGCTCAGCAAGGAACGGCGAAGGATCGGTTCGTGACCTCGGACCAAGTGATCGCTGCCGCCCCTGACGTCGTCCTCGCGTCTTGGTGCGGCAAAAAAGTAAGACCTGAGAAAATCGCGGCGCGGCCCGGATGGGACACCATCCCAGCAGTCCGCGCGGGCCGGATCATCGAGATCAAATCCCCTCTCATCCTTCAACCCGGGCCAGCAGCACTCACCGATGGATTGGACGCGATCCTTGCCGCTTTGGCTCCGGCAAAGGAGACTTTGTCATGAACATTGCCAGTCCCTGCACAGGCATATGCAAACTCGATGAAGCCACAGGCTGGTGCTTAGGCTGTGGCCGAACCGGCGAAGAAATGGAGGGGTGGCGCATACAGTCGGAACAAGCCCGGCAAGAGGTCTGGGGTCAAATACCCGGTCGTTTGAGAGATCTGGGCGTCACGTGTCGCAGGCTGCCATGGACCACAGACGATACCCGCGCGTTTGTAACCTCAACGCTGAAAGCCGGACGCGGCACTTGGGTGATTGGTGTTGTTGGAGCCGTCGCTGAGTTCACCGCAGCTCAAGACGAAGAAGTTGATGTGTATGTCGATGGTGATGACATCACCGCCCACACGCAAAACGGCGCTATGCGGGTGAAAATCAACGATGACGTTCGTGCGCTTACGTTTGATCCACCCGACTGGGAGCGAGGGGCTCGGATTGTTCTTGCGGTCAAACGAGAACGCGGGCGCCTGCCTGTGGCTTCTGGCGTCGTGGATTTAGGTCCGGATACCGATGCTCTAGTGCAAGAGCAGAATGCCAAGCTCTACGATCTTGGGTTGGGCCGAAAGGAAGGTCGTTTCTGTGTCCGATTGGGTGAAGGAGCCGCGCGAGAGGCGCTTAATGGTTCAACGGGGCTCACGTTTCCGCAGGCGTTACCCATGATCGCTGGTCCATTGGTCGCTGAATGCCCGACGCGTGTTGTCGAAAGTGCGCTTGGACGCATCGAAGTGCAGGGGCAGATCCCTCCGCCTGACGCGAAATCACCTGATGGGCCTCACACGCATCTCTTGCCAGATCACCTCGAAACAGGGCGAGCACTGCCTGTCGGCATGGACTTACCGCGCGCATACCTGCCCGGAGCTATCTTCTACCCGCCGAAGTGATCAATGCGCTGCCGCGGCCAGCTCCAGGCTAAACTTGTGGTCGGGATAGTCGTAGCCTTCGAACATGAAGTCCCTTTCATAGGTCATGCCGATCTTGTGCAAGACGCGCACTGATTGTCGGTTGTTTGGATCGACAATTGCTACAATACGTTTCGTCCCGGGAAGGCATGTTGCGTGAGCCACCATAGCTTGTGCGGCCTCCGTCGCAATCCCGCGACCCCAGCAATCATGAGCCAAGCGGAAACCAAGCTCGGCTTCATCGCTGCTCACACGGTGAGGATCGTTCGCGAGCGAAACGTATCCGATCAACCGCTCGTCCGGTTTCAGGCAGATGGCCCGCATCAGTGGCAGCCCGTGATCAGTGGTGGTTTGCTTCGCCCGATTCAACCATTCGCAGCAGGCCGTATGAGCAAACGGACCATTGTCGCTGAAAACCATAGCTTTAGAATCGCCCAAGAAGGCAGAGACAAGTTGAAGATAATCAACGCGAAACGGCCTCAAGGCTAGCCGCTCGGAGTAGATCATGTCTCGCTACTCTGTCCGGAACGCTGCGCATACCCCAAGCGTACCATGCTGACGGCATCAATGAACGCGCCCCCTCGAAAAGCATAGTCTCGCAACACACCTTCTCGTTCAAATCCCATGCGTTCGTACAGACCAATAGCGCGACCGTTGTCCGCGTTCACGGTCAATTCGATCCTACGCAACGCCCACCAATCGTCGGCCACGTCAAGCAATGACGTCAACAAACGCGATCCAAGTCCATTGCCGACGTAAGCATCATGAACCCCCATGCCGACAGCGCCGACATGTGACCTGCGCCCCTCAAAACGCGTCAGAGAGGCCATGCCAACAATCTCTTCTTTCGAGGTTGCCACGAGGCATACGAAATTCGGTCCGCTCGTCGACATCTTCTGTCGCGTTGTGCTCACGCTCTGGTAGGGCAGCCGCATTGTGCCCCATCGATAACCGGGTAGGTTCATCAAAGTCGTCACGCCAGGCGCATCTTCCGGTTCAACTGCTCTGATGAAGATGTCAGCGGCTAACCCGTTCTCGGTTACCTCGCTAGCGTCATCATTTGTTTGGTTTTTTGTCATACTGTGCTCCTTGGTTTGCCGAAGGAGCAGTGACCCCACTCCAATCGGTGGGGTCCTAAAGAAAGGTCTCAGCCTATGCCGCGCACGCCTTTCTACCCCATGCAAAATGGGTGAAATGATGTACGTGGTTCAGTGCAAAACCCATAAGATCTGATATCATGCTTGAATAATGATAGATAGCCGCTGCTTCGCAGGACGGAGACGTCGTTCGTTGACACTGCTTCAAAGGCAGCCTTAGGTCAAACTGCAGAATTAAAGCATCACACGATTGTTTTTACGGACAGGGGCTAAAATGGACAACACACATGCAGGTGCAAATTACATCCTAATGGGACTTCTCCCCCGCCTAGAAGAACTCAAACCAGGTTTATTAAATGAGCTTGCTCTTGGCATCTCTGCTGACAAAGAGGCCATAATCAAATCAGGGCAAATGAACTCTGAGATAGAGCAGGTTTTTCTTGATGCGGAGAAAATACTTGGACGTGCAGCGGACACATAGGGTCCCGGGGCTGGGATTTCGACTTTGAGCGGTCAGAGAAAGGCAGACCCGCAAGACTTGCAGGCCGCCATAGCATCCAGTCTTAGCGTTTTGGGGGCCAATACCCCCTATCTGGCAGATGCGAATGAACCTGACCCGCGCTATCTTGGCTATGGTGTCAGGGCGCCTGAGATGAAACGTTTTCTGGCCAGTCTGAAAACCCAAATCGCCAACCTCAGCACCGAGGGCAAGATCGATCTGGCGAGGCGTTTGATTGCCTCGGGGTATGGGGAACAAAAGAGCGTCGCTCTCGCACTTCTAGAGACGGTTCCGGACCACTTTACACCGGATCGGTTTGGAGAGTTGAAGACGCTTGTTGCTGGCCTCCACGGGTGGAGCAAGATCGATGGCGTCACCAAACTATTTTTGCCACGTATTCTCGAAAATCATGAACGCGAGATGATGGACCTGCTGGGCTCTTGGAATACAAGTGAGGATCAATGGCTGCGCCGAGCGAGTGTTGTTATTTTTACGCGGAAGGTCGCCAAATCGGGGCTGTTCAAAGAGGTCGCGCTTCGCCACTGCGACAACCTGAAGAGTAACCCTGAACACCTGGTTCAAACAGGTGTTGGCTGGTGCCTGCGCGATCTGATGAGATGGCACAAAGATGAAATTCTGCCATATGTCCTCGAACTTCGGAGGAAGGGCGTCAGCAGCAAGATCACGCTATATGCGCTGCGCGATATCAAAGGCGAAGAGCGCAGAGCCATCTTTTAGCCTATCAATCAAATTGACTGAAGTTTCGCGCGTTGCGTACATCGGCGCTAACCGCAGCAGTTTTAACTCTGGGTTCTTCCAGGGCCTTAGCCGCAAGGTGTTCGAACAACAGTACTGGGGACTTTGCGGACGATCATTGCATGTCCGCAAAGCTTTCTGAACGGCTAACTATGCAGCCTGATCGAACTGTATCTTGCCGTCGTGCAAGAAGAAGTGTTTGCGGAAGGCAGACAGATCGAGCGGGTTGGGCAATCGAACGTCAGCGATGGTCGGCATAGCTCGGTCGGCTAAATCGAACGACCGATCAATTTGAGAGATCACGACACATATAGCGCCAGTTTCGATCACATACTTCCGGAGAGACTTGATCTGATCATCAAGGCTTGGATTAGTGCGTTTCTGATCGAGGAGCTGAAGGTAGTCTACGACGATGAACGCAGGTTCTTTCTCGGTTCGGAGTTTCATGATGATATAGTCTGCAGAAACATCGTCAGATGTATCGATTACCAAAGCAGAATTGATTGAGCTTAGGCGAATACCGATGGCCGAGAGCCGATCTGCAACGTCGTGCTCATGATAATCGAGCGTGAAGAAATAGCCTTTGCGGCGGAGTTCCGATGCCTTCGCAGCCAGTTCGAGGCCCAGAAGTGTCTTGCCATGCCCTGGCCGTGCCCCGACGAGTGCTAAGTCGCCGGGTTCCAACTGCAACAGCACGTTTCTTGCTGGACTTGCAGTCGCCGGCGATGACACGAGATGGCTCCAATTTTGGAACCCCTCTTCGAGGGCTACTTTGTCGAGAGCTTGATGCAAGGCAATGTTGATGTCCCGCGCTAAGAGCTTGGCCTTCCGTTTCAATACGTAGATAGGGGCAGATAACTGCATGTGTCTTCCTCCTCTTTCGAGCCGCTTTTGCAATCCCTCCTTATGCTTGCGCTCGAACGAGATAGGTTCCGATGAGTTCGCTCAACATGAACAATGCTTCCCGGTTGGAGGGCGGAGGCCCGAGCAAGGCCTCCGCTCACTTTGCTCGAATTAGACCGACTACTCAACATCAAAGCCGCCGCTGGCTGCCCCATGACGAATGAGCAGATTGAGCTCCTACCGACCTTCGACATAACTCCAGTCGTAGCTAACCACCGGAACCGTGCTGCTGTTGGATCGCCGCCGCCGGCCAAAGCACCCGCCCATCTTTCTCGCGGATAAGTTCCACACCCAGATGTGGAAGCAACGGCGTCTGTTCCAGTTTTGTATTCCCGTAGAGGACAGATGTAAGGCAGCTCAACGGGAACTCTTCGACCCGTCCGCCTGCAAACTGCACCTCGAATGTGGCTACCTTACTCACCATGCCCACCCTCAGTCTCATTGGGGCTTTTCTTGCGGCTCCCGAACCCCCTCTCAGAGAGCGTGACGACGGTATCCGCGGTTTCCTGCATGATGCTCAATGCATCCGAACTGATTGCCGCCCGCGCCTCAAGCGCCAGCCTGCAAACCGTCCCATCGGGATCGATGATTGTTTGTGTCACACCATCATCCCAAGTCACCGTGCCAAATGTGTCCACTGATACGCGCACCTGTCCGAGAGCGATATCCAACCCCTCTTCCCGCAACACGACACCCTTCCAGCTGAATGCCTGGGGACGCGTCACAACCACCTCGTGCCGGCGCAGCTTTATCTGCAGGGATCGATCTTCGTCTCCGCCCGCACGGACCTCCACAAAGGTCTCCTGAACCTCCGGATCCTCATGTATCCAGCCAACACCTTTCTTCGGCGACCAAGCTCGCGCCCGATTGCGCGGGTTTCCCCGCGGATCCTTGTGAAACGCCACAAGAAGCTGTGCTTCCGTCCAGCCGTCAGCGGTCTTCGGTTTTGACGATGTCTGCAAAGCGCCGCTCCATTACGTTGCGCAGTTCTTCGGCCTCGTTGAAGGCCTTTTCCGCATCAATGAGCAGGAGGTCCTGCACTGCATTTTTCAGCCAATCCGAGTAAACCGGATCGTCGAGAATATCATCAGGCTTGGGTGCGAGATCTGGGTTGACCACATTCATGAGCAGCCCTTCTCGATCATCGCACGTTGCAACTGCGCAGACCGGCCGGCGAGAGCCAAAACGTCTGTGACGGATTGAATCGACTCTGAGCCGCGCTCAACCGCGCGGACAGCCTCAATCCCCTGAATGGTTGTGGATGCTGTTCGGATCCCGCTGATCCCACCCTGTGCGCCAGCACCAAGGATGGCACCAAGACCGATCCCGACTACCGCATCGGTCACGGCTGCATGACGAGCTTGCGCCTGAGACTGACGCTTGAGCTCAGTCAGGCGCGCAGTGATACGGCTGTTGCGCGTCGCAAGCTCTGAGCAACTGAGCGCCAACGTGTTCGCATCGAGCGGAGCCCCTTGGGCAAAAGACTGCTGTGGAGCGCTAGGCGCGCCTGCACATCCGACCAGCAAGATACAAACACATGTCAGTTGAACAAATGGTTTCATTGAAGCTTCTCCTGATCGTTGATGATGCTGCGCATGAGCGGCAAGGCCATCAGCCCCTCATGCAGGTTTTGGCGGGACACGAAGGCCGGTGTTCCGGTTACGCCGAGACGCCGCGCCAGCATGAGGTTTTGCTCAAGCTCTTCTGCAACCACTTCGGAGGCAGCCTCTTCTGCGACACGCGCACGGTCAAAGCCCATGTCTGCCGCAAGGTTCAGCGCGAGTGTTCCACTGGCAATCCTCCCAACCTGCTCAAAAAGCGCAAAGTGGAAGTCGCGATAGGCATCATCACCGGCCACGATACGGACACCGAGTGCCACTTCTGCAAGTTGGCGAGACACGTCTCCCAGGATCGGAAGCTCGATGATCCGGATCGCGTGTTTTTCAGCTTCCGGGAGAGTGGCGATATCCGCTGCACTGCGCGCGCAATAGCCACAACGGTAGTCCACAAACTCGACGAGGCGCGTGGTTTCATCAGCAAAAAGCACCTCCGCTTGCGCGGAAATCCGCTGCATCTGCGCCTGCTCTTCTTCCGCAAGACGCTCCGCCTCAAGCTTCTCCATCGCCACAAGAATAATCTCGGGATTCGCAAGAATCACAGCCAGGACTTGATCTTCAAAGGATCTTTCCTCCGCGAGTGCTGAGGTGCTGAACCCAAGCAAAATAAGCCAGAAGATGCGCATTTCGAACCTCATAAATTGCCATCTTTACATATTGGCACGTTTATAGATTATTGGAAAGATCATTGTAATTGTACATTTTCGGGGGTGAAGATGTCGCGATCTATCAATTCCGCATCCACGTTGATCCGAGGCGGTCAGACGACCCACCACTGGTGGCGCATGGGCGCGCAAGTCATCAAATTCTCGCTCGTTGTCGCGGCCTTCCTCTATATCGGCACGTTCCTCTATCTGGTGCTTTCATCCTACGATCCGCATGAGATGCGCATCGCGATCTACTACGAGATGGCCGAGCGCGGCGTGCTGGATGGCAATGGTTTCAACCGCCCCTACACGTTCCAGGATCTGAACGGACAGCTCGTCACAGTGGAGGCCGTCGACCTCTATCGCAACACAACCTATCGCAGTGTGCGGGACGGGTTCTTTGAGCGGATTTTTTCGGCCTCACGCATCTCCATCATTCCCGCCCTGATCGGCGGTATCATTTCCCTCTTTGTCTTTTTCCGCGCCGGAAGCCGGATCAAAGAGAATGAGTTTGTCCGCGGCGCGCGCCTCGTCACCGCACGCCAGCTCAAGCAATGGAGCGAGTTGCGTTGGCGGAATTATCACAAGAAGCACAAGGGCCGGAAAAAGGCCAAGCCACTCACTATTGGCGGCATCCCCTTCCCGCCCAATGCGGTGGAAGCACAAACCTGCCTCTATGGGACCGTTGGTGTGGGTAAGACCAACGCGATGGCGGAAATGCTCATGACGATCAAAGAGAATGGCGGTCGTGCTATCATCTACGATCGGACCGGGTCATTCGTCTCCCGTTTCTACGACGAGACCCGTGACCACATCCTCAACCCGTTCGATAATCGTTCGCGCGTTTGGAACCCATTTGATGATGTTCTGGATGAAGCGTCCTTCACCCAGATGGCGGAGGTGATGATCCCTGAACATCGCGGAGCCGCAAGCGATCCCTTCTGGTCGCAATCTGCCCGGATCGTCTTCGACTACGCGGCCAGCGAGCTTTACAAGAAGGGGCCACGCACGACCAAAGCCCTGATCGATTATGTGATGCGCATGGATGCCTCGGAGTTGTCCCGCTTGATTGGGGCCACACCCGGCAAGCACTTCTTCAACGAAGAGATTGAGAAGACGGCGCAGTCGATCCGCGCGAACCTGATCTCGGAGCTGCGGTTCTTGGAGTTCCTGCGCGAAGACGGCGAGAGCATTTCGATCCGCAAATGGATTGCCAGCGACGAGCCGTCATTTCTGTTTCTCACGTCCGATGCGGAACATGCGGCAGCCACCCGCAATATCATCTCCGCTGTCCTCGAGATCGCCGCCAATTCGCTGATGTCCCTCGGTCGGGCTTCAGAGCCGCGCTGTTACTTCTTTATGGATGAGGTGCCGTCGCTCAATCGCCTCCCCTGCCTTGTCTCCTCCCTTGCAGAAATCCGACAATATGGCGGTGCCTTTGTCTTGGGCTATCAGGTCTACAGCCAGCTCGAAGACATCTATGGACGCGAGGCGGCCCAAAGCATCGCGGGCACCACCAACAACCGGATTGTCTTCAATACACCCGATTTCCGCACCGCCAAGCTTTGCTCCGAGACCCTCGGGAACATGGATCAGTGGGAGGCCAATTCGAACATCTCGGTTGGTGCTCATGCCGCCCGGGATGGGGTTGGTTTTACGTCCCAACGTGTCGAGCGCTCGGTGGTCTCACCGGCCGAGATCCAGAACCTGCCGCAGTTCCAGGCCTATCTGAAGTTCGCCTATGACTCTCCCACGGCTCCGATCAGCATGAAGCTTGTGGAGCTTGAAGAGTAACAGCCGTCGTTCTTGCCCTACATGGGAACAGCCTTTGGCGATCAGGATTTTCCGGTCTGGACCGAGAAGCGTGATGCCAAGACCCTTGAGCAGGGAGATCTCATGGCCGCGTTCCATGAGTGGTGCCAGGCACATTTCGACTGCACTGGGACGGATTTTGACGGCCTCAAAGAGCCGCATCCCAAATTCGCGGCTTACTATGCGCATTTCGAGGAAGCGACCGATGCTGGTGTCCCGCCCTCCCACATCAGGCCCATCGTTCTCGATACCGCAGGCCTGATGCGCAATGCACCGAGCCGACCAAAGTCCAAGACTGATCGATCCAAGCAAGTACCTCAGCCTGACCCGAAGCCAAGGTCGGAAGGATCAGCGCCGATACCGCCTAGTGCACCTGATGACCGAGCGCCAGAACCTGAGCAGTTCTCGCTGACCTTGGAAAGACCCGAACCGGCTCCTGAACCGGCACCGCCAACACCCAGATACGACGCGATCCTACCGACACAGAATTGGATCCCAAACAGTAACATGCGGTCGTGAGCCATGCTCTCGATTGGAACTCTCAGCGCAGGCCAAGCCGCCAGCGGATACTACAAGTCCGAGGGCTACTATATCGAAGGCACGCCAGAAGCGGAGCATTCGGCCATCTATCACGGCAAAGGCGCTGATGGGGCCGATCTTGTCGGCGCAATTGACGACGCGGTCTTTGCTGCCCTCCTCGAAGGAGAAACCCCGGATGGGCGTCTTCTCGGCCGCTACCGCGACGGCGAGCGCCAACACCGGCCTGGGCTTGATCTTACCTTCTCGGCTCCCAACGGCGACTCGATCGCAGACATCGTGGGAGGCGACACACGGAACGTCAAAGCACAAACAGCAGCAGTTAAAGCCGACCAGAACTACGCCGAGGCCAAGCTCATCCAGACACGCCGCATGGTGAATGGCGAGCTGATCCGTGAGACCGGCGGCCAGATGATCTCCGGCATCTTCCAGCACGACACCTCGCGCGCGCTGGATCCCCAGCTGCACTCCCATGCGGTCATCACCAACATCATCAAAGACAGCACTGGCACTTATCGCTCGATGGCCAATGACCGGTTTTTCCAGAACGGCCGGATTGATGGCCGCGTCTCTACCACGATCTTTTTAGGTCAGCTCTACCGCAACGCTTTCGCCGCTAAACTGGAACAGCTTGGGTATCAAACTTATGCCCGCGACGACGGTCTTTTCGACATCAAAGGCATCCCGCAGAATCTTATCGATGAGTTCTCCAAACGGCGCAAAGAGATCGAAGCATCCCTCAAAGAACGCGGCATGGAGGCCAATTCCTACAACAGCCAGCTGGCCGCCTTAGCCACCCGCGCCAGCAAAAAACCTGTCGAACGGGCCGAGCTGCGCGCCGCCTGGGACGCCGAGGTCAAATCCCTTGGCATCGACATGGGACAGGTTCTCAAAGAGGCCCAGTCACTCAGCACGCCGGATCGGATGGCGGCCCCAGAGCCGCGCGCGGCGCGCGCTGTGGATTATGCTGTCCGACACTTCGCTGAGCGGAACGCGATCTATGCCCGTGCCGCTGTCATCGACAAAGCCATGAAGTATGCCCCCACCGTCACCGAGCGGGCCATTGACGCGGAGCTCGCCCGGCAGGTGCGGGACAAGGAACTCTTCACACTCGAGCGCCCCGAAGGTCAGTTCCTCACCGATCAGCAGAACGTGCGCACCGAGCGCGAGAACATCTATCTGATGACCTCTCAGCAAGGTCGCCAAGTGATCGACATGCGGTCCTCTGTAGAACGTCTGACACGACGCACTTCTGACGCGATCGTGGCGCGCAAGTTAGAACGTACGACCCTGACGCCAGGACAGCAGGAGGCAGTCGCTCTTACACTCTCAGAGAAGAACGGCGTTGTCGGGGTCCAGGGCTATGCCGGAACCGGCAAGACCTATGCTCTGGCAACCGCGGTCCGTATGGCGGAGGCCCGCGGCTACAGCATCGATGGGCTTGCGCCCTCTCATAAAGCGGTCACCGCATTGAGCGAAGCGGTCCCGGAAACCCGGACAGTTCAGAGCGCCCTGGTTCGCTATGAGAATGGCGCAAATCTCGGCGACAAATCCAAGACCATCCTCGTCGTTGATGAGGCGTCAATGCTCTCCTCTGAGGCCATGCAGCGGGTGCTGATGATGGCCGAAGGTGCCGGTTATGCACGCACGGTTTTGGTCGGTGACATCAAGCAGCTTGAAGCGGCTGATGCGGGCTCTGCCTTCCGCTCCTTGCAGGAGGCCGGCATGCGCACAGCACTGATGTCCGACATCCAAAGACAGCGCACAGAGTTCGGCAAACAGACGGTTCTTGCAGCCATTGCAGGAGACATCACACGGGCCATGCAAGGGGTCTCTGAGGTCTCCGAAGTCGGCGGTGAGAATGCCGCTGAGAAGCGCACCGAGATCGCTGACAAGCTCGCCAGCAGCTACCTCGCCCTGAGCCCCAAAGACCGTGACGCAACCGGTCTGATCGTGCTCACGAACGCGATGCGACATGAGGTCAACGCGAGTATTCAAAACAGCCTATGGTTGCGCGGCAAGACTGGTGGTGAGCGGGCAGAGCTCGCAACGCTGGTTCCCAAATACTTCACCCAGGCCGAGGCTGGTGAGATCGGAAGCTACAAGGTCGGCGATATTGTCGTCTCCCCCGTCGCCGCCAAAAGCTCCGGTCTCACCTCCAACACGCTCTATGAAGTCACCAAGATCGATCATGCAGAACGCCAGCTGATCCTCACCTCACCCGACGGTCAGGACGTCAAACTCGATCTCCATTGGAAGTCCCGGATTGCGCAGAAGCTGATCGTCTTTGGCGCTGACACCCAGGAGTTCCTGCAAGGTGATCTGGTCAAGTTCAAGATCACCGACCGCGAGAATGGCATCGTCAACTCGGCCGAAGGCAAGATCGAAAAGATCGATACTGAGAGCTTCACGGTGAAGACAAAGGACGGTGAGACCCTCACGCTGCCATCCGACAGTTTGGCCGCCAAAGGCATGCAACTCGCCTATGCCACGACCGCCCACGACTTCCAGGGCAGTACCGTCGATCACGTGCTTTTGGGCATGTCCTCTACCGAGCAACTCAGCGATCAGAAGTCGTTCTATGTGGCACTCTCTCGGATGCGTGACAGCACGCATTTGGTCACTGATGACGCCGGCAAGCTGACCGACAAAATCGCGGACAACACCGGCGAACGGGTCAATGCGCTCGAGGCTTTGGCTGAAGAAAAGGCGCGCCAGAAGACACCCGAAGAACTGCGCGTGGAAGAGGCTGTCAGATCGACCCGTGAAGTGTTCCGCGCACTCCACGCGAGAGATGACACAGGGCCCAATACCGGACCCAAATCGAGGCCGTATCAGGAGGCTTCGCGCGACGAGAAATCTGACCCCGAAACAGCCGAAAAATACGCCAGAGAAAATGACCCTGAGATCGCGCGTCTAGAGGAGCTCAAAACCCAAATCGAGCGGGATCAAAAGACCCGCGATGAACGCAGCAGATAGGAGGACCGAAGATGTCAGAAGATGCTGTTCAAAACTACCGCCTCAAACTTGGACCCGCCGTCAGCGAGTACCTGTCAAAGCTCCCTGAGCAGACGCCAGCCGCGCTTGATGCCGCCTTCATTGCGCTGCTCGGAGCTCGCGAACGGCTGGCCAAAGCGGAGGCGCGAAGCGCTGAGCAAGATCGTCTTCTTGGCACTCTTTCGGATCACAATGCAAAAATGGCAGAGGCGCTCGCCGCGACCTCAACCTCCGTCTCGAAGCTCACCGAGATGGTCGATCACCGCACAAAGGAGATGATCACGATCTTTCTTCAGATCAGCGGGTTGGTCGGATCGAAGTTTGCGGTTGGGACGGATCTTGAACATATTCATCGGCGCTTCACAGAACTCACGGGTGATCTCGAAGTTCAGATTGAGAAGCTTGTGGGACAGGTTCGAGAGCAGAAGCAAAAGCGCGAGGCTAAGGTCATTCAGGCCACATCGCGCGCTGAGGAAGAGCGCCTCACCCTCGCTGAGCGGACGGCAGAGACGGCCGTTCCCGAGATACCGCAACCTCGCCGCGGAGGGATGGAGCGATGAGCCATCCCATGACCTCTGAAACCCCTCGTTTTCCGTGCCATATCGTGGCACAAGGTGTGGCACAGCGTGGCCAGGCCGTGGCATATCGTGGCACGAAACTGACCAACCCTCTGAATTTATTCAGAAATGTTAGACTGTACCACAGGTTTTACCCTCGAAACCGCTCTAACTCGCTGAATTTCCTTACAAAAACAGACCTGCAACCTTGGTTGCGTATGGTGTGTCTTTTTCCATCGCCCGCCAGGGCGAAACACCCTGCCTTGCATCCCCAGCCTGCGCAGGGACGCCCCGCTTTCTTCCCCCTGCGAATGGGGGTTTGGGCCGCGATTGTTTGCGGGGTTCTCGCAGCACCCGTCGCATCTCAAGAGTGGCAGAACGTGAGTTCCACCGCTGGCTGGTCGAGTGAGGATCGCTTCAAGACGGAGGTGCCGCAGTCAGGACCCTCTGTCCCGCGCGGGGACTTTGCGACGTTCCTTGCAGGTCTGCGGGGTGGCGAGCTGGACCAGCTCATGGCCTTCATTGGCCGCGCAGAATCTCCGCGTCTTGGCTATGACAGCGTGCAACATCGTGCGCGTGTCCGGCCTGACCAGAAACCCACTGAGATGACGCTCGGCCAGATCTTCTCATGGATCAAAGCCACGCCGGGACAGCATCATGCGATTGGGCGCTATCAGGTCATTCCCGACACGCTCGCCTATGTGTCACGCGAACTCGGGCTTCAGGCCACCACCCGATATGACCGGCGCACGCAGGACCTGATTGCAACCTTCCTGATCCGGGAAGCGGGGTATGAGGACTTTCGCGCGGGGCGTCTGTCGCGGGGTGGGTTCATGGACAATCTCGCGAAGGTTTGGGCCGGTTTGCCGAACGCCTCAGGCCGCTCTCACTACCACGGATATGCGGGCAATCGCGCGACGGTTTCGCGGGCAGAATTCGAGCAAGTCATGGCGGTGATTTTTCCGGTGCGGAGGGCGTCCAATGATTGATCTTCTCGCCACCACTTTGGGACTGCTCATCACCTTCCTCGGCGTGGTCCTGATCCATGAGTTGGGGCACTTCTTTGCTGCCCGTTTGGTGGGCGTGAAAGCCGAGGTGTTTTCCGTCGGATTTGGCCGCACGCTCTGGTCGCGCATGTCACCTGCGGGGGTCCGCTGGCAGATCGCTGCAATCCCCATGGGCGGCTATGTCCGGTTCGTCGGCGATGAGAATGCAGCCTCGCTGTCATCGATGCCAGAAGGCCCCGTCATCCCCGGATCGCTCCGCGCTGTGAGCAGGCTGCGGCAAGCTGTCGTCGTACTAGCCGGACCACTGGCCAATCTCGTGTTGACCCTCGCACTTCTGACGGCAGTGCCACTCATCGGCGGGCAGACAGCCTGGCCGTGGGTCATCGAAGACTTGGCGCTCTCGGAGGACGTGTCGCCACTCCTGTCCGGTGATGAGATCATCGCCCTGAACGGTAAGGCCATCACGCCCAACACCTCGGTAGAGATGGTGGGCAGCTTGCTTGGTGATGCTCCAATCGCCGACTATGCGATCCGCCGTGATGGGACAG
>ERZ1740062.487-NODE-487-length-21365-cov-14.377804_pt1 | contig 21365 bp, 10 predicted proteins | sample MGYA00581741_ERZ1740062 | MGnify/ENA primary metagenome ERZ1740062 (study PRJEB43018, sample SAMN04849747) | marine metagenome | isolation source: floating plastic debris | place: Pacific Ocean | collected 2008-09-01 | study: EMG produced TPA metagenomics...
TTGTTTTTCTTGTTTTTCTTTTTGTTGTTCTTTTTGTTTTTTTTTTTTTTGTATTTCTCTTTTTAGGTCTGGTCTAAGGTATCGGCTGAGGTATGGTCTGAGGTAGAGGCTGAGGTCTGGGCTGAGGTAGAGGCTGAGATAGAAGCTGAGGTCTCGGCTGAGGTAGAGGCTGAGGTCTCGGCTGAGGTCTCGGCTGATGAGTAAACCAATCCCAATATATAAAGTCCGGACTTCAGCTCGTTTATGTTTGGTTTCCAGAGAATTAGCTTTACGATTTACCCAGGAGAAGAAATCCTGAATATTTTTATCTTTCGGTTGAAGTTCATCTACCTGCTGTTTCATCAACTTCACAAGTCTATCTATCTTGGTAAACATTCCTGCTGTCAATAAAAAAACTTCCCGCCAACGCTTTTCGGTGATATGCTTAGCTAATTCCGATTCTGCTTGCTCGCTGACAATCTTTTGAGCGGTGAAATATTCTTGAAAAGTTAAATGAGAGAAAGAATAGATACCTCTTGCACGCTCTACCAGCAGTCCATGTTGAGCTTCGATGGATTTCAATACTGCTCCGCTATCGATATCCAGCTTCTCTTTGTCAGTGGGTGCATTTGGTAAGTTGATGATGTAGTCAGCAATCCGGTCTTCTACTACTCTGCGCTTGAAAAAATACTGTTTCTCATTAAAAGTACTAAAAGCAACCTGACTGAGTAAATCTTCCTTGCGTTTTACAGAAAGTTGTCCGTAGACCTGTTTTCTTTTAATTCCGCGCTTATCATCCCATTTCCGCAGTAGAGTTTCAGTCGCTCTTTTGTAGAGTTCTGCACGGTCAGCAGGAAAGCTCCGGGAGTCTTCAAATTCCAAGCAAAGAAGAGTCAATAGTAAAGGATTGGTTGCTAATTCTTTGATTTGGTTATTGTCTTCTAATTGCTGGATAAACTCACTGGAGTAATCATCTGCTTCCGAATTGTTGACCTTAATTTTAAACCAGGATTGAGCAAAATATTTTATTTGCTCATCCCCAAAGTCAGCAACTTCTACTTCAGTAAACTTATCAAAAGTGTAATCCTTTGCAGCAATACGACAGGTAATGATGAATTGAGAAGAACTGAACTTTTCGGAAAAATCGCGAATTTCTTTAATGACGCGATCGCTATCTTCTTCTCGGACTTCATCTAAACCATCCAGTAAAACAAATGCTTTTCCTGCTTTCAATATCTGCTCTGCTTCCTTTTGAGCTTCCTTCACTCCACACTCACCCAACCAGTGAGAAATATGATCGAGTAAACCAGGGTTCACTTTACCTTCTATTTCTGTTTCCGCAAATTGCTTGAGGGTAATAAATACAGGAACACAATTATTCAGTTTATCTTCTTTCTTTTCTTCCTCTTCTTGACCCCTTTTACTACATTCAATTGCTAAATATTTAAGAAAGGTGGTTTTTCCCGCTCCCGGTTTACCAAGTACCATCAACTTACTGTAATTTCGTACCGCTTTTAATCCTTCTACTTTTTTCTCTCTGATATTACTCAAACAAAAGCGGTCAAAATCCTCCAAGTCTACATTTGCTAAAAGTTGATTGACATCATACCCTCTACGTCCGGTGATTTTATCTAGGATATTCACCTGAGTATAAATGCTTCCCAACTCAATAGGCTGAGTCATATCCAAAATTCGCATAGTACCGCAAGTTTCTTCAATGCTCTGATGTACTTTTTTGCGTATATTTTGCACTAAAGCATTAATTACTGAGGAATTAATGTTTGATTTTTGTTTTTCTGGTGGAAGTTCACGTATTTTTTCCCAGTTAAGACCAAGTTGGTGGCAAATCTCTTGAAAATTTGTGGGATCTACAGGTATACGTTTTAAGAAATTATAGAAAGTTGAACGAGATACACGTGCTTTTTCAGCAAAATCTTTTTTACTTAATCCACTACTGCGAAAAGCTTTCCCTGCTTCTTCAATTCCTTCTAATGATGCTTTAAATGAACTTCTAACCATGTGTACAATCTACTCAGAACTTACGCAAGCGTCACAATACTCGGATGGTGCGTGACACGAAAATCCTTATTTCTACATTAAAAATTAGTCGAAGTGTCACAGCACCCTACAAAATAATGTGCCAGTTGCGTAAGTCTTATTACTATTCAAAATTATTGTAATACCTCTGAGATAAAGTCACACAAAACTCATACATATAATTCACAAATTCTACATTCTCAAACATTCTCTCCGACAGGATTACAGACACGCGACTGTCATGATTTAAATGTAAGCTTTATGAGAAGGAAATTATGGAAAGCAATAACAAAGTAAAAACTAACAAGGTATTTAAACTCGTATTTTCTGCAACTCTTGCAATTACCGTATCCTGTGGTGGAACTTCTCTGTGGTTAGCTTCACAAGAAAAGCTGACGGAACCACAACAACGCATAATCGAAACATGTATTGCAACATGGCAAACTGGATGTGGTGTAATTTTTGGACTTCTCGGTAGCAAAGCTACAGATTTGTTTGATACAAATGGTTGAGTTGAAAATTAATAAGTTAGTGGGATTATGGAAGCTGTAATATCAATTTCGCTTCAATTCATCCTAGGTATTGAACAATGAAACTTTGTTAACTAGAGCTTCCTTGATAAACCTTCTTTTAAACTGGGGTGCTAGGATTCGAACCTAGGAATGGCGGGACCAAAACCCGCTGCCTTACCACTTGGCTACACCCCAATGAGCGCACGTCTGTTAATATAGCAGCTCTTACTGGGTAAATGTCAAGTACTTGGAGCAGTAATTCCTAATTTTTTTTGGAATAAAACTTGAAATAAAACTTGAAATCACAATGCGGTTGCCGTTAAGAAGAATGGTAGGTTGGGTTGAGGGATGGTGCGTGACGGTAAGATGAATCCCAATCGTTAAAGAGGGAAGGTTTTTAGTGACCGTCACGTGCCCCTACGAGAATTTTATTTTTTATCTATAAACAGGTTCTAAGTCTCTATTTCCTGGAACTCTGTGGTATAAATTTTCTGACTGAATTTATGGGAATCTCTAAATAATTAAAATGAGTAATAGCGATCGCTTGGCAAAATTCCTTTGGGGTTATTGTCTTTATGGTATTGCTGCTATTAGTTTTGGTACTACAAATCATCTCCAGAGTGCGTTTGCAGTGGTTGCGAAACCTCTGGGTGTCCCAAAAGCGATGGTGGTATCAGCAAATCCTTTAGCAAGTGAAGCTGGATTGGAAATACTGCGTTCTGGGGGTAATGCGGTTGATGCAACAGTAGCGACTACCTTTGCTATTTCTGTGGTAGAACCCTTTTCTGCGGGGATTGGTGGTGGTGGTTTCTTACTATTTCATAATTCCGGGACTGGTGAAATAAAGTCTCTGGATTTCCGGGAACGAGCACCCCTGAAAGCGACTAGGAATATGTACCTCGATAATCAAGGTAATGTACGTCCGGGGGCAAGTACTAATGGACATCTAGCGGTGGGGACTCCAGGGACTGTGGAGGGGATGTATGAGTTGCATCGCCGTTATGGTAAATTACCTTGGAAGGAAGTTCTCAAACCTGCTATTCGTCTTGCTGACCAGGGTTTTACTCTCAGTTCTCAATTGAAATGGCGTTCTTTAAACTCTCATAAAAACCGCAAACCAGTAATTTTAAAGAATCAAGCTGCAAAAGCGATTTTTACCCGTGATGGTAATTTCTATCAAGCCGGAGAAAAGCTGGTACAGAAAGACTTGGGGAAAACCCTAACTACTATTTCCCAGAATCCCCGCAGTTTTTATCAAGGTAGCATTGCTCGTGCGATCGCGGCGGATATGGCAAAACATGGGGGTTTAATTACTCTCCGAGATTTGAGGAGATATCAGGCAAAATGGCGCAATCCTGTATGTGGTGATTTTCGCGGTAATCGAGTGTGTTCTATGCCACCACCTTCCTCGGGGGGATTACATTTGTTACAGATGTTAAATATTATTTCTGGAACAGATTTAAAGTCTTTGGGATGGCATCATCCTGAATCTATACATTTACTGGCAGAAGCGATGCGAATTGCTTTTGCAGACCGTTCGGAATATCTAGGAGACCCTGACTTTGTCAAGGTTCCGATCCAAGCTTTAATTAGTCCAGAATATGCAAAATTCCGCCGACGACAAATCAATTTATTTCGTATCAGACCATCTTCTCTAGTTAAACCCGTTAACCCCAAAATTTTACAACGCTTTAGTAAAAGCTCTTCAAATAAATCTTGGCTTTTGGGTAAAAAAAATTACTTTAATTTTCCTCAAACAGAATCACAAGACACCAGTCATTTAACAGTGGTAGACTCAGACCGTAACGCTGTCAGTTTGACATTTACAGTTAACTTAGGCTTTGGTTCAGGAGTTGTCCCAGAAGGTACGGGGATATTATTAAATAATGAAATGGACGACTTCTCAGCAAAACCAGGGGTCCCAAACGCATTTGGTTTAATTGGTAATGAAGCTAATGCGATCGCTCCTTTAAAAACTCCTTTATCCAGTATGACTCCGACTATTGTTACCAAGGATAAAAGTTTGCGAATGGCTGTGGGTTCCCCCGGAGGTAGTACCATCATCACTCAGGTACTGCAAGTATTACTCAACGTTTTAGAATACGATATGGATGCAGGAGCAGCAGTTTCTGTACCCCGCATTCACCATCAATGGCTACCCGATGAACTACGAGTAGAACCCTTCGGTTTAGAAGCTCTGACATTACAAAAATTACGCGATCGCGGACACAAAATCAAGCAGAGAGACCCCTGGGGTAATGCTAATGTAATAGTTGTTAAATCTGACGGTTCCTTAGAAGGTGCAGCAGACCCACGAGGGGAGGGGGAACCAAGAGGATTTTGAGGGAAATCATCCATGTGACGACATATTAATGTGTCAACGCTACATCCCACCCATAAATGTGGTGGGCTTTGCTCATGTTTGTGTAAATGTTCTGGAATAATATTTTTAGAGTAATATTTTTAGAGTAATATTTTTAGAGTAATCCTATATATTAATCTAAATACTGCCATAAACTGGGACAGCAGCACCTCGTATATCTTTTGCAGCTTCGGAAGCAAGAAAACAAATAACTTCAGCTAAAGAACCAGGTTTGACCCATTTATCAGCATTTTCTGTCCCCATTGCTTCCCGATTCCCAGGAGTATCAATAACGCTTGGTAATACTACATTTGCAGTAATATTTGTTCCCTTTGTTTCTTGTGCGATCGCTTTAGTTAAAGCTACAACTCCCGCTTTTGCAGCACAATATGCAGCTAATCCAGAAGCGGGTTCTACTGCACCTCTAGAACCAATAGTAACAATACGTCCATAATCATTTTCTTGCATCCTTTTCAGACTATGTTTGCACATCAAAAAGGTAGTATTCAAATTTAAATCAAAGTCTTTTTTCCAATCTTCAAAACTATACTCTACCGTTTTCCCCATAGAGAAACCACCTACTAAATGAATCAAAACATCTATACGTTCCAAACCATTGACCAACTTTTCTACAGATGCTTCTTCAGTAAGATTTGCCTCTACAAATCTGATTCGACTCAAGTCAGATGGAGAAATAAAACCCTTCAGACGTTCGACTTTTTGGGGGCTAATATAAGGTATAGAGAGCTGTGCACCTTTAGCTAAAATATGAGGGATAACACCACTACCAAGACCTCCAGTACCGCCTGTAAGTAAAACTCTTTTGTCTTTCATAGGTAAACGATAGAAGCAATAACTAACTCTAAATAGATTACACGGTATATGTGGGATGTTGAAAGTCTCCTCTATTTATGAAGACTCCCTACACTCCACACTATAATCTAATTGGAAAAAAGAGACTGACACCAAGGCATAGCATGAATTGACAGTTCTCGTTCTTGAAAGGATGCCAAATAATAGCTAAACCAACAACTCGCTAAACGAGCTACTTCATCTAGAGTACCTGGTTCTTGGAATTTTTGGGAAGCTCTGGGAATAATCTCTAATTGCTTTGTACATGCTCGGATATGTTGGAATGCATCTTGATTCATCGTAATCAAAGGTAAGTCATTTTCAGCTACAATCAGCAGAGTGGGAGCTTGTACATAATTTAGAACATCTGATGTCAAACAGGTCTCACCACTATAGGAAACTATTGCCCCTATAGACATTGGACGTTTTGCCGCTGCGAGCAATGCTGCTCCACCACCAGTGCGATCGCCTAAATAACCAACTTTCAAATGACTAGTATTAGGCTTATTAAGTAACCAGTCAGTCACATCAATTAATCTTTTTGCTAAAAATTGCACGTTACTGTTACAGTACTTGCTTCGTAAATCGATTGCTTCCTCTTGGGGGGTAAGTAAATCTACTAATACAGTTCCAAGATTACCGGTTTGTCTTAAGACATGAGATAGGTAGCGATCGCGGGTACTATAGCGTCCAACACCGTTGTTACGTGCGAATAGAATAATTCCTTGAGAATTTTCGGGTATGACTAATTCTGCTTGCAAAGTCACAGAATCTATTTCTATTGAAATTACCTGCTCTTCAACGTTACTTAGAATATTGTTATCCAGAAGATAGTTAGACATTTTTTTATCCTCGCAAAACCGGTTCTATATAAATTAAAAATGCTTTGAAAAATGATTCAAGATTAAGGATTCAAGATTAAATAAAATCACGACTTACGCAAAACCCACCTAATTCCGTCATTACGTTTGCGTAGCATGTCCGATAGGACAAACGATAGCGACGTAATCGCCGAAATCTTGGGATTGCTTCCCTACACTACGTTACGGTCGCAATGACAAATCTCTGTTGCGTAAGTCCTAAAAATATAAAATCTCTCCTCCACTAAACCTAGATAAATGTAAATCTTTCCCTCTCTCCGACTCGGAGAGGAGAAGTTTAAGTACAGCGCAAACCACTGCTGGGGTTAATTTACGGATGTTATTTAATTCACCTTCCTCAATAAGTACTTAGGCTATTGATTCTTTCCTTTTCCCTCTGAACAAAACCTATCTCCTCACCTATACAGCACTTTGCAGTTACATGAGGTACATTCTCCCTGCTCCCTGCCCCCTGCTCCCTGCCTTTGTCAACAAAACTTTTTCAGCAAACCCTACTTATTTATATTCGGGTGCTTACTTTTAATATATAGAGGAATAATTTGAGGAAGTTGTGAGGGATAGTATTTTTCAGTAGAATATATGGGCTTTAAAGACCGCTTTAATAAACACCCTCTAAGTAAAATCCTGTAAAACACCATTTATAGTATTTAGTAAGTCAGACTTCGTAAACGGTTTTGCTAAAAATCCTTGAATTCCTCTACCTGCCGCTTCAGCCAAAGTTTCAGTAGACGCTAATCCACTTATAGCAATAATTTTTATTTGTGGATTTAATTGTTGTAAAGTACGAATAGCTGTAGCTCCGTCCATCTGTGGCATTACCATATCTATCAACACAAGGCTGATATTTCTATTCTGGACATAGGTTGAAATTGCTTCTATACCATCTTCTGCGGTAATTACCTCAAAGTTATTACCTTCTAAGGTAGTTTTAATAATCTGACAAATTGCTGGTTCATCATCCACTACCAAAATCAGTTCTGAGTTTCCTATTTGTGCTATATTTTCCCGCACAGATTCGATTCTCCTATATTGAGTACTGGGTAAATAAATTCTAAATTCGCTACCTTTTCCTAACTGACTATTTACTTCCAGAAAACCATCGTGATTTTTAACAATACCGATAACCGTTGATAAACCTAATCCCGTGCCTTTACCTACTTCTTTAGTGGTGAAAAAAGGATCAAAAATGCGCTCTATTATCTCAGGAGAAATACCAGTCCCAGTATCAGAAATTGTAACTACAACATAGTCACCCACCCTAGCCTCAATATTCATTTTGGCATAGCCTTCATCAACATACAGATTTTGAGCAGAAATTGTAATCTTCCCACCATTAGGCATTGCATCGCCAGCGTTGACTACTAAGTTCATCAAGACTTGATATATCTGGGTAGGGTCAGCAGAAACTGTCAACAGATCCTGTGATAGATTTGTTTGAATTGTAATCGATTTACTAAATGTTCCTTTAGCAAACAACTCAATATCTTTCAAAAGATGTTTGATTTGTAGTACTGTGCGCTTACCTTCATTCCCACGAGCGAATGTGAGGATTTGCTTGACTAAATTAGCACCACGTCTGGCACTATTTTCTAACATCACAAGTAAATCGCTACAATCCTTGTCCGGAGACTTTAATTTTAGGGGTATTAATTGCGCGATCGCTAAAATAGGTGTGAGCATATTATTCAAGTCATGGGCAATTCCGCTTGCTAAAGTACCCAGATTTTCTAAGCGTTGAGTGCGGAGAAATTGGTTCTCTAGTTGTTTTTTCTCGGTGATATCTGTATCTAGACTCAGAATTGATTCAGGATTTCCAGCTTCGTCCCGTACTAGAGTCCAACGGCTGGAAACAATAATATTTTTACCTGCTTTAGTAACTTTATCTAACTCTCCCGACCAGGAGCCATTTTCCAGAACTTCACCCATGGCTTGTTCAAATTCTGATGTTAGTTTCTTGTATAAAATATTGTTGGCTTTCTGACCAATCATTTCTTGTTTTGTCCAACCGTATATTTTCTCAACGCTACGGTTGCAATATATAACAATATCTTCTAAATTTGTGACTAAAATTGCATCTGTAGTTATATCGAGTAATTGGGCTTGTTCGACAATTTTTTCTTCTGCTTCTTTGCGTCGGGTAATATCAGAAAACGAAGTGACTACTGCATGGGGAATAGTCTCTCCTGGTAAGAATAGCGGTTCGGAGTTCATCAAAATCCAATTGAGTTCTCCATCCGGTTGATAAATTCCCATCACGGTGTCTGAACATGATTCACCTGTATGTAAAGCAATCATTGGGGGATGGGTTTCACCGGTAAAAGGGGAGCCATCTTCATGAATTGCGTGCCAGCGTGGGTCTAAAAAATTACCCCCCTTAATTTGTTCGGCTGATAGCCCTAAAATCTTTTCTGCACTCGCATTACAGGAAATTATAGTACCATCTGCTTGCTGAATAACTACACCTTCATGGATAGATTTGACAACTGAACAATAGCGTTTCTTACTCTCTCGCAGTTCTAACTCTACTTGCTTATATTCACTAATATCTTGAACAATGCCATAGTAACGACGCAAATTCCCTTGAGAGTCCCTTTCTACTGTTCCATAGATAAATAAGTATCCAACACTATCATCGGGACGCAAAAAGCGAATTTCAGTTTCATAAGGAATACCTTGTTCAACGCAAGCCATTACCATTTGATAAATTCTATTCTGGTCTTCTGGATGTACGATTGTATTAATAATAGTTTCCATATCAGGCATGGCATCGCCGGGATTTAAGTTAATGATTCGGTAGAATTGTTGCGACCACCATATTTCATTTGTAGTTAAATCCCTTGACCAACTACCCATTTTAGCTATACGCTGGGCTTCCTGTAGGGAGGCTTCAGTCCAACGTAATTGTTCTTCAGCAAGTTTTAGTTCGGTGATATCGGTCACAGTCCCTAGATATCCCGTAATCACCCGCGCGCGATCGCGAATTGCGACTGCATTTCCAAACACCCAACTGACTTTACCTCCTGGGGTGCGGAAACGATATTTCATCGTAAATTCTCTTCCTGCTGTGGCTGCATCGTACCATTGGGTAAAAACCTGCTGTTTGTCTTCAGGGTGTAGAGCTTCCACCCAACCTTTTCCTAATGCTTCTTCTTGGGAAATTCCAGTTATTTCGACCCAACGTGGATTGACAAATAGACATCCTCCTTCAGCATCGGTTTGAAAAATCCCTACGGGTACATGAGTTACCAACAATCGAAAACGTTCTTTACTCTCGCGCAATTTGTCTTCTATTTGTTGGGATTCGGTAATATTTCTGTCAATATTCTCATATTCCTGATATTCCCTGTTTGTTTCCAAGACTACATTTTGATGCTGTAGGGATGGTAAACTAGTACCTGCCATAAGTGATTGCAAATCTAAAGCCTGTAACAAACTGTCCTGAGAGACAATCCCGACCACATGCTCTTGTGCATCGACAATCGGTAAATGGTGAATTTCATGTTGACGCATAATTTGTAATGCGCTGAAGATATTGTAATTATCAGATTCTTTTAAGCTGATAACTTGTTGCGTCATTACTTCGGCAATTTTAATTTTCGTTAAATCACCCTTTAAGAAAGTAATTCTAACTACATCGGATGGCGTTAAGATACCCAGCAACTCAAAATCTTTAATTACTAACACACAATCTGCGTGCCGATTTTTGATCGAACTTGCTGCTTTGGAACAATCAGATAAACTTGACCGGGGAACACCTGTCAAAAAGGGCTCTGTCCTTTCATGATGGAGTGATGGCGAACAACAATTACTATCCGGTAATTGATTTGCCATCAAAGCGATCGCATTAATTACCAGAGTCTCTGGGGTAACTATTAATGGAGTTGTGTTTACTACCCTATCTAAGGTAAGTAAATCAATCTGTTCGGCATTAGATTGCATAGCTAAAATGCCTCAGAATAACTAATGGTGATACTTAATAATACTCAGTATTACTTAAATATATACAGCTTCACACCTTTAACTTTACTGCCGATTACAACTTATGGGGCTTAATATTATTAGTTTAGAAGATGAAAGTTTACTTTACAAAAGAGTAATAATCACTCATAAAATCTTAATAAATAAGTACAGTAGTAATTGTAGAGATTTATTCGACCGCAAATATATTTTTATTAACTATTATTAAATTTCATTAATTACTCACCCATCACTCATCACTTAACTGATCTAAAACAACAGACTCTACTAAACTCAAAGTAATTGGTTCTTTACTAATAAACTGAGCATATGCAGAACTTACATAAGGTGCATATCGCCGTTCGTTTAGTAAATACTTTCCCATAAAAGCCAAACTGAGTGCTTTAATGTGGGAACTAGCAATTTCGGGTTGTTCGCCGATAAAACCAGGGGGAACAGGTATAGTTTTATCTTCAAGGGTTTCTCCATTCAACACAGAGAAATGGGTACCTCCTTTGATGACTACTAAATATTTTTCTGGACTAGATAACCAAGTAAAGGGACGAATCTGTTCGGGGATTGGTGGAGACACGATGTCATCTTTACCAGCTATGATCATCGCAGGAATTTTCACCTTACTTAATTCTTCTTGACCAAGTAACCAGCTTGTTACGGGATTAATTGCTAATACAGCTTTTACTCGTTTGTCTTGAAGAGATATGGAGGTGTTTGATGATGGTGTTGATAATTCTGTGGCGCGGCATTGTAGTAAAGTAGATACATTAAAGGAAGTGTTCTCCGGACACTTTTGCTCAAGTAAGGATAAATTAAGGTCTGCACCCGATAGCGCTAAAGCGGTGTATCCACCCATTGAATGTCCAATTAAACCAACTTCAGATACATTAATATTTCCAAATAGTTCGGGATTTCTCTGTTTTCGTTGCTCCAACTCATCTAATAATAAGGTAATCTCTTGGGGACGATTGATAAATCTTTTTGGGTCTGGTAGACCTCCCAACCCTTTGAAAAAACGATCAAATTTCCCAGAGCTATCATCGGGGTGTTCTAATACCGCTACAGCGAAACCGTATTCAGATAAATGTTGACCTACATGAGCGAAGCTTCTTCTATCTCCAGCAATACCGTGAGAAATTACAACTAAGGGTGTAGTATCTGGTTTTCTTCCTTGATTTCTTTGGGGTAAATAAATATCTACAGGAATACTTCTATTACGCTTTCTATCTTGAAGCTGTAATTCCTCTATCTTCACCTCTCCATACTTGCTGGGTTGTCGCAAATCTGGTAACTGTGCAAAATCAATCCCTTCTGGTTTTGGAGCTTGAGATGACTGTTGTGCGATCGCAGCCACAATTTTATCTCTTTGCTCAAATAATTCGGAAAGTTCTCCTACAGCTTTTATACTTTCTTGAAAATTTATTCTTAAAGTAGGGCTAGGAAAACGTTTGAGAACATCAACTACCGTGATACCTCCGGGGTTCTCTGCTGCGGCAATAATAAATGCCGAACGTAGGGATAACATACCATCTTGTCGCGATTCGTTGCGCAGTATTTTCCCCATCCGGGAGAGGACTTTTTCTCCCAAAGAAGTATAAGTAAATTGAGATACCAATACAGGATCTAACTCAAAGCGAGTAGAAAGCAACTCCTTAAGTTGACTCTCTTGGGTAGAGCTTAATCTACTGGTATAGAACTTCAGTTCCTTGGTAACTCTACCCTCTTTCGCAAAAATTTCTAAGGACTCAGTAGAAATAGTAAATTCCCCAAAAGCAGAGTAGTAAAAAGCAATTCTATCTGCACCCAGACTAGGAGCAGGAGTAAAGGGAACAAAAAAACACCCCAGACCAAAAACCCCTAAGACTATTTTTCTAACGATCCCCAATGGATACTTTTGAGTAAAAATACTAGTAGATGCCCACATATTGATTATTCAATCACCAATTATCAATTACCCATTACTTAGGAATTATGATCAATTTATTATCTATAAAGACGTGCCGTAGCTCGTCTCTACAGATTCTTAATCTACTGACTATATTCACTACTTAAGTGAGCGATCGCTTGTTTGATCCAGTCTTCTACATAAGCATCTTTAGTCAGTCCAATATCTTCGCTGACGAAGTGTAAGGCTTCGCTAACTTCTTGAGCAGTATACCCCAAAGCTAACAAAGTCATCTGCACTTCTTCTTGAATCCCAGGTTCTGGACCCCCTGTAGCAACGAAGAAACCGGCTGATTTGCGCCATTCAATTAATTTACTCTTTAGTTCCAAACAGATACGTTCTGCGGTTTTTTTGCCGATACCAGGAGTCTGAATTAGTATTTGTACATTACTAGTAACGATAGACTGTACCAACTCAGGTATTTCCAAAGTATCTAGCATGGCGATCGCTAAAGCTGCACCAATACCGCTAACGCTTTGCAAATAACGGAATAAATCCCTCTCTGAAGGGGAACCAAAACCATAAAGATATGGTACCTCATCTCGAATGTGGAAATGGGTAAATATCTGTACTGTACCCCCAGAATCCGGCAGCTGTTGCGCTAGTCGGGCTGGAATTTGTAAATCATATCCTAAACCGTTGACTTCCAAAGTTAAATAATGACGATTGCCATTACTATTCTGGATGCCAGCTACAATTCCCTTGAGATAACTAATCATGCTAAGAAACCAAAATGTTTCAGACCTTCTAAAATTCCACCTGCACAATACTTCTTCGCTAAATAATGATATTCAGCAGGATTTTGATTGTGCCATTCAAGTAACTCCGGACGAGCATTCCCTACGATAACTCCTCTTTCATCACCAACGGCAAATAAGGCAATATCATTACCCGAATCACCACAAGCTACTGTCCGAGTCGCCGGAATGTTCCATTTTTGACCGAGAAACTGCATTGCTTGACCTTTATCACTGCGACGGGGAACAATGTCAAGGTCAATTCCGCTACTATAGATTAATTTAGTATTTAATCCGGTCGCAGATAGTGCCGAATCCAATAGGGGCAGTACTTTCGCCGCAGTCGCTTCTTCTATGTGAAAACTCACTTTAAAAGCGCCTTGTTCAGAACTTGGTTGCATTACTAACTCAGAGAATTCCGCAGTTTTTGATAATACCAGTTCTTTGTCCCATTCGTGCGAAAGTTTTTCAGACCAGTGTACATCAGGTTGCTGTTTTTCGTCTAAATATATTTCTGTTCCTACAGCAACTACTAAAGCGTCAGGGTCGATTAGCTGCTTTTCTTCCTTTAGTTCCTGGTAAAGAAAGCGCGATCGCCCAGTTGCATAAACAATTTTGGAACCGTATTCTTCTCGGTGTTTGGTCAAAGCCTTACTTAATTTCACCAGAGCATCATCATCGCCTACAAAAGTATTATCTAAATCGGTAACGAACATAAATTTAGACATGATTTTAAATTCCTATAACAGATTCACTTTTCAAAAGTTTATGTTGTTTTGGTACAATTTGTAACGATTATTATCTGAAGGAAGAATTATCGATTTGTGGGATGTATGGAAAGTACTTAACTTTGATGTAGGAACCAATAACTATCAACTATAGGACTTATAAGTAGTTATAAAACCCTTTGGTATCGGAATAAATTCGACTAGAGTCTATTTTGGTAGATATTTAGACGAATTTGGGAAATATAACATATAGTACTCTGCAAATCGATTAATAATGTTATGGCTGACAACCTAATAACTGTAGACAAAAATAGTTATATTTCTTTAAAGCAAGAGCTAGAAATATTGCAACAGAAGGTTGTCAGTTTAGAAAATTCTCTGGAAACAACAACGGAAATTTACAACAAACTTCTAGATGGAATAGCGATCGCTACAAATTGTTTTCTAACGGTAGTAAATTATGATCAGTCAATTAATAAGTCTTTAGCTGTCTTAGGAAAAGCTGTTGATGTAGATAGAGTCTACGTTTTTGAGAATCATCAACATCCCCAGACTAAGGAAATGCTAATTAGTCAGCGTTGGGAATGGGTTAATTGTGGTGTGACCCCAGAAATTGATAATCCCCAGTTGCAAAATCTGGCTTATAATGATTTTTTTCCACGCTGGTATGAATGTTTTATGCGTGGAGAAATGATTAATGGATTAGTTAAGAATTTTCCTCAAAGGGAAAGAGAGATACTAGCATCCCAGGGTATTATTTCTATATGTTTGATGCCGATTTACATTAATAATCAACTTTGGGGATTTATTGGTTTTGATGATTGTCATCAAGAACGACAGTGGAGTAAAGCTGAGAAAATAGTTCTCCAAGCTGCTGTCGGAAATTTGGGTGGTGCTATAGGAAGACATCATACCGAAAGCAAACTACAAGAGTCGAAACAGTTGATGCAGTTGGTAATAGATAATATTCCACAGTTAATTGTTTGGAAGGATAGAAATAGCGTTTTTCAAGGTTGTAATATCAATGCTGCAAAGGTTTGGGGGATGAATTCACCCTCAGAAATAATTGGTAAGAATGATTATGATTTACCTGCAACTACTGAAGAAGCAAACTGGTATCGAGAATGCGATGACCGAGTTATGAATTCAGGGTTAGCGGAACTTCATATAATTGAAACTCAACGTCAAACTGATGGAAGACAAGCTTGGTTAGATACTAATAAAATACCATTACGGGATGCTGAGAATAATGTAGTTGGTATTTTGGTAACTATTGAGGATATTACTGAACGCAAGGTATTTGAAGAAAAATTAGCAAATTTGAATCAAGAACTAGAAGCTAAAGTCGTAGAACGTACAGATGCATTGCGCGACAGTGAAGCAAGATTACAAAGACTGACGGATAATATTCCAGGTATACTTTATGAGTATCGCGTAGATTCAACTGGTACCGTAACTTATCCCTATGTTTCTTCTGGATGTCGGGAAATATTAGGTCTAGAACCCCAGCAAATTCAGGAAAATGCAGATTTACTATCAAGTTACATTCATCCAGAAGAATTACCCCAAATGTGGGAAACTAGCAATGGCAACAATGAGTCCTTGGAAACTTTGCAGGACTGGAGACATGAATGGAGAATTATTAGACCAGATGGACAACAAAAATGGGTAAAAGCCATCGCTCGTCCCCAATTGCAAAGTGATGGTAGTGTCCTTTGGTATAGTTGTATAGTAGATATTACCGAACGTAAGGCAGCACAGCAAGCTTTAGAGCAGCGAGCAAATCGGTTACGGATGCAAAATACGATTTTAACTAAAATAACAAGAAATCGGATTATTAATCAAGGAAATCTACATAAGCTTGCACAAATTGTGACTGTTAATACCGCTATAACCTTGGATGTAGAGAGGGTTAGTTTATGGTTATATAACGAAGGCAGAACTTGTATCGAATGTATAGATTTATTTGACCACTCACTTAATAAACATACTCAAGGGATGAAGCTTTTTGCTTCAGATTACCCCAAATATTTTAAATCCATAGAAACACAAGATATTATAGCTGCTGATGATGCTCATATAGATGAAAGAACCCGCGATTTCTCTGAAAGCTATTTAACTCCTCTCGGTATCACTTCTATGCTTGATAGCACCATTCGCTCCAGGGGAATAACTAATGGTGTTCTTTGTGTCGAACATGTAGGTAAAACTCGTCAATGGAGTCCAGAAGATGAAAATTTTGTCCGTTCGATTGCAGATATTATCTCCCTTGCGATTGAAGTACGAGAAAGTAAACGTGCTGAAGATTTATTAGCTGAGAAAGAGCAATATTTACGCAGTATCTACGATGGAGTCAATCACACTATATTTGTACTGGATATTGTAAAGATTAATAAGTCTAAATATGAGTTTATAACTGTAGGAATCAATACCTCTGGACTGGAAACAGCTAGTAAAGAAAGAAGTGAAATTATCGGTAAAAATATAGAAGAAATTTTTGCTCCCGAGCAAGCAAAAGAAATTAATCGAAGATGCTTGATGTGTCTTGAAGCTAGTGCAGCGATCGCATACGAAGAATGCTTAACCTTACAAGGGGAAGAGAACTATTTTTTAACTACACTCAACCCCGTCCACAACACTCAAGGTGAAATTTATCGCTTAATCGGTACAACTTTAAATATAAGCGATCGCAAACGTGCAGAAATTGAATTACAGCACAAAGCTACTGAGTTAGAAAATACTATTGCAGAACTACAGCGTACCCAAGCTCAATTAATTCAGAGTGAAAAGATGTCTGGATTAGGTCAAATGGTAGGGGGTGTAGCTCATGAAATTAACAATCCTACGAGCTTTATTCATGGTAATCTTACTTACGCGAAGGAATATATCCAGGATTTATTAGGATTAGTGCAACTTTATCAAGAATATTATCCCAGTCCGGCAGTAGAAATTCAAAATCGGATTGAAGAAATAGAGCTTGATTTCCTGAAAGAGGATTTAGTCAAAATTCTTAGTTCTATGGAAGCAGGAACTTGTCGTATCCGAAATATAGTTCTGAGTTTGCGTAATTTTTCACGTCTGGATGAATCAGATTTGAAAAAAGTTGATATACATGAAGGTATTGAATCAACTTTAATGATTTTAGATAATCGTCTCAAATTTCAATCTAACTCTTCAGAAATCAAAATTATCAAAGAGTATGGTAAATTACCTCCTGTAGAATGTTACCCCGGTCAGTTAAATCAGGCATTTATGAGTATATTAATTAATGCTATTGATGCAATAAAAGAAAGAGAATTGCAAAATCAGACTTACACTCCTCAAATCTATATTTGTACAAAATTATTAAATAAAAATACTGTACAAATTTGTATCTCTGATAACGGTTATGGTATTAAAAAAGAGATAATCGAAAAAATATTCGATCCCTTTTTCACTACCAAAGATGTGGGAAAAGGTACTGGATTAGGTTTATCAATCAGCTATCAAATCATTGTAGATAAACATGGTGGAAAGCTTTACTCTCAAACTCATATAGAGAAGGGAGCAGAATTCATCATGGAAATACCAATTAATCATATTTGTGGAACTTTATAAGTACTTATATCAAGTCCGCTTGAGTGACCGTCATTGCGACCGGAGGGAAGCAATCTCAAAGCCTTGTGATTGCTAATTTTACTCTGTTTCACTTGCAATCACATACTATGGGTATGCTCCCGGACATGATATTAGACAGAATTATGATATTAGACAGAATTAATTGTATATTGTCATTGCGTTAGCTAGCGCTATGCTCTGCAAACGCGTAGCGTATCTGTTCGCTGAAAGCGTTCCTTAGGAAAGGACAGGAAAGAAGCATAAGCTCTATCGAGTAGACTACGTCAATGCAAGGGCTTGAGGAATTTAGAATGTTAAATTAATTTTCTACGACTACTTAATAAATACAAGTAGTATATAATGCCCTAATTATATGTCCATTTCTATACAAATTTAGAATAATTTCTTTATTTATGCCATACTTTAATAGTATTTTTTTATTTTTCTTCTCCTTCTTCAGATTTTATTTTGTTTAGATAAATTAATAGAATAAAAAAATATCAAATAAACAGAACTTAGAAGTATGCTTAATAATTAGTTTATATAAAGTCATAAATTAAGCAAAAATACTGTTTATCAACACTATAATCCATCTATTTTTTTCAAAAATGCATGAGTAAACTCTTCTTAGAACTATAGATAAACAGAAGCATGAAAATCAAATATTTAAGGCTTCAAAAAAGTTGTAAATTCAGCGCTTTTTATTTCAGGGATAGAATTTATTTAATCATACATCTACTAAACGAATTGAATCTAACGACTAATTTGTAAAATGAATTTTATTCTATGTATCTCAATTTTGGAAAAGATTGTAAACACTACATAGTGAAATTCTTCAACTTATATTCAGCTTAAATCTAAAAAATAGACATTCTCAAAAAAATAATCTAGAGACACAATATGTAGTATCTCTAGAAGAGTTTTGGATTGCACATATTTAATTCTTGGGAATATCGAAATGATTTTACAGGCTGTAAATTTCAGTTGAAAACTCTTGTTATCAGGAAACTCGAGTATTTCGCATCAACATCAAATATTTAGTTATTAGAGGTGAATCACTTATGTCTTCAGATGACTTGGATTACACATTGGCTATAGACTTAGATGAAAATATTAGCTCTACAGTGCAGACAAATATACCTTCAGACCCTCTATTTCTTTACCAATGGCATCTCCGGAACACAACACCTGGTCTTCTCGATCTAAATGTCGTAGATGTTTGGAATGATTATACCGGTGCTGGTATCCACGTCGCTGTAATTGATGACGGAGTTCAACGCACACATCCCGATTTAAATGATAACTACTCAACTGCAAGAGACTGGGATTTCGAGGATAATGATACTAATGCTAGCCCTGTTAATTACAATGATAATCACGGTACTGCCGTAGCTGGTATTATTGGTGCTGAAGCTGGTAATGGTATTGGTGGTGTAGGTGTAGCCTATGGCTCGACTATCTTCGGCTTCCGACTTTCTTCACTTGATAACGTTACCGATGCAATCAATAATGCATCTGGTCTACAGCAAGTAGGAGGAGTCAATCGTGAGGCTGATGTTGTTAACATGAGCATCGGTACGCGATCTGAATATTTCTTTGATGCAAGCTTAAACTTAGATTTAACAGCATTAAATACAGCAATTGATAATGCAGCTATCTTAGGACGAGATGGACTCGGTACTATCCTAGTGAAGGCAGCTGGTAATAATCGTCTCAAAAAGAATCAAGATGGCTTTTTCGTCGATATTAACCAAGATACTAATGCTTCTTCTTGGAATGCAAACAAACATACAATTTCCGTTGCTGCCGTCAATCAAAACGGATATGTCTCATCTTATAGCACACATGGTGCATCAGTCCTCGTCTCAGCTTTTGGTACCCCAGGTGAAGTAGTTACAACAGACCGCACGGGTTTTAGAGGCTATAGTTATCGTGACTACAGATTTGACTTTAATGGAACCTCCGCAGCAGCGCCAATGGTTTCCGGGGTCGTTGCATTAATGCTAGAAGCTAATCCAGACCTGGGCTGGCGGGATGTTCAAGAAATTCTAGCCTATTCAGCACGCCATGTCGGTACTGATATCGGTTATGGTATTAACTATTTTGAAGAATATGCCTGGTCTTTTAATGGTGCTGATAACTGGAATGGTGGTGGTCTGCACTTCTCTAACGATTACGGCTTTGGTCTAGTCGATGCAAAAGCAGCAGTACGTTTAGCAGAGACTTGGGGTAGTAACTCTCAGACAAGTACAAATGATAAGCTTAGCTTTGAAAGTCGGAGTGGGTCTATAGTGGTTCCAGATGGTAATGCAAATGGGTTTAACTTCTTAATTAATGAAGACAGTTCCAATATTTTAATTGAGCATTTTGAGCTTCAGATGAACTTCGACACAACCTATACTGGTGATGTTGAGATTACTGTTACTTCCCCTAGTGGAACCACTAGCACACTGATAGATAACTCAGGTAGAGGTACTGATTTTGATGGTAATTGGACATTTACCAGTAATGCATTTCGTGGTGAAGAAAGCAGTGGTATTTGGACTGTTAACGTCGTTGATACAGTAAATGGAAATACTCTGACAGTAAATAACCTATCAATTTATTCTTGGGGTTCCTCAATATCCAATGACGATACCTTTATCTTTACCGAAGAGTATTCCGATTATGCAGGGTCGTCATTCGGACACACGACATTCTTTGACGGTGGATTATTCGGAACAGATACTATCAATGCTGCTGCGGTAGACTCTAACACTACAGTTAACCTGAATATAGGAACAGGTTTAATTGATGGTGTGGCGATCGCTGTTCTAGGAATTGAAGATGTGGTGACTGGAGACGGTGATGACCTACTTGTTGGTAATTACCACAACAACACTCTTTCTGGAATGCGAGGTAATGACTTACTGATTGGTGGAAGAGGAGATGATACCCTATACGGTGGTAGTGGAAGCGATCGCCTAATCGGTTCAAATCCTTCTAGTTACAATTCCGGTTCTGGTGAGTATGACACTTTAACTGGTGGCGGTAATGCAGATGTCTTTGTACTTGGTGATAGTTACGAAGCTTATTATCAGGGTTCTGGATATGCTTTGATTACCGATATCAATTGGGGTGAAGGTGATGAACTGGAAGTCTTCGGTAATTCTACTAATTACTCCTTCGGTTATGGTAATTGGTTTGGTAGTTCTTCAACAGATACTACAGTGGCGATTTAATTGCTGTATTGCAAGATGCTTATACTTCCCAGACTTTTATTAATACAGATTTCACTTTTGTATAATTTAGACGCAATTTCTATCTCGCGTTCAAATAATTTTCTACTGATAGTGGTGAGAATATCATTTACCTGCTTGTCAGTTTTGATAATTGCGTTAAAAGAAGTGAACAACTTGAGTGAAAAAATTGAGTGATATTTGTATTCAAATTCAAGCTTCTATAACCCCAAAAACATCTGATTAGCTATTACATCATACTTTCATAGAAAATCTACTGCAAGGAAAGAGATTTCACCGAAAGTGTGTATGCTAAAAATTCCATAAATTATACAGATACAGCAGACTCCACCCAAATGAGCTAAAAAACCCCCGAAAGAAGCTGATATGACCATCAAATAATTGAGCTTCGGGGAATGAATGCAAACTTTAATTACTACTAATACTAAGGAACAAAACTATGAAACTTACAAAAGTCATTGCACTACCAATTAGACATCTCCGAGAAATAATTTAACTCTGATAAAATAATATAAAAGGGTGTT
>ERZ1740062.488-NODE-488-length-21363-cov-6.094847_pt1 | contig 21363 bp, 13 predicted proteins | sample MGYA00581741_ERZ1740062 | MGnify/ENA primary metagenome ERZ1740062 (study PRJEB43018, sample SAMN04849747) | marine metagenome | isolation source: floating plastic debris | place: Pacific Ocean | collected 2008-09-01 | study: EMG produced TPA metagenomics assembly...
ATTTTTCTATTAAAAAAGAAATTTAAAAAAGAAAATAGCCCTCTTCGCTATATCTCAAAGAGAGCATACGCCATGCCATTTCACTTAATTGTTTAAATCACTTCCTTCCGAAGAGATTCCGCAAATTTAAATAGTAAATTATTATTTTCTCACAAATAATTTTTTATGTTTAGATTAACTCAAATAAATAATTTTTATGATGAAAAAATATATTTTTGCCCTCCTCCCAAAGGCTGATAATTTATTTTTAGATTCTGCATCATGCCACCTGTTGTTAATTATCTGCTTACAGTCACCTCAATAAAAAATAAGCATAAAGCGCTTACGAAACTTCAATCAATAAAAATATAAGTAATATTTTGCGACTCTTGTTTGCTATTCCATCTTTTCCTAAAAAATGTTGTCAACTAAATCGGATTGCTAGATAAGCCCTATAAATAAAGAGAATATTAAATTCATGAGAAACTTCTCATTAAACTCTCATTAATAGCTCATCAGCAGGGTTAATGATGTACATATAAATACTGAGATAGCAAGTCAATATTTAAGTTTTAAATAGAAAGGTCGCTATTTATGATGAGACATAGAAATTTCAGCATCAAGCGAAAATTTCAATGATTAACTACCAAATCCAAGATAAATCTAAGGGGTAGAAATTATGAGGATAATGGTATATTCTCACGATACATTTGGGTTAGGCAATATTCGGAGAATGCTAGCAATTTGCGAACACTTGCTTGAGGAAATTCCACAGCTATCAATCTTGTTACTATCTGGCTCTCCTATGCTTCAAGGATTCCGCTTACCAAGGGGTTTAGATTATATTAAATTACCTTGTTTAAATCGGGGTAGTAGTGGTGAATTAGCAGCGAAATATCTGGGTATGGATGTAGATAATACTGTAAAAATGCGGTCTGAATTAATCTTCTCAGCGGTGGTTAATTTTCAACCAGACCTATTTTTAGTAGATAAAAAACCATTAGGAATTAAAAATGAATTAACGGCTGCTATCAATTATTTACACGATAAACTGCCTCAAACTAAACTTATACTACTGTTAAGAGAAATTTTAGATATACCGGAAAGAACTATTCATGAATGGCAAAAAAATCAGTATAACCAAGTAATTTGTAAATTCTATCAGCTACTTCTAATAGTTGGTTCACAAAAGGTATTTGATTTCTGTGAAGAGTATAAATTACCAGATATTGTAGCCAGTAAAGTAAGATTTTGCGGATATATTCGTCGTTTTCAAAACTGTAAAATTAGCACAACTATTCGTCAGGAATTAGAGCTAGCAGCGGTGGAGAAATTAGTGGTAGTAACTCCCGGTGGTGGACAAGATGGCTATCAATTAATCAATACATATCTTCAAGGACAAGAATTATTAAATAATAGTCAATACCGAATTAAGAGTTTAATATTTTGCGGCCCAGAAATGCCTAAAAAGCAAAAACAAGAACTCTATCAAGCAGCAGCTAAATTTCCTCAAGTGCAAATGAGAGAGTTTACTGATGATTTAATCAGCTATTTATCAGCAGCAGATGCAGTAGTATCGATGGGAGGTTATAACACAATTTGTGAAATTCTCTCAGCAGAAAAATCAGCAGTTGTTGTACCTCGTATTAAGCCTTCTCAAGAGCAATTAATACGCTCGCAAAGAATGCAAAATTTAGGTTTATTAATAAGCATACATCCTGAGAATCTGACATCTGAAGCTTTGATTATGCAGTTATTTCAGATATTAAATAATCCTCTCAAATCGCAAAAAATTGAATTAGAGGGCTTATCAGGAATTACTCATCATATCAGAGACTTATTAGTGGATAAAATTACTGATATTCAACCGGATATTACTTATTCCGAGCCGAATCCAATTCATGAATTTTTAGCTAGTTGAATAGAGAAAAAATAAACAAATAAAGGTGGAATGAATGTCATTGATGTTTAAATCAATTTATTTTGACTGTAGGTAAAAGTTACTTTTAAGAATAGCAGTAAGATAAATGCTAATTAAGTAATTGTTTATTTGGTATATGGCAAATATGTCCTATTTGATCCGAATAATATCTTGATTAATATCATCTAGACAGGAAGTATAAATTTTAGGAGTCAATGTCAATGAAAAAACTTTTGTTTTACTGTCAGCATATTTTAGGAATGGGACATTTAGTCCGGAGTATGGAAATTGTTCGTGGTTTTATGTCAGATTTCCAGGTATGTTTTATTAATGGTGGACAAATTATTAAAGAATTTGAAATCCCTGATGGAGTTGATGTTATAAATTTACCAGCTATTAAAACTGATTCGGAATTTAAACAATTAAAACCTGTTGATGAATCTTTATCTTTAGCTGAAGTTCAAGAACTTAGAAAAAATAAACTTTTGCAAATTGCAGAGGAGTTCCAGCCTGATGTATTAATAATTGAATTATTTCCATTTGGAAGAGGGAAGTTTTCTTTTGAATTGATTCCATTTTTAGAAAAGTTGCAGGATAGTAAAAAGCCAGTAAAAATTGTTTCTAGTTTGCGCGATATTGTTGTTACTAAGACAAATCAAGAGAAATATGAAAATAAAGTTTGTAGATTAATGAATCAATATTTTGATATGTTATTGATTCACGGCGACCCTAATTTTATCACTTTAAATCAAAGCTTTTCTCGGGTAAAAGATATCCAAAGTCAAACTGAATATACAGGCTATGTTGTTCAAAAGCCTGCGGTAAATCCTGAACTGACAAAGGAAGATAGAGAAATACTTGATTCGGAACAACCGTTAATTTTAGTTAGCGTTGGTGGTGGAAGATTCGGTCATGAATTAATTGATTGTGTAGTTGAAAGTGCTGATATTCTAAAGCAAAAAATACCTCATCAAATCCAAGTCTTTACTGGACCTTTTTCACCAGATGATAAAGTTAAACTATGGCAAAAATTAACAGAGAGCAAGCAGAATATTAACGTTAGTCGCTACACCCGAAATTTAATTAGCTATATGCAAAAAGCCGACCTTTCTATCAGCATGTCAGGCTATAACACCACTTTAAATGTAATGACTACTGGTGTACGAGCAATGATTCTACCATTCAAGGGTAATAATGACCAAGAGCAAAGAATTAGAGCAGGTAAATTGGATAGTTTAGGTGTTGTTAAAATGCTTGATGAATCGGATTTACATCCCGAAATATTTTCTCAAAAATTAATTGACTACTTAGCAATAGAACCGAAAAAACTGGAGTTTGATTTTAATGGTGTAGAGAATACAGCAGCATTAATCAAAAATCTAGTTTCAACTCAAAAATTAGCGATTATATAAGCTAAATTGCTAAATTTTTAATCTTCTGTCCTCGTTATTTAATTAGTTTACAATTTCATGAATAACAGTATTAAGCCTAGAATTTGTATCACCACTTTAGAATACCCACCCGATATTGGTGGTGTTGGTGAATCAGTAAATCGTATTGCTAAAATGCTTACCAACAGCGGTTATGAAGTCCACGTTGCTGTTTTCCGCTCTAAACAAAGGTTAGTTTCTGATGGAAGTCGTAAACGAGCAGGTTGTGAAACAACTATACAAGATGAGGTTTTTGTGCATCGAATTCAGCCCGCAATCCGTGGTAATGTAACTGAATTAACTGATTATTTGAGCGATGTTTATTTTCAACTGAAACTTTTGCATCAGAAATATCAATACAATCTATTTCATGGCTTTTTTATCATTGAAACTGGTTATGTAACAACACTGTTAGCAAAAGAAAATGGTGTACCAGTTATTAACAGTGTTCGTGGTGCTGACCTACACAAACATATTTTTAGCCCCAAAAATCATGGTCCGATTTCCTGGATTTTAGATAATTCTGATTCGACTACTTTTGTCAGTCGTACTTTACAAAAAAGAGCAAACATAATTAGTCCTAATAATAAAGTCAAATCTTTTGCTTTTTGGAATTCCATTGCACCAATTAATTTTGAAGAGTTGCCGAAACCATCATTAGTTAATGAATTATCTGGTTTAGTAATCGGTACAACGGGAAGGTTTCGTGGTAAGAAAGGTATTGAATTCCTTATCGATGCCTGTGATAAATTAACTCCAGAAATAGACATAACTCTATTACTGATTGGTGATTTTATCGAAAAAGAAAAAAGTTATTGGGAACAAGAATTAAAAAATCAAGGTTTAGGTTCTCGGTTGAAAATAACTGGAATGAAAACTCGTCAAGAAACTTTAGCTTATTTACCTTATTTGGATATTTTTGCTATACCTTCTTTAACCGATGGTTGTCCTAATGCTTTATTAGAAGCAATGTCGGCTGGTTGTGCAATTGTTGGCAGCAATGCTGATGCGATTGGTGAAATTATTGAAGATGGTGTAAGTGGGTTATTAGTGAATCCTGCGAATGGAGCAGAATTAGCCGCAGCTTTGAAATATTTAGCAGATAGACCGGAGTTGAGAACAAAATTGGGTTCAGTTGCAAAAGTGACAGTAGAAACTGAATTAGCACCGGAAGTAGAATTAAACAACTGGTTGAGTATTTATCAAGGATTATTGGATAGTTCTAATAATCAAGTAATGCATTTGCAAGTTGTTTAATTTAATTAAATTTAATTAAATTCACCAAATGTTTAATGATTTAGGAATAAGCATTAGGGCTTAAGCATTTACTACAAACCGATTGTATATTGGCTAGTTAATTATGAATAAACCACAAGTAACGATAGTTGTATCTCCTCGCGAACGTTTTAGCGCTACAAAAGAATCGTTGGAAAGTATTTACGAAAATACTACTGTTCCTTGCAATTTAATTTATGTTGATGGTAATTCTCCCCGGAATATTCAACAATATCTGCAAAAAAAATCCCAAGAGAAAGGATTTAAGTTAATTCGTACCGACCACTATTTATCGCCAAATCAAGCTCGAAATTTAGCAATACCTCATGTTGATACTAAATATCTATTATTTATAGATAATGATGTACTTGTTAGTCGAGGCTGGTTAAATTCTTTATTAGAATGTGCTGAAGAAGAAACAGCTACAGTTGTTTGTCCTCTTACCTGTATTGGTAAAAATATTGGTGAGACAATTCACTTAGCTGGTGGTGAAGCTCATATTGTGGAGCAACCAAAAAAAGATGGCAGAATTAAGCGCAAAGTTCATGAAAAACATTACTTTGTAAATCGCAAACTTGTAGATGTAAAATCGCAATTACAGCGTCAGAAATGCGAATTTGCTGAATTTCATTGCATGTTGGTTCGTACAGATATTTTTGAAAAAATTGGATTGCTAGATGAAAAACTTCTCAGCACTCGCGAGCATATTGATTTTTGCATGACTGTGAATAATTCTGGTGGAAGTTTTTATTGCGAACCCAATTCTGTTGTCACCTATGTAACTGGTTTGAAATGGGATATTCCTGAATTATCATTCTTTCTATTGCGTTGGAGCGATGCTTGGGAAGTTGCAAGTTTAGAACATTTTGCTAAAAAATGGGATTTACCAACCAAAAATAAGTACTTTGAAAAACGCTACAACCGAATGGGTTATCGTCGTCATAACGGATTTTTAAAACCTTTTTTACGCTACTTTACTTTTGGTTGGAATCCTTTATGGCTGGAAAAGAAAGCAATTGCTGTTGAGCATAAAGTTAATAGATTAATTACAGACAATTACGTCAAAAATCTACCTAAAAAACAGCAAATATCTCAAAATGAAGCTGTTGATAAAGAGCGAGAATTAGTTACTCGTTAGAAAACACATTAGTTAGTAGTGAGGACTAAAGTCCTTACTACAAAGCTAAGTTTTATCCCTGTTCCCTTAAATAGGTAAAATATGCCTTGCCAAAATTCTCAAAAAGCTAAACCTAAAAAACCGCAGAATATTAAAGCAGCTTTACCCGGAATCAGTAAGATTTTACGGCGATTTGCACCTCAAATTCGCAATCAACAAGGTTTGTTAACTATGTCCTTTTTAGGACTTATGGCTGAGATTGGCTTACACTTATTGGAACCTTGGCCGCTAAAATTAATTTTTGATTATATCCTGGTTGATGATTTCAAAACCAAAATTTCGGAGTTACCTTTACTATCAGGATTTACTCCTGTAACGTTGGTAACTATTTTTTCCTTGAGTTTAATTGCTATTGTCGGTTTACGAGCTTGTGCTGCTTACTTTAGCGTGTATGGAATGGCACTAGCTGCAAGTAACGTCTTAACAGAGGTTCGCACGGAACTTTACAGTCATATTCAAAGGCTTTCGCTTTCTTTTCACCACAGAGCTAAAACTGGGGATTTAATTACTCGCGTAACTTCTGATATCGACAAAATACGGGAAGTTACGGTTATGGCTTTACTACCTTTGATTGCCAACTCTTTAACAATTATCGGAATGGTTTTTGTAATGTTTTGGCTGCATTGGGAATTAGCGATAATTGCAGTTGCTTTATTTCCTTTGTTTATTTTCTCTACTTATCGTCTCACAAAACGTATTCGCTCAATAGTCAAATCTCAACGCAAACGTGAAGGAACAATTGCTGCTGCTGCTGCGGAATCCCTCGGTGCAATCAAGGTTGTACAAGCGCTTTCGCTGCACGATATGTTAGAAGAATCTTTTGCAAATGAAACCCGTGAAAGTTTACAAGCTAGCGTCAAAATACGAAAACTTTCTGCTGGTTTGGAAAGATTGGTGGAGCTTTTAGTGGGATTAGCAACCGCTTTAGTTTTGTGGAGGGGGGTGTATTTAGTTTTACGCAACCATATCACCCCCGGAGATTTACTAATATTTGTCAACTATTTTCGTATCGCTTTTAAACCAATGCGGGTGCTGGCAAAATATATGGGACAAATTACTAAAGCTACCGCTTCGGGAGAACGTATACTAGATATCTTGGAAACGGTTCCCGATATCCAAGATAGTCGTTTTGCAATTGATGCACCTAATTTAAGAGGATGTATCAAATTTGATAATATTAGTTTTGGCTACAGTTTAGATAAGACTATTTTAAAAAATATTAATTTTAAAGTTGTTTCAGGTGAAAGAGTTGCTTTGGTGGGCGCTTCTGGTGGTGGGAAATCAACTTTAACAAGTTTATTGCTTCGTCTTTACGACCCAAGCATGGGGGGAATATCCGTAGATTGTCGCGACCTGAGAGAATATAAATTACAATCCTATCGCCGACAAATTAGCGTAGTTTTGCAAGATAGTATTTTATTTGCTGCAAGTATTAGAGACAATATTGCCTATGGGGATTTAACTGCTAGTAATGAAAGTATCGAACAAGCAGCACGTCTAGCAAATGCCCACAACTTTATCATGGACTTACCCCAAGGTTACGATACCATCGTGGGAGAAAGAGGTTCAACGCTTTCGGGTGGACAAAGACAAAGGATTTCTATTGCTCGTGCTGCTGTACGTAATGCACCCATAGTAATTTTAGATGAACCAACCACAGGCTTAGACCAAGAAAGTGAATATTTAGTTAATCAAGCTTTGGATAGATTAACTAAGGGGAAAACAACTTTTATAATTTCACATAATCTCAAAGCTATTCAAAATGCGGATTTAATTCTCTACATAGAAAACGGACAAATTTTAGAAAGAGGAACTCATTGGGATTTAATGCATTTAAGCGGAAGGTATGCTGCAATGTATGCTTTACAATCTGCTGTGGAAAATGGGAATAAAAAGTTAGGAGTTAATAGTTAGAAGTTATGTAATTTTAGATTTTAGATTTTGGATTTTGGATTGAGAGTTAGGAGTTAATAGTTAGGAATTAGGAGTTAGGAGTTAGGAGTTAGGAATTTTTAATTACCAATTACCAATTAGCAATTACTAATGAATAATAACTTTAATCAAACCCGAGTAATACTTGTACGTCATGGACAAAGTACTTACAACGAACAAAAACGCTATCAAGGTTGCTGTGATGAATCTATACTTACGCAACAAGGTAAACAGCAAGCATTTGAAACCGGAATAGCTTTAAATAAAATTAATTTTGATGCTATTTATGTTAGTCCGTTGCAGCGAACTCAGGAAACTGCGAGAGAGATTTTACAAGTCAATCAATATAATAAGAAATTCAAATTACATTTGAACTCAAATCTGAAAGAAGTCGATTTACCTTCATGGCAAGGTTTACATTATAAATATGTCCGTGAAGAATTTGCGGAAGAATATCGGATTTGGGAAGAAAGTCCCCAGGAGTTTACGATTGAAAATATTGAATCAAAGGGACAAACTTTAGTCAAAACCAAAACAAAGCCAGTTTTACAACTTTACGAAAAAGCACGTCGATTTTGGCAGGAGATATTACCACTTCATCAAGGTAAAACTATTTTAATTGTCAGTCACGGTGGTACTATTCGGGCTTTAATCGGTGCTGCTACGGGAATTCAACCCCAGAATTATCACAGTATCCAACAGTCTAATAGCGGTATTAGTATTCTTAATTTTGAGAGTACCGCATCCAAACCATTTGCTAAAATTGAAGCTATCAACCAAACGCAGCATTTAGGTGAGATTTTACCCAAGTTGAAAAATGGTAAATACGGCTTGAGATTACTGTTGTTAGCTATTCCCAGTCATAAAATAAAAGCTGACATCGAAAAAACAGCCCAATTCCTTAACAATGTTGAATTAGATTTTTGTATTAGCAATAGTAACGTAAACGCTCAGTCTGTTACAGAATCAATTCTCAAATCTCAGTTAAATGCTCCGGTTAATTTACAAGTATCGAGAGATAATTTTCTCGAAATTTGGCACCAAACAATATCTAATAGTTCTCGAAATAAGAATGCTCTTAGTACTGGTTTAGTAGTAGCTGAAGAAAAAACAATTTCTACTAGTTTAAGTCAAATTTTGGGATTAGAATCTTCAGAGAACTTACAGCTACAACCAGGAACAATAAGCATTATTTTTTATCCGATATCGCAAAGTAAACCAGTATTACAAGCAATGAATATCGGATGAAATAATAGAAAGTAGAGAATAGGGAATAGATAAATTATTGAATAGGAGAATCTCTAATGAGCATTTTAATAACTGGAGTTGCAGGTTTTATTGGATATCATTTAGCACAGAGATTGCTTGCAGATGGGGAACAGATTTACGGAATTGATAATCTCAATGATTATTATGACGTGAATTTAAAAAAAGCTCGTTTGGCCCAGTTAACTCCTCATGAAAATTTCCAGTTTCAACTTTTAGATTTAAATAATCGTGAAGAGATACTAAATCTTTTTCAAGAACAAAATTTTAGCTCCGTAGTTAATCTCGCTGCTCAAGCTGGGGTACGTTATTCTCTCGAAAATCCTTTTGCTTATGTAGATACGAATTTAGTGGGATTTGCAAATATTCTCGAAGCTTGTCGTCACACTCAACCCCAACATCTTGTTTTTGCTTCCTCTAGTTCGGTTTATGGTACTAATGCTAAGATTCCTTTTTCTGTTAGCGATAATGTAGATAATCCCGTTTCATTATATGCAGCTACTAAAAAAGCTAACGAGTTAATGGCGCATTCTTATAGCCATTTGTACAGTTTACCTATTACTGGACTGCGATTTTTTACGGTATATGGTCCTTGGGGTAGACCTGATATGGCTTATTTCAAATTTGTTCGAGCCATTGAACGTTCGGAGCCGATTAATATCTTCAATTACGGTAAAATGCAGCGAGATTTTACTTATATCGATGATGTTATTGAAGGTGTTGTCAGAGTAATAGATCAGCCTCCAAAATTATATGTCAATAAAGAACATAATAATGCTCGCTATAAAATTTATAATATTGGGAATAACAAACCTGTAGAGTTATTGAAGTTTATTGAAGTTATTGAAGAAGCAATGGGTAAAGAAGCTCAAAAGAATTTCTTACCAATGCAACCAGGAGATGTTCCCCGTACTTATGCAGATGTTGATGAATTAATGCAGGATGTAGGATTTAAACCGACTACAACAATTGAAGAAGGAATTGATAAATTTGTACGGTGGTATAAAGATTTTTATCAGTTAAAAAATGACGGTGTTTCTAACACCGCACTCTAAATTGAACTGTGGGATGATTATAAAAAATAATGTTGACTGCTTTTGGACAATTTTTCGTATTTGTAAGCCAATTAGCTGCAATAACTTTTTGTTTATCGCATCGAGTTGAAGCTAATACACCAAAGAAAAATATTGATAGTTTTCATCCCCAGATTCTTCGAGCAGATGTAACCCAAAAGTTTACAGATGTCTCTGAATTATCAGATATTCAATCCGATGAATGGTATTTCAAAGTTCTACAATATTTTATTCAACGTTACAAAATAGATACGGGATACTCTTTAGATTTTTTTCAGCGTCAGGGTACAATCAAGCGTCAGGAATTCGCTTTTATAGTAAATCAAGTAATTCAACATCTAAATAAGTTACAAAATCAACAACCTAATTTTGCATCCGAGGAAGAATTAAAAGCTTTAAGAAGATTGCAAAGTGAATTTAGTTCTGAGTTAGATATTGTTAAACATAAGGTCGCTGAATTAGAAAAAAATAGCTTTCCTGCTTTTTCTACTACAACTACACTTAGTGGGGAATCTATTTTTGCTCTGACTGCTGTAGGTAAAGGAAAGAAAGTTGATGAGGATGAAAAAACTGATAGTAATCTGACTTTTAGCAGTCGTATCAAGCTACAGTTAAATACTACTTTTACTGGGAAAGACAGGTTAAAAACTTCCTTAAAAACCAGCAATATCAAGTCACTTAACTCAGCAACGGGAACCGATATGGCTCGTTTGGCTTATCAAGGTGATGATAATAATAAATTAGAACTGGGTGACTTAACTTACCGCTTTCCTATAGGTAAAAAAACCCGAATATATATCGGTGCTAAAGGTTTAGATATTAAAGATTTTGGCGATTCTATTAACCCCTATTTAGATGGTACTGATGACGGTAGTGTTTCCCGTTTTGCACAGCGGAATCCTATTTTTCGTCAAGGAGGAGGTGCTGGAATAGGTGTAAAATATCAAATTAGCGACGATTTAGAATTTGGTATGGGATATGTCGCTAATGATGCTGATGAACCAAAAGTTGGTTTAAGTAAATCCGATTATGCTGGAATTGCTCAACTTACTCTCGAACCGAGTAAAAAGCTATCAGTTGGTTTAAATTACATTCATTCTTACAACAATATTGATACTAATACCGGGAGCGATGGTGCTAACGACCCGTTTGATGATAATAGTGAAGCTATAAGTAGTGATTCTTTTGGGTTACAAGCTTCAGTTGGTATTAATCAAAATTTATTTCTGGGAAGTTGGATTGGTTATACTCGTGCAAAAGCAGATGATTTACCAGATAAACCAACCGCTAGTATTCTTAATTGGGCTGTTACTTTTGCATTTCCAAATTTAGGTAATGAGGGTAATTTAGGTGGAATTATTATCGGTCAACCACCAAAGTTAATTCAAAATCAATATCAATCAGACAATGAAGAATATATCGATAAGGATACTTCTCTACATTTAGAAGCTTTTTATCGTTTCAATATTAACGATAATATCGCTATTACCCCTGGTGTAATTATGATTACTAACCCAGAACATAATAACGATAAAGATACCATTTATATTGGTACCTTACGAACAACTTTTAGCTTTTAATTTAGCTGTTGATTAACAATAAATTTTCTTCTACCCGAGAAAGCAAGTCCTGAAAGGGGAAGGGTTTTGCTAGATAATCATCAGCACCATAATAAATAGCTTTTGCTTTATCTTGATGGTCGTTACGAGCTGTTACTACAATCACAGGAAACTTTTTACCGCTGTTCCGCAATTCTCGCAAAACTGTAAAACCATCTTTTATTGGCAAACCTAAATCTAGCACCATTAAGTCAAATTCTTTATTAGAAGCTTTTTCAACTGCTTGTTCTCCATCTTCTGCTAGGTCAGTTAAATAGCCATTTTTTCGCAATCCTTTTTGCAAAAATGCAGCTAAACGAGTTTCATCTTCAACGATTAATATTTGCCTCATTTTAAATTATTGAGAGTAAGTAATTAAATACAAAAAATTTAGTTAAAGCAGTATCTGGTATCTGATACATGATAAATACTAATCTAATAGCCTCATTTTCCTGTTATATAGTCTTATTTCGCCAAAAATTATTAATTTTAAAGCATTAATATCTAGTCAAAGGTCTTAATAAGGTAGTTAGTATTACTAGGAGACCATCAAATTGAATCAGGATATTATAGTATTGAAAATATAAGCCTCTAAAAACAAAAAGTAAACTGCTTATGTATCAATTATATTATAATAGTATCTTTAAATAAATGTAAACTACATTAAAATTTTATGATTTTTTTAATTTATGAAAAATCATCTAATACTCAAAAATATAATCAAAAATAATCACTCAAGTAAGTATTTTTCTTAATCAATAAATGTATTTTCTGCAAATATCTTGTTTTAAATCGTTTGAATAGAAAATATTGCTATATTGCTTTATTTTTAATATCCAGCTAAATCTATCAGTTTTAATAATGTGATAGAAAATATATGTACTTTCTTCGCATTTTTATTATTTATTGAGAATAAAATACTGATTTAGTTAGACGATACAAAAAATATTAAGATTGATAAATAATATTAGTTATCGTCCAGGTAGGAGGGTTTAAAACCCCACCGTCTGTACGGTGATAGTAATTGGTTGGGTTCAAAAACCCCATCCAATTACCTCTCCCTCTCTCCCTCACTCCCTCTCTCCCTCACTCTTTATTCGTATCGTCTCTGCTTCACCGCTACTGCTCAATCCCTGTTCTTTTTTTCTGTCATTTCCAAAAGTTCGGGGATAGTTACAAAGCTATAACCCTGCTGCTTTAATTTCGCAATTATCTGAGGTAAAGCTTTTACGGTATTGGTGCGATCGCCACCACCGTCATGCAGTAATACAATGCCGCCCGGACGTGCGTTTTTTAACACAGTATTGACCATTTTTGCAGGTGCGGGCCTCTTGAAGTCACGAGAATCAGCAGACCACATCAGAGTTGCATATTTATTTCTTTTAGCATAAGCAACTAAGCCATTACTCAAATGACCTCCTGGTGGACGAAATAAGTTTGTTTTAACTCCCGTCACCTTATAAATTAAATCGCTTGTTCTATCGATTTCTAAAGCAGCAGCTTGAGGATTCATAAAATGATACCAATGATTCCAAGTGTGATTGGCAATCGCATGACCTTCAGCTATTATCTGCTTTCCTAATTGAGGATGATTTTTTAAAGCGCTACCGACAACAAAAAATGTTGCTTTAACATTCTTTTTTTTAAGTATATCTAATGTCTGTTGGGTGGTATTTTCCCAGGGTCCATCATCAAAAGTTAAAGCGATAACTTTTTTATTTGCAGCAGGTTTAATTTCATAAATAACCTTTCCAGCAAAGCTAGAGGGAGCAGCAGAAAGTAAGCTTTGTCTTTTAAATTGTTCATTTAAAGTTTTTTCCATTGCGATTTGAAATCCCGCAACCTGCTGCTGACTATTTGAAACAGCATCAACCATTTGTAATTTAGGCTTGTTTATACCTAATACGTGCAATAAATTTAAATTTTCTGGAGCTACTAAACTTAAACACACAGTAGTAGTAAAGAGAAGTAAAGCAATAAAATATTTATGAGGTATAGTAAAAAGTTTGCTGTTTTCCACGGTCGATATCTCTCAATAATATAATTTAGACAATATTTAGACAATATTCAGGCAATAGATTTAGTATCTATAAATAAAGCATTGATAACTTTTGCATCCTTTCTCGATAGCAAGTCTCTTTAAACTTCCATCAAGCAAAAGACATATCGGTATATAAATTCCATTAAATACAATCTATTTCGGGAACAATCCAAAATTACAATGGTATTTTTCCATTGAGAGATTAGAGAGCGCTTAAGTTCCCACTATATTAATTACCAGCTTGGAAATAAGTAGCAAGTATTTTGTACTAACGACAATCACTTATTGACTTCAAATCTATGCTTATCAGGCAATTACAATGAAGATATAGCGTTTTAAGTAAAACAGGCAATAAAGTCTAGTAGTACTAAATTTATAGTTACTATAAGAATCAGATTTGAATTATGAAACTATTCCTATGTATGAGAAAACAGGGAATAGAAAATAAAAAGTAGAAGCTAATGTTTACATCTATAACAAACGTGCTTGTGGCTTATTTAATTATTAATCCTAAAAATATTCCCTAAATGCGGGAAAGGTAAAATAAACACAATCCAGTACCCGCGCAACTTATCTATAAAGAGATTAGTAGAAAGGTTAAAATTTACTTTCTTGCACATCCTCTCCAATAAATTTCAACATAATTGCGAAGAGAGTAAAAAATCCTCTCCTCCACAAATATTAGTTTAAAGACAAGTTAATAGTTATGTATAAGATTTAGTCATAGCTGTAGATTTAAAAATCATCTACAATTACAATATTTGATATCATTTTCGCACCTAATATTCATACGTCCCGAATCAATCTTAATAAATATCTGATGAAAGTCAAGTTTTAGAACTTACTTCTGGATAATAAATCGTCTTTTTCTAGCAAAGCTCCACTCCTTATTCCTTAATCTCTCTGATACAAATACTCATAAAGGGCAACAAATAAAGAAGAGCCAGAAAAAATCAAATAAAAACTTAAATAAAAATAAAAAAATCAAACGAAAAAACTTTTCTCAAATAATAATATTACCTTTTTAATCGATAACCCATACCTCTGACAGTTTCAATTAATTTGCTGCCTAATTTTTTTCGTAGATAACCAATGTAAACATCCACAATATTGGAACCGGGGTCGTAATCATATCCCCAAACTCTATCCAAAAGTTGTTCCCTACTCATAACCTGTTCTGGATGGCGGAAAAGAGTTTCTGCTAAAGTAAATTCGCGAGCTGGTAAATCAATATTGTCACCATTTACTCTTACCTTCCGAGTTCGTAAATCGAGTACCACGTTACCTGCTTTCAAAAGCATTTCTTCTGAAACGTGCGGTACTTGGCTATTCCGCAGCCTTAACTTTACACGAGCCAATAACTCCTCAAATCGGAATGGTTTGGTCATATAGTCATCAGCACCACCTTCAAGACCTGCGACCTTATCATTAATATCATCGCGGGCTGTCAAAATAATTACAGCTAAACCTTCTCCCTGTCCGCGTATTTCTTCTAAAACTTCCAAACCATCTTTACCTGGAAGTCCCAAATCAAGAATCAGTAAATCAAAATTATTACCAATTGCCAAATTTAGAGTTTCTTGAGCATCCGACGCAATCGTAGGAACAAAACCATTAGCACGTAAACCCTTCGCAATAAACGAAGCAATACGAGATTCGTCTTCAGCAATAAGAATTTGACTCATAACAAGATTTTGGATTGAAAAGATAATTCTTAATGGCTAATATTGTTATACCAATTCTGTATAAGGCTGCGCTTAATCACCCTCACTCTGGCTATAGTGGGGCTACTCAAACAAAGCCTACCTGCGTAGGCTAAATTAGGCACATCTTTATAAAGAAATGGTATTACGTATTTAATTTGTATAGTACTAGCGGCCAAGACGCTAACATATTCTAAAAATTATAAACTTACCTGCTTAATTTTTAATTCCTAACTCTTAATCCCTAGCTCCTAACTCCTAACAGGTAAGATTATACAAAATTTCGCTCCTTTTCCAGGCTGACTTTTAAGGATCACTTCTCCATCATGAGCTTCTGCGATTGCTTTAACAATAGATAAGCCTAAACCAGCACCTTCCGAACGACGACGACTATTAGCAACACGAGCAAATCGGTCAAAAATTCTTTGCTGGTCTGTTTGATTGATTCCTTCTCCCGTATCCCGTACCCAAAATTTAATTTCACCTTTGTCTATAGCAGAACCAATTGCAATTCTATCGTTATAACTTGTATGCTGTGTCGCATTTTGAGCAAGATTCATTACTGCTTGAGTCAGCCGTTGACGGTCAAAAATAATCATTCCTTTAGCTGTTTTATCGAGACACCAATTACGTTCTCCTAATGCTTGAGCTTTAGAAAATAACTCTTGAGTAAAAATTTTAATATCTACTGTTTCTAGCTGTAAAAAGTCTGGACGTTCTGCTTTTGCGAGTAGAATTAAATCTTCAACAAATCGACTCATCCGGTCTAATTCATCAATCACCAAAGTTGTAGTTTCTTGTACTTCCTCTTGATTCTCCTCATCCATTAATTCCAGATGTCCGCGAATTATTGTGATAGGGGTTCGCAATTCGTGTCCCGCATCATTGATAAAATTGCGTTGATTAATAAAAGTTGCTTCCAATCTATCCATCATTTCGTTGAAGGTAGTAGCGACTTCAGCTAATTCGTCTTTACCTTTTAACGGAATTCGTCGGCTCAAATCGGATTCACTAATAGAACGAGCAGTAGTGCTAAAAGAACGTAAGGGAGCTAATACTTTTCCCGAAGCAATCCAACTCAGCATCAAAGCAATCACTACAACGATACTGCTTACTTGAATCACAACACTTACCGCTTCTATTACTTCTTTGCGTTCCCCACTGATAGTATGAGCTACTACAAATACTCCTAAAGTTTTACCTCGTATTTTTACAGGCTGACTTTTGTAAATTATGCCATCCTCTTCGTCGTTAAAATTCTTTTCACCTCTTTTTGGTATAACTGACCTAGCCCACTCAGTCATTAATTTTGTGTCTCTATCAAATATTTTTGGTCGTCCTCTTGGGCTTGATTTAAAAAACTTTCCATCTACAAAAGTAATTAAATAAGTATCGTCTTCAGGTAGTTGCTTAGCTAGAAATGCATTAAAAAATTCTTTGAGTTCTTTTTCAGAAGCAGGACGCTTTAAACGACTATCCGGTTCGTTCACCCACTTAGTATCTTCTATTTCTTCAAACTCTTCTTCCGAAAGCATTTTAGTATCAGCTTCATTTTCAATCAACCGATTAAATGTCTGCATCTTTTCCATAAGCTCTCTGCGAACTCGCTCATCGACACGAGCGTACAGTAGCTCACGAAATGCTGGAATAGACACCAAAAAAATGAAAGTGATAATCAGCACATACCATAACAGGATACGGGTTCGAGTTGCCCAAAAGAATCCTCGCCATTTATTTAAAGCAGTTAATTTATGTGTCACTGAAATATCCGACTGCTGAGAATTATTTTTTACAGAATTTGCTCTCACGCTACTAAACTCTGAAACTATTTTTCTTGTAGTATAAATGTCTCACAAAAAATCATTCACCAATACTATCCTTAAGATAGAGAATTTATACTACTTGTGTGGATGGGAAAATTTTTTATTATATTTTAAACACCAATTCAGACGTTTTAATGCTGGGTTTTTTATTTATAATTTTAGAAAGCATCTCTATAGAATTTATAGTCATTGTCAATAATATAAGAAGTTGAGTAAAAAATTTATGAATTTATCGTCAGCGCGACAATTTTTTCATCGTGAGATTCAGCAGCCTGACGAGTATCTTGATTTAGCAAAGGCAGCTTTGTACATTGCCAAAGAGGAATATTTACAACTAGACATCGAGGAATATCTGAATGCACTTGATGTAATGGCAATGGAACTAGAAGAACGCTTGCCAATAGAGAAATATCCTTTAAAGATTATTCAGTGCATCAATCAATATCTCTACGATGATTTAAATTTTACTGGTAACAAACAAAATTATTACGACCCACGAAACAGTTTTTTGAATGACGTAATAGAGCGCAGAGTTGGAATTCCCATCACTCTTGCCTTAGTTTATATAGAAATAGCTCGTCGTATAGATTTTCCGATGATAGGTATAGGAATGCCAGGACATTTTTTGATTCGTCCAGACATTTCGGAAATAGAAATTTTCGTCGATGCTTTCAATCACGGCGAAATAATGTTTGCTCAAGACTGTCAGGAGCGCTTAAGTCAAATTTATCAGCAAAACGTAACATTACAGCCAGAATTTTTAGCACCAGTTACCAAAAAGCAATTTTTAGCAAGAATGCTAACTAATCTTAAATATATTTATCTCAAACAGCAGCAACTAGAAAAAGCTTTATTCTGTGTCGAGAGAATTCTACTATTATTCCCCAGTGCAGCATTAGAACTGCGAGACCGGGGTTTGCTATCCTATCAAATCGGACATTTTAATCAAGCAGCACAGGACTTACAAGCCTATTTAAATCAATCACCAGAAGCACAAGACGCTTCAACAATTAGACACCTACTCGCGAAAATGGGGAAAAATCAGTAGCAAGTAGCAAGTAGCAAGTAGCAAGTAGCGAGTAGCGAGTAGCAAGTAGCAAGTAGCAAGTAGCAAGTAGCAAGTAGCGAATAGGGAGCAAGATGCTCCCACTACAGTTAACAACTTAGAGATTCAGCTATCGACAACTGTCTAATAACTGATAATTTATTATCCACATCCTTCGGATGAAAATTGATAATTGATAATTGATAACTGATAACTGATAATTGATAACTGTATTACTTCGCTTCCATCCAATTATCACCAGCTTTTGCTTCGACTAATAAAGGGACGCTTAACTCTAAAGCATTTTCCATTGCTGACTTAATCTTGATTTGTAATTCTTCCAATTCTTGACGAGGAACTTCAAAGATTAATTCATCGTGAACCTGTAATAACAATCTTGCTTGGTAATCTTGCAAAAGTTCGTGTATTTTTATCGAAGCAATTTTGATAATATCAGCGCTAGAACCTTGAATTGGAGCGTTAGCAGCAGCACGTAATAATCCCGCATCATAAGCACCTATATTCTTTAATTGACTCAATTCAATTTCTTCTGGTGCAACATTTTTGAGGTTCTGTAAATTTCTGCTGGTAAAATCAACGTAGCGTCTGCGTCCTAAAATTGTTTCCACATAACCTTGAGAAATCGCTTGTTTTTTAACGCTTTCCAAAAATTCAAAAACTTTAGGATAGCGAGTATAAAACCTTTTAATAAATTCATTCGCAAGATTTTTATCTATACCAGTTGAACGGGAAAACCTCAACGAACCCATTCCGTAAATTACACCGAAGTTAATAGTCTTTGCAACTCGTCTTTCATCTGGGTCGATATCATCTTTTTCGTATACCAATCTTGCAGTAACGGTATGAATATCTTCATTATTATTGTAAGCTTCTACCAAAACTGGTTCTTGACTTAAGTGAGCTAGAATTCGTAATTCAATTTGAGAATAATCCGCAGCTACTATTAACCAATCTTTTTCTGGGATAAAAGCTTTACGAATTTGACGGCTAAAAGCTGTACGAATGGGAATATTTTGTAAGTTTGGATTAGAAGAAGATAGTCTTCCGGTTGATGTAGCTGTTTGATTAAAATCGGTATGTACTCGCTTAGTATCTTCCCTAACTAATGCTGGAAGCGCATCAACATAGGTAGATTTTAATTTAGATAAAGTTCGATATTCAATAATCCCATCAATAATTCCCGTTTCATCGACATCTCTTAACTTTTCCAAAGTTGCTGCATCTGTAGAATATCCGGTTTTGATTTTCCGAGAATATTTAGTACTTAAACCCAAATTCTCGAATAAAATTTGACTCAACTGTTTGGGAGAACCTAAATTAAATTTTTCTCCAGCTATTTCGTGAACCTCTATTTCTAACTTATGTAAATCAGTCTCTAACTGCTTTGAAAGTTCGTTTAAATAATCTGAATCAATGCGGATTCCTTGAAATTCCATATCCGCTAAAACTTTTTCCAAAGGTTGCTCAACTTCTGAAAAAAGCTTTGATAATTCAGGAATTTGATTTAATTCTTCCCGAAGTTTTGCAACTAATCCAAAAGTGGTATAAGCATCCATACCGCAATAATCTGCGACTTCAGAAATGCTGACATCGGCGATAGTTTGACCCTTTGGAACTAATTCTACATAGCTCTTAGCCATCAAATTTAAATACTTTTGAGAAAGTTCGCTCAAACCATGACTGCTGTCAGGATTAAGAACATAACTTGCTAACATCGGGTCAAATATTACCCCTGCAATATTAATTCCCTGACATCTGAAAACCGCACGGTCAAACTTAGTATTTTGAAAAGCTTTAGGATAATCTATACTTTCTAAAATTGGACGTAAAGCATCCAAAGCAATATCTTTATCAAGATTATTCCCGTTTTTATGTCCCAAAGGAATATAAGCAACTTCATCAGCTTCATTTCCCCAACAACAACCAATTCCAACTAAATCAGCATCTCTGGGTTCTAAATCGGTAGTTTCAGTATCCCAAGCAACGGGTGTTTCCGAACTTGTAAATTTTTGCAGTATTTCAACTAATTCTTTTAGCTTTGCTTCTGTATCGATTATTAACGGTTCTATTGGTGAAGCATTTTGTTTTTGAAATTCTTCTGTATCATCAGCACTCCAAAACCATAAATCATCATCTTCAACTTCTATAACTTCCGCTTCTGTTTCCGTTATTTCCTCAACATTTCCGCCAAACTTTTCCTGAAGCTGATTAATTTTTTTGAGAAAAGAACTAAATTCTAATTTCTCTAAAATAGGTTTGAGTTCGTTATTTTCAAAACCTTTTAATTTACACTCTTCTAAATCAACTTCTAACGGAACATCTTCAACAATTTTCGCTAAAAACTTCGATTTCTCCGCATCTTCCTTACCAGTTTCTAGCTTCTTCCGAGCAGCACCTTTGATTTCATCCAAAGACTGATAAACTTTTTCCAGAGAACCATAAGTATCCAGCAACTGTACTGCTGTTTTCTCTCCGATTCCCTTCACACCGGGAATATTGTCCGATTTATCACCACAAAGCGCTTTAAAATCAACAACTTGAGTTGGTAAAACTCCTAACTTTTGCTTAACTTCTTCCGAATGAAATTCTGTTAACCCTTTACTTGAACGCTGTAGAGTTTCCTTGTTCAAATATAGGACGCTAATTTGCTTATCCTTATCAACTAACTGAAATAAATCTCTGTCCCCGGTCACGATTTTAACTTGATATCCTGCTTTAGATGCTTTTTGTGCCAAAGTTCCTAAAACATCATCTGCTTCAAAACCAGCAGCAGTTAATATCGGTAAATTTAATCCCGTGAGTAATTCGTGGAGATTTTCTAAATCGGGAATAAAATCTTCTGGAGTTCCCGGACGGTCAGCTTTATAAGTATCATCAGCTTGATGACGGAAAGTTGGTAAACTCAAATCAAAAGCAACAGCTATCGCTTCAGGTTGCTGCTTTTCCATTACTTCGAGCAAAGCTTTAATAAAGCCAAAACATACGCTGGTGGGTATACCAGATTTAGTACGAAGTCCACCATCTCGTCCTTTAGCGAAAGCAAAATAAGAACGAAATGCAAGAGAATGTCCGTCAACTA
>ERZ1740062.489-NODE-489-length-21361-cov-34.448841_pt1 | contig 21361 bp, 23 predicted proteins | sample MGYA00581741_ERZ1740062 | MGnify/ENA primary metagenome ERZ1740062 (study PRJEB43018, sample SAMN04849747) | marine metagenome | isolation source: floating plastic debris | place: Pacific Ocean | collected 2008-09-01 | study: EMG produced TPA metagenomics...
TTACTTGTTTCAAGTAAAGTATTTCATGAACGAGTAAGCTTTTTCTACCTACAACGAATTTTTGTTGCCCCACGAGTGATTCAGCAACTGGGGAAGATTTGGCGGCGACAGCGGAGTGCCAGGTGGGGGCACGACTATTTGTCGGCACTAACGTAGAATCTGTATGCCCCTACCTGGTACCGCCAAATCAGCGCAGCGGTTCCCCAGTTGCGCCGCTTTTTCTGGCAACACTCTCGAAGCGTCATACTAATTACTTGTTGGCGATTAGCGGAGCTAATCGCCCGAAGGGCGTAACGCACTGGTTTTCACCTTCATTGTGTTGCTCCCTTACGATTATGAGTGAGAATATGGCATCAAAAACAACTTCCTGAGCTATCCTTCCATTGTTAAATTGCTTTAAAAGCTATAGTTCTTATTCAGCATAGCTTGTAGCTTTTCTTAGTGCCATTCGGTTTAGAGAGATAAACCAATACCAGCAAAATGGGCACATTATAAATTTATATTAAGCAATTTCGCCAAACCATTGATTTTATGTAAATTGAGCCAGAGTGCAGTAGAGTCAAAATGTCACCTAAAAAGCTCATTAATGGACAAGTTTGAGGCACTCAATAGAATGAAGAGTTGATTTTATCATGCATAACTTTGATTGTCCCCAGTGTTTAATGTATGTCATACCACCGCTAAAAATCAGCCCTAAAATCAGTGCAGTCGCTCCAAAATATGGTAAAACAAACAGTAATAAAATAGCCAATAAACACCAAATAACCACTCAATCAGGGATAAAAGTAATGAGTCTGTAGGTCTATTTTTACACTTTTGACTGTATGAGTAAATAATTTTACCAGATATGATTAATCAGCTTTGGAATTTACTAGTAGCAAGAGTGAAAAGAACAATAACACCCGAAGAAGTAGCAATGTACGAAGGTGTTGCAGATTCATGGCGAGAGATTGCCGAAGGACTAAAAAAAGAAAACCAGGAATTAAAACAAACAAAAGCTACTATTACCGAGAAATTAGCTAAATATAAAGCAGAGTTAGAAACTTTGCAGGAGGCCTATGAAGCCTTAAAAGAAGATTATAAGAAGTTAAAAGATGAAGTTGATAATCTCAAACTATAAATATTGTGGATGATAATCAAATGAATCAAACCTTTAATAATGGTTATGCTTTGCTTATTGGAGTTGGCGAATCCGCATACCCAAGATGGTCACTACCCGTAACTGTCAAAGATACTCAAGCTATCAAGTCTGTTCTTACAAATCCTAATATTTGCGCTTATCCTAACAGCGACAACAACATTCGATTATTGTACGATAGCACGGCGACTCGTAGCGCAATTGTAAATGGTTTGGGATGGCTAAAAGCGCAAGCAGCTAATGATCCAGAAGCAACAGTTATAGTTTATTACTCTGGACATGGTTGGCTTGACCAGTCCACTGGTCAATACTACTTAATTCAACATGATATTGAGCCGTTTGATATTCCTAATTCAGCGTTTTCTGCCCAGAATTTTACTGAAGCATTACAGCAAATTAAATCTAAACGATTACTAGTATTAATTGATTGTTGTCATGGGGAAGGAATGGCAACTGCTAAAGATGACGAAAATATACACATTAAATTGCCTCAGAGTTTGATGCAAACCTTTCCACCCGAAAGTGTATTAGATAGTTTGAAGCAGGGAGAAGGAAGAGCGGTTTTTACTTCATCTCGTGGACAACAAAAATCTTGGATACTTAAAGATAACTCACTTAGCATTTATACTCACCACCTTATTGAAGCATTGAAAGGTGCGGCAAATCGACCGGGTGATACTACTGTAAAAGTTTCAAATCTGATGAATCACTTGGCTAAATGTGTACCAGAAACCGCCCAGGCAATGTACAAGGTTGAACAAAAACCATTTTTTGACACAGTTACAGAAGACTTTGCTGTTAGCTTGTTATTAGGTGGCAAAGGAATCTCAGTTGATGGGGAAGGTGCAACAGAAGATAAAGTGACAGCAGTACCAAATCAAGGCGTGAATGTATCGGGAAGTCGCAGTAATACTGCGGGAAGAGATATTAATGATAGTATTATTACTTCCGGTGATGATAATTCAGTGCAGAAAGGCAACCACAACGTAATTATTAAAAAAGCTAGAGATGTAAGTTTTGGAAAAAACTAATTAATACAAGCCTATTATTGTACGCCTGAAAACTATTAACATGACATCTTTTTTAGAAATTCAAGAGATATTTGAACGCATTTTAGCTAAGACCCATAATAAGGAAGACCTCGCTAAATTATATACAGCAATTAATTTTGAAGAAACATTGAGTCCGCTACGGGATATCATATTTATTAATGGTAATAGTAATAATATACAACAAGGAAATAATAATATAAGTATTGCTAAAGCACGAGATGTTCAACTAAAAGTTGAAAATTTCACTTATCAAGGAAGAAAATTAGAAACAATAGTTGAAGTATTACATCAACATATTCAAACTTATATAAAAAAAGGTTTTGATGAGGGATTTAAAGGTTTATCGGTTAGTAGCTTTCAAAATGATTATTCCACGGACAAAGTTATATCATGCCGACATTTAACAGGACTAAACGAATATCCTGTACTATCATTCTTGGAACCTCTATTACCTAAAAAATTGACAACTATTCTTGGAATCGAACAAACACCAATTGTTTACATAGACAATCCCATTATAGAAAGCCTGAAAAAATTTAGAGAAGAGACAGGAAACCAATTATTAATTTCATGGAAATACCATCCTCATACAGGTGCCAACATTTTATATACAATTAATAACAATGGTACGACAAAAAAAGGTAGTAGTGTATATATTTATGGCAGAGAAAATACAGAAACAAAATTTGATAGTCAAATTACTGCAGATGAATTTCCACAAACAGTACAAGATTTTGAAGAAGATACTTTGGACTATAATTGTGGTAGCCAAGAGTTTGGATATTCTCCTGTTTATGCAAATTTTCAATACTCACATCAAGATAGTCAATGGACATCAATTATTGAGAGTGAATTCGGTAATGGAGGAGAAATATTCCAATATCCTCAACTTTCAAAAGTATCTTCGTACAAACTAGCATCTTCTATTTTTAAGAAACCTCATGTGAAAGATACTTGGATTTTAAAGGTCGCCGAAAATAATCCTGATATCAGAGGTTTTCTTTTATTTGTATATAAATATATAAAAAATTATAATAGTAATTATCTTTTTGGAACTTGTGATGGTGGTGTTACGGAAATAACTTGTATACCCCCAACTCCTTATATAAGATTTGTAGATATCAAAAATATATCATCGCAAGATATTAAAATTGAATCAATTACTTTTAATGTTATTGAGAAAAACGATTATGCTCTAACAATTGTTGATAATAGGCATAATAAATTATTGAATGGTCGTCAAAAACATAAAGAAATAAACATATATCTATCCCCTCAACATCATATAATCATTCCAATTGAATTTGGCTTTGATACTAAAGAACACAAAAAAAGGTTCGCTTACATATCAAGCGAATTACCTCAAGACTATATCAAATTTTCAGAGCAAAGTATTTATATTAATAAAGTTCCAGATGAATGTTCCATATTAACTGATTTTGTGAAAGCTCTAGACAGTAAAAAAATTAGCATATCAGATTTGCCTTTAACACAAATAAATCCTCTTGTTACTGAAAAAATAAAGTTTCATCCCGATTTATTGGCAAGGATAAAGCCTTTAAATGAATTATTTAAAGCTGTACCAAGAAGATTTGCTATTGGTTCTTTTATGGATGTTGTTTCTTTACGTGTTGATAGCACAGACATAAATATCGACCAACCAAACGATACACCTAAGTTTTCAATGTCAGTTTACTTTGCTTACGGAAGCTGCCCATACTTGCTAGTGTATGACTCAAAAAAAGGTTATTGGAAAGAATTAGGCACTATTTTATATGGTAAAAAGCATAAAAAACTGCAAAGTTGCGAACTCTATAATTTAGGCGATAATACAACAAAAATCAGAATAGAAGAGCGAGAACCAGAAATAACTTATATTGAATCATTATCAATTATTTATATTAATCCGCAAACTACTACCAAGGAAGAAAAATTAATATCTTTAGTAGGTTTAGCAGAAAAACAAAAAGAATACTTTATATTACGTCAAGGACAGTCCATAGAAATTGATTTGCAAAATTTTATTCCTATAGATGCAGTGGAAATCAAACTTAAACTGAATGGTTACTATGAACTTACTGAAGGTGTATTACGCCAAATAGTGCCTTAAGGGCACATTATAAATTTATATTAAGCAATTTTGCCAAACCATTGATTTTATGTGATTTTACCAAGACTCTCCGGGGACAGAAATTCAATATTATCGTTCATCGGTGAAGAAAAAAAGTAAAAAGGTGTTAGATATGGATGTATAAATAAAGTGATAATTGCCGTTTAAGCTCAAAGTCCATCACCACCATCTTGATTAATTTATTCTTTTTTCGTAAAAACTTCTTGGCAAGTTAACAAGTGGACAAGATGGAAGACTTGTTAACAGTGTCTATACTTTTTTCTATACGTTTTGAAATACATGCAGGTAAAAGTATTGAACATAGCGAGAAGATGCACATTCATTTTTGACAATGGGAAAAATAAATTAACGACTTAGATTATTGGTGATGAATATTGTTGTTTATTAGACTAATTCCGCCATTCTTCATTTTGACTGCCAACCTGCTCCATACTACCCAGGCAAATCCAACCCAGAAGACTGATTGGGACGGGCATGGGCATACCTCCCAGTAGTTGACAAATCTTCATGTCCCAACGTCGCCTGTACCAACTGCGGAGGCGTACCTCTATCAAGAGCATGAGTAGCATGGGCGTGCCTTAACCAATGGGGACTAACATCCTTACTAAGACCAGCTGCTACAGCACAATTCTTAACAATATGATGAATCTGCCGTGCAGAAACAGGCTTACCAGTCTTGCGGCTGGGGAACACAGCACTACTTTCACCTTTCTTCCCCCGGTACTCTAAAAGCTGCTTGTAAAGGTCAGCCTTGATAACCACAAACCGAGTCCTATCCCCCTTCCCAAATAACGTAACCTGCCCCAACCCATCACGGTTGGGCTTAATATCACGCCATCTCAAAGAAGCAATTTCTCCCACCCTTGCCCCAGTCAAATAAAGCAAACGCAAAATTAAACGGTCCCGTTGATTTTGACACAAAGCAATCATCGTCATCACTTCCATCTCAGTCAAATAACGCTCGGCTAAAGTATTTTTAGTTTTGGGAAGCTTCACCGGAACCGAGACATTGTACTGTAAATAACCAATTTCGCAACCAAATCTCAGCACAGACTTCACAGAAGCCATCTTTCGTTTAATCGCATTCGGAGTCAAATTCCCCGTAGGCTTAGTTTTGGCATGGGGTTTAGGTTCCGGTCGGCGCGACTCCAAATAATCCTGAAACGCTTGTACATCATTAAGAGTTACCGTCCGCAAATCAACATCATTTAATCTTACTTGACTAACTGCTTGATTAGTAAGAAAACTAATAAACTCGCGTACATCCCGGTCGTAACTTTTCTGCGACTTAGGAGTTTTTCCGTGTAACCAAAGAGCAACGAGCTGAGCAGTACCAGACACATCAGCCATACGTTGAGTAGGCACACTCTCATGACGAGATGCACTTGAAAGTTTTTTTGTCATAGAGAGGTCATGTAAATGCACGCATATAGCGGAAAACGTGAGTTCCCTGCGACAATACTACCAGATGACAGTACCTCCAATTGCCTCGTAAATCAATAGTTTTATAATCAGCCTTTGAACACCACGGCTGACTACAGCTGATTCAAAACTATACTTGTATGTATTTTTACATACAATATTCATTGTCGTTTTCACCAACTTCTCCTTTTTTAACCAAAACGTTTTGGTTAAAAAAGAAGGCGATTTTTCGCTTTCGTTTAGTTTTAGTATTTATGTAGTGCATCACGTTCCCAAGTCGCCACTATGTTCTATCCTATAAAGCTAGAAGAAAGCGCCATTACTCCCATAGAAGAAGAACTTCTACACAACCAAGATATTTCATTAATCAGCCCAGGAACAATTCTCAAGGACTTTCAAATGTTGCTGGACTTCATTGGCACAAAAGGAATTGAGGTCAGTAAAACCCAAAACTTTTTACCAATGAAATCTTTAGAAGAAATCAATACCCGCTTAACTCATCCGATTCAAATTGACCTCAAACGTCCGCAACAAAAAGCATATCCCCACCTTCATGGGCTGTATTTATTGTTAAGAGCGTCAACTATAACAACAATTGAATCCAAGGGGAAAAAGTTCTTCCTCCACCTGGAACCCGAAGTATTAGAGTCTTGGAATAAGCTAAATTTTACAGAGCGTTATTTCAACCTTTTAGAAGCCTGGTGGATTTGGGGTGATGAAGAAATTTTAGGTGAAAAGGGTTGGCGCAGTGGTTTTGAGAAATGCCTGATGTTTTGGTATGAGCTTGACTCAAAAAAAAGCTTAATTCATAAAGGGGAAGAACTGAAATGGTACAGATATTCTCCAGGACTATACCAAATTGCCTTGCTCTCCATGTTTGGACTGCTATCTGTTAAAAATGGAAAGCCCAAAAAAGGTCAAGGATGGCATTTTACTCAACTGAAAAAGACTCCTTGGGGTAATGCTTTAGTCAAGCTAATCACAAACACTATGTCATCCCAATTCCAAGAGGAAGCTGATTCACAGAATTTAGATACCGAAGAAGAAGAACATCCCTTCGGAATTTGGCAGCCTCAATTGCAACCAATATTCCCCAAGTGGCAGCAGAACCTCACTATTCCTGAGCCGGAAATCTCCCAAGGTGTTTACATCTTCAAAGTTTCTCTGGGAAAAATTTGGCGGCGTATTGCCATCTCCTCCCATTACAGTCTCTATGATTTAAGTAACATTATTTTAGAATCTGTTAATTTTGATAACGACCACCTGCATGAGTTTTCTTACAAAAGTCGCTATGGGTGGACAGTACGGGTAAATCATCCCTACAGTAATGAACCGCCTTTTAGCGATGATTTTGAAATCTCCGATTTATCCCTGTCTCTTAAACCAGGACAAAGTATGACTTACTTGTTTGATTTTGGTGATAATTGGAAGTTTAATGTCCAATTGTTGGATATCTCCCCACATAAGGAAGAAATAGTGGAACCAACAATTTTAGATAGTCACGGCTCTTCACCTTCACAATATCCAAGTTGGGATGATGAAGACGAAGAAGACGAAGACATTTAGTGAGGAGTAGCTTCCCTGATAAAGTTGACGAATAAATTGGCAGCCCGCATAAAGATGTTGGATAACCTAGCGATACTAAGACATTATTGCGAACTGGTCACGGTTAAGATATCAAAGAGTAGGGACTATTATTACGAATTCTGTTCCTTTTCCAGGTGAAGAATTACAGATAAGTTGTCCGCCATGTTTTTCTACTACAATTTGATAACTGATGGATAATCCTAATCCTGTACCTTTTCCGACTTCTTTAAGTGTCTATACTTTTTTCTATACGTTTTGACATACATTTAATTATTGATACACTATCTAAAAACTGTTAATCACTTCGTTTTGAAAACGAAGCACTTAATTTTTATATCTGCATCAAAATCACACAAAACCTATTTAGTCAATATTTAGCAACAAATTTTAATTGTAATATTGTAGTACGCTAAATTCTAAGTAAAAAGTAAGAAATAAGAAATTAATTAATGTAGTATTTGATTTCTAGGATGAATTTGAGATAAGGATTTCAGGGATTTTGTTAATAAGTAAGTCTGCGCATCTTTCCGGGGTGCGAGATACTGGTCTTTAATTCCCTATAATTCAATTATATCAATGCTTTTAGAGCTTGTAATACAGTAAGTGATAAATTGTGAGACTGCAACTGTAGCGTAAAAATCTTAAAAGGGTGACACTCTACATTTGTGATTATGAAAATAGATACTGCTCTAATTTCTTGTGTCTAATTGATTCAGTTTTCAGTCCTTAGAGGCTGGTTTATGAAATTCGATTACATTCCCATCGGGGTCACGGACAAAAAAGAATATGGCACCTCCGAACTCTACTGTTTCGGTAATGACTATGTCATGACTAGCCAGCTGTGCCTTGACTGCATCTACGTCGGATATCTCCAAGGATATATGAGTGAAACCCGTGTGCTTTGTAGGTATGTCCATTAGCACATTGGTTGGAGAAGCATCCGAAGAAGTATTGAGGATGAAATTGATGTTTATACCTGACGGATGCTCCACAATCGCGACTGGTTCAGGACCCATCGGACCACCCATGAATTCAAACCCTAATTTCTCATAAAACGCACGTGAGATGGCAAGGTTGCGTACCCGTAAACCTACGTGATATATCCTACTAATTTCTTTCACAACTTTTCTATGATATCGCGTCTTTTGAGCTTGATTAATTGACGTATTCAGAACAGAGTGCGTCGGTAAACGCAGTCATTGCTGCCTCGAATTCCGACCTCAGACCACCGTCTTTGATGCCCCCATCCTCGGAAAATGTTTCATTGAAACTGGGTAGGCTGAATGATGCCTTTAGGTCTGCTCCCATCCTCGGAAATGTGGCTTTAGCTGCCTCCATTACTGTAGCGCCACCTCGTGCCCCTGGGGATGTGGAGAGTAGCAGCATTGGCTTACCAGACCACACCCGCTTTTCAACTCGGGAAACCCAATCATAAATGTTCTTGAAAGCCGCGCTATAGGAGCCATTGTGTTCAGCAAGGGAGATTACAAGTGCGTCGTGAGACTGGATGAGGTCAAGAAAACGATAGGTATCTACGGGGATTCCATTTATATTCTCCTCATCCGAACTATAAATGGGAACATTTATTTCACGGAGGTCGAGGTCTGTGACTTCGGCATTTGGTATTTGATTCGCTGCAAAATTGGCGAATCGTCGGTTAATGGATGTCGAACTTGTGGATGCACCAAGCGCGAGAATTTTCATAAAAATCTAAGGATGCTGGAAACTCAGTAGTGTTTCAGTTAACTTAAGCTTTATAGCTATTCTACTTTACTTTGTGAGTTGATTGGACTTTGGACAAAACCCTACAAAAACGCAAAAACACTGCGGTTTATCACCAGTTATTGCTACTCCCGAATGGTTAATAGTTAGAAGAAATTGATGGAATTTGACTTTTCACGGTAAGGGATAGTTTACCAGCTTTGTTGATGCTCCTGAAGAAACTAACTGAGTTGCACCTAACCACTACGATTCACCAACGCCTCTGTGATACGAGTGGTGCTGCTTGAATAAACTTGCCAATTGCAGCTTCGGAGAGCATCCATCGAGCCATTCCCCAGTATGAGACTGGCATCCAGGAATTTATACCACTATCCCAGGTCAAGGAAGCCACTGGTACTTCGTCCTTACCATGAGCATTCAACCCACCCCGAACGAGAGTCCATTGAAGTGACGAAAATTCACCTCTACCCAGTGCATCCACTACTGCTTGTTGCTCTGTAGCTCCCCTACCAATGATGCCGGGAATCCACGAGAAGAATCCCATGACCCAGCTTGTAGGTTTACCCGGTGATGAATTGAGGAGTGTGTTCATCAACACAATACGCTTAACACCCGCAGCCAACATCGCTTGTTCAACCGTCGCCATGTTCTCAGAAAGTAAGGCCGAATGACCTCGACTTGTAGACGTGACACCAAGAGCAGTAAGAACTGCATCTGCTCCATCAAAAGCCGCAGTGAGAGCCGAGTGGTCGGTGAGGGAGGTAACTACCGCTATGCGAGAACCTGGAGGTACGTCAGTGATACGTTCAGGACGCGAGCGCACAATCGCTGTGAAGCCAATTCCCGCTTCTCGACAAAGACTGAGGAGAGCTTGACCAAGACCACCGGCAGCACCGATGATAGCTACATGATGAGGGAGTGGACGAGAGTAGCTATGAGTATTTTTTTTTACTTGTGATACCTTCACACCAAACCGTTCTAACACCTGTAGCGCCTGCTCTATCTGTGGGGCTGTATCTGGATAAACAATGCCTGGTGCAGGTGGAGCAGCTTCATCCAACCCAAGTAAGCGCTCTAGCTGTATCAATGCACCCAATGCAGTGAGATGGGTCTGTCCTTGTGGATCGACAATGGTAGTGGTAGTCGTTTTAGGAGAGCCGTTGATATCATTACCAGCAACCGCGATGTGAATTTCATGGCTAGCGCCACTACCGGGATTGTAGAGGAGCGATTGTCGTAGGGACTTAAAGCGATCGCCACTAATCAATTTCCAAATGCCAGAGCGTGTCAAGAATCGTAGGAGATTTGTGGAGAAAGCATCATCAAAGGCAATACGGGCTGCAACTGTTTTAGCTCCTGTGGTCTGTGGTAATGTGAGTTGATCCGGCGTATCAAATCGATACACAGCAGTGGTGTATCCATTAGGAAATTTGATTTTACGTGGGTCGGTGTAGGGAAGCACCTGTTTGGGTTGCCCGTCAATTATGGTCTCGAAGGGGGTTGACAACCTGTCCATATATTCCACTGAATTTGGACCAGATTTATCCTTGACTGAAAATAAAACACTGATGTCGATACCCGCCACGTTTTGCATTGTTTGCGTCGCCGCAACAGCCATTACTGCAGCTATACCCCCCATCCATGCAGAAGCAAACAACACTGGAGCCTTCAAGGATTTGCCTGCCAGTTCTGCTACTGATGCTCGCAACCGCTCTGACCACCTGGTCACATCAAGGTAAGGAATACTTTGTTCCACCGCATCCATCAGCAAATAATCATGGGGGTCATTTACCAGTGCCACAATCGCTCTTGGTTGCTTGCCTTGTAGGGGGTTGGGCTGTTCGATATCAAACTGAAAACTGTCAGCATTCCCCAATTTTTGCGCTAGAGCTTGAGCTTTTTGTTCGTTTCGTCCGGCGATTACTAGCGGTAGGTCAGGATGGCGCTGGCGAATTAATGTGGCAACCTGCCGACCAACAACACCATAACCTCCAGCAATAAGAATACTATTTTGAGTAATCATTTCAGTAACTCCTGCAACTATTAGAGTGTTATGATTCTGCTTAAAGTCCCATAGCTGAGTATGTAGCGAAGGCGATAATCCCTAGCGCTATTATTCCTAAGACAATGGCAATAATAATTTGCGGTATTTGGAAAAGGGGAAGATTATCAGTGTGGAGAAAGGGGGCATCAGCGAACCTTCTTTGCTGATATCCTTGCATTGCTCGAACCGAAAGCACCATCAGGGGAAACGAAAGAATTGTTCCCAACACTTCAATTACCAGTAAAGCAAGTGGCATGGCATCAGGTGACACGGGAAATATCTGAGCTAAGTCCAGTCCATAGACACCCAGGTAAGACAGACCACAGACCGCTGCTGCAAACATTGCCCAGCGCTCAGACTTCAAAACAAAGTAGATCAGTAACAGACTACCTAACGCTAGCGTGGTCAAAAACGTATTGAATGTACCCAACGTGATGGGATTAATGTGGGCAAAACTACGGGTTTCAATTGGTCCACCCGGCACCAATGAGCTGAGTGCAATGCCAGAAATTCCTAATAAACCAGCAATCGAGTGTTTGATTTGTAGCGTCATGGTTTTAAACCTCATCGTGAATAGAATTTGCAGCGAATCCAAATATTTATACTATTATCAAGCGTTCGGTTGATAAGCTGTTTCATTCAGCAAGTGGCTGACTAGTAACTTCAAATAAAATAGGGGTAAGAACCATTCCAAACCAGGCGTTGGAGCGAAGAAATAGTGACCGCACATCAACACCAGACCATATAATCCCAAGGCAATTGGTCGTTGCAGATATAGCGGACTTGCCAAAATTAGACCCGCAGCCAGCAGTAAATAGCTTGATACACTCGCAAAAAACAGACCATCACCCCCACGAAACAGTAGCGCTACTAATCCAATATGGAATAGATGTACGCAAACAAAGGTCATATGCTGCCGCCATCCCTGACCAGGACGGTGATACCAACGTTTAGCTGCTGCGGTGGCATTGGTCAAAACACCGCCGACTAAATCAAAGCCCAAAATTGCCATCGCCCCTAACTGCCAGGGAGTCCAGTCAATGGGGAGAGTTAAGGCATACAGAGGAGATGCGATCGCAGCAGCGACTGATGGCACTACCTGCAAAACCATTTCCGCTGGAGTCGCCCCTGGTCCAATAAATCGGTCGAGATGACCTTTCCAACCTTCACGGGGAACAGGAATCATTTGTTGATAGGGTATTTCAAACTGCATGGTCAAAGCCTCATAACAGTTGTTATAAAAAATATAACAACTGTTATGATAAATTGTCAATACAACAGTATAGGGGTTTGTAAATGCCTGCGGCTCAAAACAATCGGCGTATCGAAGTTTCAGAAGCAGCTTGGCGGGTAATTGTCCGGGAGGGGTTGGATCGCACCAGTATGCGAGCAATTGCCCAGGAGATGAACTGCACAACAGGGGTAGTGACCCACTATTTCCGCAATAAGCAGGAATTGATTTTGTTTGCCCTGCATCAGGTGACGGAGCGGTTACAGTTATTGATGGAGAGAGCAGTGGTTAATTGTTCTGGCTGCGATCGCTTAGTGGCGATGCTGTCATCATTTTTGCCGTTCGATCAAGAGCGGCAGGAAATTCTTCGGGTATGGGTGGCGTTCTTGGGCTATGCTGTCGGGCGTGAGGACCTGATGGCGGATCATCAGCAGAGTGCTGGAGAATTGCGGCAAGTGATTATTCAAGAATTGGTAATGCTGCAAAAACAGAAGATGATTCGACCTGAAATCAACCCAGAGATTGAAGCAAATGTACTGTTGGCGCTAGTAAATGGCATCAGTCTCGATACCCTTATTCAATCACAACGACTGAGTACAGAACAGCAAGAGGCTGCTTTGCGGAACCATGTGAACGGACTACGATATAATTAACCCTCTTTTAATTTTAAGAAACAGAAATTTTTCTTTACATCCATAGAACTTTGGAAATTTTATTGGAGAGCGAAAAATTTCGGGGGAGATGGGCTGCAACTGTAGCGGAAAAATATGGGAAAACCTGGGAATTTGGGCGGTAAAAGATACTCGTTTTATCCAAAAGTTCTTTGTTACCGCCCTCCCTTCCTGCCCAAACCCGTCGTTCGGATGCCCACACTGGCTGATTATGAGAGGTTTTCCCATATTTTTAGCCGGTTTCCGGAACGCGGGTAGATAACGCTGTAGAATAACCCCATGTCTGATTCTTCTGAACCTGTCATTTACCAGTTAAAAATATTACTATTCAATTGTGGACGGTTCTATTTTCAACCTTCCAATTGGAATGATAAAAGTTGTATAGCTGACGACACTTATCCAGTAAATTGACGCTATTTTAGTAGCGATGGATTTTTGATGATAGGTCAAAATGGAAGCCAAAAGCGAAATTACTATTAAATTTACTGGTGGTTTGCCTGAAGCAAAGCCTGCACCTAACAAAAAGGTGGAAGTTAACATTACAGACCAAAATGGTGTTAATTTCTCAGTTCTGTTGAATGCTAAAAGCTGGCGCAAAGCTGAATCAAACTCTCAAGCTTTTACAGACTGGGTTGGAGCAATTTCTGGAAAGCTAGGACAGGCTGATGATGGTGGTTTTACGATAGAAGGTGCAGGAATCCAAATCTTTGAGAAGAAGCCGAAAGCACCATTAGAAGAGAAAGAACTACAAGCTGCTGCGAGTTAGTTAGGTTTATAGATTTTACAGCGCTCGGACGGAACGGGCGCAATCTTCATTTTTAATTATGTAGTATAAGCAGATTAATTAAAAGACTTTCTCGTGTAGAAATCGGGGCACGAGTTTAAAGCACTTTCAATATAAGATAGGAAAAGGCGAAACACTTCCCGAATGTTTTAAATATCCGTTTAACATGGCACTAATAGAATATCTGGAACGCGATGATTGGCGTGAAGTTCTCCGCAGAAGTTTTGAAGGAGCGATTACCCTACTGCAAACAGATAGATCCCGCCTAAGTTCGAGCGCAATTGATGATATTAAGAGTTGGTTGACTATTGGTGGTGTCAGTCGCGTTCAACTTCAATTAAATCGACAGATGAAGGCGCGACGTTTATCTGCGGAGCGCCAAAGGGAGATTAATGATTTTTTAGGGCAGTTGGTGCTAGAAAATCAACTTTCTTTATTGCAACTTACAGCTGACGGTATCATTACCCTAGAACTAAGCCGATTTTCTAGCGACGAAAAGTTTTAAGAAAATACTACTACATTTATTGGTGAGAGTGTCAAAAATTTAACTGGAATTTATATGGGAATGCAAATTAAACCATACAACCCCTCCCACCTTGATACTGTCATTCGTCTTTCTCTTCGGGCATGGACTCCGGTCTTTGATTCGATTCAGAAAGTAATGAATGCCGATGTCTACCAGGCTTTCTATCCCGATAATTGGCTTGTGAGCCAGCAGAAGGCTGTTGAGGATGTCTGCGCTGCGGAAGACACGCATGTATGGGTTGCTATCGATACGGATTCCGTAGTGGGTTTTATAGCTGTGAAAGTACACCTAGAGGACAGCATAGGTGAAGTTTACATGGTCGCTGTCGAACCAGACTTTCAAGGTCAAGGTATTGGTACCACTCTAATAGAATTTACTCTTGATTGGATGAAAGATGCGGGCATATCTATTGCTATGGTGGAGACTGGAGGTGACCCCGGTCACGCTCCAGCCCGCCACACCTATGAGAAGGTTGGCTTCGAGATGTGGCAAGTGGCTAGATACTTCAAGAAACTCTAAGTAAAAGTTGAAAATTTTTCTGAAACTACTTTCTTGTAAGGTTTCAGCCTTTACATGGCGGCTCATAGTAGGATAGCTAATCTCACCCAATTCTTCCCCGGCTTCTCTGTCTTTGCAATAACCCTTCTATAATTCCACTGTTATCTGAATTAGCTTTCTCTAATAATTGCGCTAATGCTTCCTCTACAATTACTTCCTTATAAGGTGCGTTACCCTTACCCATTTCCAACTGAAGCGTTAAGTGCAATTTATCTAGTTCATTCAGAACTTCTTCATTAATCTGAAATGTAGACTTACGCAATTTTATTTTCTCAAATTCAACTTCTGAGCTTGCTGACAATCTATCTTCTTGGGAAGTTACCTTGCTAGCTTTTTGACTTCTTGACTTGTCAACTTGTTGGGAAGCCGACTTGCTATCAGCATTAACTTCATCTGCTGTATCTTGACCAGTTGACAATTAATCTTCCTGAGAAGCTGACAAGTCAGCTTTTTGACTTCTTGACTTGTCAACTTGTTGGGAAGCCGACTTGCTATCAGCATTAACTTCATCTGCTGTATCTTGACCAGTTGACAATTTATCTTCCTGGGAAGTTGACTTGTCAGCTTTTTGACTTTTTAACTTGTTGGCTTGCTGAGAAGTTGCCTTTTTTCTTGTACTTCTAGTCGTTTTAGCTTTTTTAGTAGTAGATGATTTTGATTCACTATCAGCTTCTTGACTTATTGACTTGTTAACTTGTTGAGAAGTTGACTTGCTCGCTTGCTCATACCCAGCTAAAACATTGTCACTCTTAGATAGTGGGTTATTTTCGTCATTTAATCTTGCACGTCTTGCCATAAATATTAATTAGATTTGGAGATTAACTTTGCGATCGCTTTGTAGGGTTGTACTAGTCTTTTCTCATTTGCGTAAAGATGGATTGGTTCTCCAGCCAAGTTAGATTCTGCAAATTTGATTGATTTTGGAACTGGGTCAAAGATATGAATATCTTGTAATCGATTCTTAAGAGAGTTCAGTACATCTTGGGTCATAATCGTGTTTTCTGCCATTGTTGGCAGTACACCTAAGATTTTTAGGTGGGGATTAAGACGCTTTTGCACGCTAGCTACTGTTTCTAAGAGGGATGCTAGTCCTTTAAGGGCAAAGAATTGACACTGTACCGGAATTAAAACAGCATCCGCAGCAGCTAAAGCATTAACTGTTAGCAATCCCAAGGATGGCGGACAATCAATCAGAATGTGCTGGTACTGGTCTGTCAATTCAGCTAATTTCTCTTTAAGAATATAAAAGTTACCAACCTGGGTAAGAATTTCAGTTTCTCCTTTTGCAAGGGATATATCAGTTGGTAATAAATCCATTCCAGATTTAGTAGTAACTATGGCATCTACAGCTTTTGCTTGTTCTGTAATTACTTCATAACAGCTAATCTGGTCATCAGCTACTTCTACACCCAAACCAGTACTGAGATTGCCTTGAGGGTCAAGGTCAATTACTAAGATAGGATTCTTTTTCCCCAGAATTCCTCCTAAACATATAGTGGAGGTTGTTTTAGATACGCCTCCTTTCTGGTTTGCTAGGGCGATAATCATTGATTTTTACCAAGATGGTTAGTTAGAAATTTTACTAACAAGTTTACAATATGGCAAGTTAACTTGATGAGAAGTTAACAACCTATAAAGTTGACAAGTTGACTTGTTATTAAGTTAAGTTAAGTTAAATTCAATTCAATCCTATGTAGAAAATATTCAAATTTTCTCAAGGAGAAAGGTATCGAAGTAGATTCGGAAAATTACAACCATTATCTGCCCTCCGGGCAAGGCAGGAGGCAGGAGGCATTCGGCGTGATGGAAAAATATGAAATTGATATGTATTGCCGGAGGCAGCCTTCTCAATAAAGGAGACGTTACACGAAGCCCAATCTGGGTTTAAGACCCCCGTCAAACTTTGCGCAGGCGGTCTACGAGAACGTGGCGGGTTTGAATCCCCCACGTTCTCGCCTTCTGCCCATCACGCCGACCGTACTTCTGACGAATTCAATTTGATGAATATGAGTTCTGGTGGAGCGATAAGCGACTGGTATCGTAAAGTATGTTGATTGTGTTTAATTAATTGCTGACTATTGTCCCGATTCTTACTTGTGAAATTTTGGAACTGCGGCGTTTTTCCTAAAAGCTAAAGAGTTGTATCAAAAATAATAGGAAAGCGTTTTTTTTTGACAAAATTAGTATCAGTACTGTCCGACATTTAAAATGACTGATAGTTATTCGTTTAAATTTGAAGATTCACTAGCCAGTTCTGCTCTCAAAAATCACCAGTTTAGTTCTTTAGAAAGCTACTCCGCCAGATTATCCTTATTTAATCTATCTATACTAGCTGACTACGACCAATTAGTATGTCTGCCGGAACTTTATAATATTGATAAACACTGGTACCAAATTGAGACTGCCAAGAAAGTAATTAAACAGTTTGGTGGTAGAGCAATGCTCTCAGATGAAGTGGGTCTGGGGAAAACCATCGAAGCTGGGATGATTTGTAAAGAATACCTACTGAGAAATCAAATCAAATCCCTTTTAGTGTTAACTCCTGCAACCCTAGTCTCTCAATGGCAACAAGAACTTCAAGAAAAGTTTAACATCACTACAGTTACAACTGATTCAAGACAGGAAACCCCATCTGAGTTTTGGAATTCTCATAACCGTATTGTCGCTTCTATCAATACTGCTAAACACTCTACTCATTTTAATCATGTCACTGGTCGTTCCTGGGACATGGTAGTGGTTGACGAAGCTCACCACTTAAAAAATCGCCGTACTCTCAATTGGAAACTAGTTGATGCTATCAAAAAGAGATTTATTTTGATGCTCAGTGCTACTCCCGTTCAAAATCATTTGGTAGAACTATTTAATCTTCTGACTTTGCTTAAACCAGGATTATTAAAAACTGAGATTCAGTTCAAAAAGGAATACGTGGGTTCAAAGGATGGGAGAGTACCAAAAAATCCAGAAAAATTAAGACAGTTGATGCGGGAAGTAATGGTCAGAAATACCCGCTCAGTTGTAGATGTTAAACTTCCCAAACGTTTCGCATCCACCATTACAGTAGAGCCAACGGAGGCTGAGAAAGAGCTATACCAAGCTATTAATGAATACTTACGTTCCCACTCCAAAGAAAAAACTATTGATAAACTGACTAGAAATAACCTGCTGATGCGTGCTGGTTCTAGTCCAGTTGCTTTACTTAATTCCCTAGAAAAATTGTCAGAACGCTTTAACGACTCTCAAATTCTATTTCTCAAAAAACGTGCTAGTAGCATTAAACAGTTTGAAAAAACTAGAATGTTAGTAGAATTACTTAAGAAATCAAATAAAAAAACTTTAGTTTTTATTAATAGCCTTCCTACTCAAAACTACATATCTGAATGTTTGCAAGCAAATGGTATAAAACATAGTCAATTTCGGGGAGATATGTCTCTCAAAGCTAAAGATAGCGCAATTGAAGCCTTCCGAGAAGAAGTTCCGGTGATGCTTGCAACAGAAACAGGGGGAGAAGGACGCAACTTGCAGTTTGCAAATGCGATTGTCAATTATGACCTACCCTGGAATCCAATGAAGATTGAACAACGCATCGGTCGTCTTCATCGTATAGGTCAAACTCAAGATGTTTTTATCTTTAATTTTTGTATTGCTAATAGCATCGAAGAATATATCCTGAAAGTTCTTCACGACAAAATTAATATGTTTGAGTTGGTGGTAGGAGAAATCGAAACCATATTGGGGAATATGGGGGATGAATTTGATTTTGAAGAAATGGTAATTGATTTGTGGTTAGGTAATGAGCGTAAAGATGAGTTGGATAATGCTTTTGATTCTTTGGGAGGACAGTTATTAGATGCCAAACATAGTTATCAAAAAGTGCAGGAGTTTGACGAAAATCTATTTGGAGAGGATTTGGAAGCATGAAAAATCAACTTCTTGATGCTATCAATCAAGTAATCAGCTTAAAATCTGGAGTTGCAGAATATACAAACAATGATACTTTAGAAGCGTTACTACCAGTTGATATTGCTCGCTCTTTAGATATATCTGATTCTCTAAGTTTTAGCACCAGAGCGGATACTCCCGACAGCTATTTTGTTACTTACAACTCAGAAATATTTGGTAGATTTTCTAATTTACTTGATTATCAAGGTTATGCAGCCGCATTATCTATCAAATATGACGGCTATCTTAAAACTACAGGTTTTGAGAAAAAAATCAGCGATACCCTCTGTGCGCAAAATGGTTTAATTCGTGTCGGTAAATCCTTCGCGGCACCAACTCCTTATATATTGTGTAATTTTTCTTATACTGCAAGTGCAGACGAAAAGCGATTAGGAATGATATCGTTTTTTATCAATGGTCTTACAGGTATTCCTGGTGTGGAAATTGGCGATGCACTGTCCTGGAAGTCCGACCAAGTGTGTTTGAAAGATGCATCAACTCTAGGACATATAAACTTTGAACCATTATTAAACACTGCTCAATCTTACGCATCAAAATTAATTGATACAGAAATTACACCTTGGCGCAAAAGTTTATCCCGTAAATTAGGTAGAGACGAAGAAAGAATTAAAAATTATTACAACACAATTATTTCTGAGATTAAAGCCAAAATCAAGAAAAAGAAATTAGAAGGAGAAGCCAAAGAAAAAGAATTAGCTCGTAGTAGAGCAACTCAAATGGAATTGAAACGAAAATTAACTGACTTGTACGAACGATATGACTTGAGCGTTACAGCGCAATTACATAGCAGTTTAGTAATTTTATTGCCAACAGTTCATATAGAATGCGAACTGATTAGAAAAAAAGCACGACGTTCAGCAATGGCGATTTGGAATCCCTATTTAAAAGTAATTGAACCATTGCGATGCGAAGAATCAAATATACCAGTTACAAATTTTTATCTTAGTGACCAAGAAGCTAAAATTATCTCCCCAGAAGTTTGGTTAAGCAAGGTTGCAGATTAAAAAATTATTGTTATTTCAATCTCCAGGGAGGATTAATTCTGTTTTCTCCTGCATAGTAGAGGCAAATTAGGTTACCATCTGGGTCTTTGAGATAAGCTTCTTTCCATAACCATTTTTGCTCAACCGGTTGACTATCGAAAATATAACCAACTGCTTCTAGCTCTTTGACCTTTTCATCAAGATTATCGCATTCAAAGTAAATGGTTGTTGTGGAGTTTGATGTGACGCTATCAACAGCTTCTAAAGAAAAGGTCGTATCTCCCTCTGGACAAAGAAAACGCGAGTAGTGCAAGTCAGGAGTCGCAACAATCTGAATCAACCCTAATCCTTTATAGAAGTTGACTGATGCAGTCATATCCGTAACTCCAATAGTGACTTGGTTTAATCTCACTATCAAAATCCACTATATTTCAAGTTCTTCTTGGGTTCTGGTTTATTTTCTTCTTGTATATCAGAGTCTTTCGGCTTAGTCTTGACCTCTTTTTCAGGTGCCGACTTGTGGTAATTAGGATGATGGCGGGTAAATTTTTCAAGTATGTCGCGACTCATATTACTACCTAGAAGCACCAACTGATTAATTTTATCTGTCCAGTTTTCAATGTCTCATGAAATACTAAAATATTTAATATTTTTAGCAAAACCAATAGGTTTTCTTTCTAAGCCACCACTAACTACAGCAGTGCTGTGAGGGTATGGGGTGCGATTACTTACGGTAGGTGAAGAAGGGGCACCATCGCCCCAGGACGGCAGGTCTTCTCTCTGAGACGTTACACGAATGACCATCGCGCTTCGGTAGGTTGTGGTGTGGATTAATATTAAAAAAGACACTTTACTATGTAATATTAATATTCATGGGTAAATCTAATAGGAAGGCTAGTTTATTAAAGGAAATGAAAGGGCAAAAGCCGCTTAATAAAAAGTTTCCTAATCCAGATGATTTGTTGCCTGATTATGGTGAGTATCTTCTTAACTTTGGGTTTGATGAAACTAAGCCTATTATGATTTCAGCCGCAAGGTATATGCTTGTTCAAGATGCTCCCCAAGAGTGGCAATTACAAGGGGTTTTAGATAATGCATATGTTTTTTCAATACTGACTAACTTAGAACAAGGTAAACAAATAAAACGGGATAATCCACATGTTTTTGAATGTAGATTATCTCCTAAAGATGAATTTAAAGACCAATCGGGAAATAGGGTAATCCCTCTTAGATTGGTTAAAATACTTGGTTAGTAAAGAAGGCAGAATTTATAGGGCATCCACTTGAGCGGAGGAATTAAAAGTAGATTTCCCAGAACTTTTAATTAAAAACTCTTCAATCATAGATGAAGAGGGGAATCGGAAGCCTTTTAGGAAGAAGGCAAGAAGGCTTGATAACTATTAAAATAACACCTTCTGCCTTCCACCGTAGGCGTTAAATACCTTTATTAATTTTTTATGAATGCGGTGTATTAAATTACTTTATCCACATATTATATTGGACTTTGGACAAAAAACTGATTCGCGAGCTTTTCTCGCGAATTAAATTCAGG
>ERZ1740062.490-NODE-490-length-21333-cov-6.514710_pt1 | contig 21333 bp, 19 predicted proteins | sample MGYA00581741_ERZ1740062 | MGnify/ENA primary metagenome ERZ1740062 (study PRJEB43018, sample SAMN04849747) | marine metagenome | isolation source: floating plastic debris | place: Pacific Ocean | collected 2008-09-01 | study: EMG produced TPA metagenomics assembly...
CGGGCGACAAAGACGGGCAGTTTGACGTGCAGCTTGATCTCGCACATCTCGAACGGGGTCGAGTGCCAGTGGCGCATCAGGTAGCGGATGAGGCCGGTATCGTTCGAGACCGACTTCGTCCCCTTGCCATAGGACACACGTGCCGCCTGACAGATCGCCGCATCGTCGCCCATATAGTCGATCACGCGAATAAAACCGTGGTCCAAAACGTCATACACTTGATAAAGGTGCTGCTCTATCCCCGGGGCGACAGCGCGCAGCGTCGGTTGCGGATTACTGCGTAGCGCGTCGATTTCGGCTTGTTGTTCGGGGGTGATAGGCATGTGCTTCTCCGGCAGCTTGGAATCGGGTTGTCGGGACTATAGAGGATGCGGCGGCAGGGCAAAGCCCATAGGCCCCAGGTACTGCGTCGGTGGTGGGTGCAGGCAGGCGAGGAAAGTAGTCGGTATGAAGACGGGACTGGGAATACGCGTTTTGGCCTTTGTGGCCTGTCTGACGGCAACGGCATTGCCTGCACAAAGCGTTGATCTGTCTTTGGATGATGCGCGGCTGCTGGCCCGGCAAGCCATCGCTGCAGGAGAATTCGCATTGGCGCGCGAACTGGGACAAAAACTGATCGCTGTGGACCCTGACGATCGGCTTGCACTGCTGGTCCTGGCGGTGGCCGAACCGCAATTGGGCGATGCAGATGCAGGATGGGAGGCCGGTGTGCGTGCCTGGCGGTTGTCAGAAACCGGCGCTACGCGATATGAGGCGGCACGCGTCACGGCCCTTGCTGCAGCCAATGGCGAACGGTATACGCTGTCAACGATCTGGATGCGCAACGCCTTGACTGACGCGACGTCCGAAGCCGCGCGCGAGCAGAAATAGCAGGACGCGCGCGCCGAGCCCCGGCGCAACCCGTGGTCAACCAGTCTGATATTCTCGATTGTGCCGTCAAACAACATCAACGGGGGTGCAGCAGATGATGAGCTGACATTCGATGATATCGATGCGCCTGATCTGGGTCTGTCTGAAGACGCCGTCGCACTCAGCGGTTGGCGACAGACCTTTGGCCTGCGCACGCAGTACCGACTGCAAGAAACCAATGACAGCCGCACAAGTGTCGGGCTGCAATACACAGCCAACCGCGCCCGGATCACCGATGACGTGTCCATACCGGATGAGGCGCTGACATCCAACTATGCCGAACTGTCCCTGCGTCATGATCAGGTGCTTGAGAACGGCGTGATCACAGGCCGGGTCGCTGCAGGTACGTTTGATTATCGATCCTACAGATCGCTGACCGATACATTGGAGTTTGAAAAGTATGATCTGCTGCGTTTTGGCGTAGATCGTATCTTTCCCTTGGCCGATGACGTCAGTCTGGGCCTGACAGCCCAGCGCGAGAGGTTGTATTATCTTTCCGAAGGAATTGGCCGCGTTGATCGCACCATTCTGCGCAGCACGCTCAGCTATGCATTGGCGGGCAATAATCGCAGTACGCTGAGCCTGTCGCTGACTGACAGTAATGGAGTCGAAAATGATAACTTTACCTTTCAAAGCCTGACTTTGCAGGGCGGCTATAGCTGGGGCGAGCCCATCGGTCCCATTTCGCTGGCCATCAATGGCGGGTTTCGCCTTAGCGAATATCCCGACTACGACATCTTTTTTGTCAGCGGTGCCCGCGAAGACCAGAGCGTCTTCTTTGGCATGAATATCGGTTTGCCCGATATCGAGTATTTCGGGTTCAGCCCCGGCTGGGCCATCAATGCCGAGCGGACCGAAAGCAATATCAGCCGGTTTGAACGCGATACATTTTCGGTGGGTTTTACGCTCAGCTCTGCATTTTAGCGATGCCCGGCTCCGCGGGGGATGGGCTAGACCCCAAGGTATCTTTCACTGGTTTCTGTGTGCAATGCAGCGATGTCATCTGCCCAGACCGTTTTACCACGCTCCAGGATCGTGGCCCGATCACAGATGCTGCGCAGCTCTGAAAGGGTCTTGTCGATGATCAAAAGCGCCGTGCCTGTTTCGGCCTTCAACGCCCGGATCGCCGCCCAGATCTCTTGTCTTATGATCGGGGCCAACCCTTCGGTCGCCTCATCCAGGATCAACAGCCGCGGGTTGGTCATCAGTGCCCGACCGATTGCCAGCATCTGCTGTTCGCCCCCTGACAACGACCGCGCCAGTTGGGTCTTACGTTCGGCCAGCCGCGGGAAAAGCTGGGTGACAGTGCCAAGGTCCCAATGCCCCGGCCGCTGAGCCGCAATCAGGTTCTCGGTCACATTCAGGTCTGCAAAACACCGGCGTCCTTCGGGCACCAGTCCGATCCCCAAACGCCCAGCCTGGTGGCTTTTCAGCTTGTGCAGGTCTTGCCCGGCAAAGGTCAGCGTCCCACGGGCTGGCAGCATCCGGCAGATTGTTTTCACGGTCGTGCTTTTGCCCATCCCATTACGCCCCATAAGCGCCATAACCTCACCTTCGGCGATGGACAGATCAACGCCAAACAGCGCCTGGCTGGCCCCGTAAGAGGCCGTGAGGGACTGCAGGGTGAGAAGCGTCATGAGGCCTCTCCCAGATAAGCCTCGCGAACAGCCCTGCTTTGCCGGATCTCATCAACAGTTCCGGTAGCGATGACTTTGCCATAAACCAGCACACTAATCCTATCAGCCAATGCAAACACAACATCCATGTCATGCTCCACCAGCAGGATCGGTGCCTGCTGCCGCAACCCATCCAGAAATCCGGTCATTCGCTTTGACCCGTCCACGCCCAGACCGGCCATTGGTTCGTCCATAACAAATGCCTTCGGCTTCAGCGTCAGTGCAACGGCAACCTCTAATTGGCGGCGCAGGCCATGACTGAGCTCTGCTGTGCGCATGGCCGCGTGATCAGCAAGCCCCACCTGATCCAATGCGGTCATGGCCCGGTCGCGCAAGTCATGCCGCGCCAGCGCCGGTTTGAAAAACCGCCATGGTGAGGAAAGCGTGCCGAGCAGCGCATTTTGCAACACCGTGTCTTCCATAGCGAGCGCGGATATCTGAAAGGTCCGCCCCAACCCTGCTTGCGCGCGGGCCTCGGTCGGCAGATGGGTCACGTCCTGGCGCAACAGCTCGACACGGCCCGCATCAGGGGTCAATCCTCCACAGATTTGCGCGATCAACGTTGATTTCCCTGCCCCATTCGGCCCGATCAGCGCATGAATTTCGCCAGCATGCAGGTCGATGCTGACATTATCGCTCGCGGTCAATGCGCCAAAGCGCTTGGTCAACCCATACGTGGCAAGGACCGGATCAGTCATGGACCGCCTCTTTCCCCGCAAGCAGTCCAATCACGCCATTGCGCGCAAAAAGCACGATCAGCAGCAAAAGAAAGCCCAGATAGATCAGCCAGTAATCACTCAAACCGCCCAATACAAGTTCAAACCCCACAAACAGCACCGCCCCGGTGACCGGTCCAAAAAGGCGTGCCACACCGCCCAGGATCACGAAGATCATGATCTCACCTGACATCTGCCAACTGAACATTGCCGGGCTGACAAAGCGGTTCAGATCTGCAAAGAGCGCACCTGCAAGCCCCGTGACAGCACCAGAGATGACAAAGGCCACCAGCTTTAAACGCGTCGGGTTCAGCCCCACAGCCTGCACCCGTGCGGGCGTTTGGCGCGCGGCATTCAACGCCAGCCCAAAAGGCGACCGCGCCAGCGCTGCATTGAACAGCAGGGCAACACAGAGGATGGCCAGACAAATCCCGTAGAAATGCAGTGGGATCAGTGTATTCAGTCCCGGAAAGTCGTTGCGGATATAGATTGACAGTCCATCCTCACCACCATACGCCCGCCAACTGATCGCGAAGTAGTAAAGCATCTGCCCAAAGGCGAGCGTGATCATGATGAAGTACACGCCAGTCGTCCGCAGCGACAGGATGCCGATGATCAGCGCGGCAATCGTGGATGTGACCACAGCGACCAGCCAGATAACCGGCATGGATTTTGTGCCATGGATGACGAAGGGCCATTCGGCAACTGGCGTAAAACTCTGGGCGTGAAACGCAAGGATTCCCATCGCGTAGCCCCCGATCCCGAAAAACGCCGCATGGCCAAGGCTGACCAGCCCACCAAGCCCCAGCGCAATATTCAACCCAACGGCGGCGAGAGCAAAGATTACAGCGCGGGTGGCAAGGGTAATGGTAAAGGGCTCATCCGCCAGATGAGCCCAAAGCGGCACAATGAACAAGAGCGCCAGAATTGCGCCATTCAAATACCTTTCGCGGATCATGCGCGCGACCCAAACAATCCGGTTGGTCGCCAGATCAGGACCACGCCCATCAAGATGTATATCGCCATGGATGCCAGTGCCGACCCGGCTGATGTGGCTGTGGCAGGATCGGTGAACAACTTGAAGAGTTCAGGCAGGAAGATACCGCCCAATGTGTCAGTCAGCCCCACAAGAAGCGCCCCGATAAACGCGCCCTTGATCGACCCGATCCCACCGATGACAATCACGACGAATGCCAAGATCAGCACCGGCTCTCCCATACCGACCTGCACCGATTGAATTGCGCCCACCAAAGCACCGGCAAGCCCAGCCAAAGCGGCACCCAGTGCAAAGATAAGCGTATACAGTCTTGAGATATCAACACCCAGAGCCGCAATCATGTCCCGGTCGTTCTCACCGGCCCGGATCTGAATGCCGATCCGTGTTTTTGTGATCAGCGCACCCAATCCCAATGCAATGGCAAAGCCCATGCCGATCAGCACCAGACGATAAAGCGGATATTGAATGCCGCCCGGCAATGTGACGGGCCCCGAGAAATAATCAGGAACATCGAGAAACAGCGGAAAAGAGCCAAAAACCCAGCGCGTCCCTTCGGAAAAGATCAGGATCAGCGCAAAAGTGGCCAGCACCTGATCAAGATGGTCCTTGGCATAAAGCCTGCGGATCACCAAAGTCTCGACGAGCACCCCCGCAATTGCCGCCGCTGCCATGGCCGCGATCAACGCCAGCAGGAACGACCCGGTCAGCCCCGCAACGGCTGCTGCCGCGATAGCGCCCACCATGTAAAGCGACCCATGGGCAAGATTGATCAGCCCCATAACCCCAAAAATCAGGGTCAGCCCAGCCGCCATCAGGAACAGCATGACCCCGAATTGCAGTCCGTTCAGGATCTGCTCGACAATCAGAATAGCGCTCATGTCAGGCGGGCGGTCAGCAGTTTGGCACCAAACCCGGCAAAGACGATCGCAGAGGCAGCGTCCACCCACCGCGCAGACCGTCTATAGAGTTCCATCGGACCGGGGCGCGAGAACAACAGCGCGTAACCCAAAAATACAGTGGCGCTTTGCGCGCCCACTGCCAGTACGACAATGGCAAGGCTGGTCATCGATTGACCAGGCTGCAACATCACTGCGTAAAGCGCGCCAAAAAAGAAGATGGCCTTGGGGTTTGTCAGATGCAGCGCCAGCCCCCGCAGGTAATAGTGCGCTTTCACCGATTGACCGTTTGCTGCGCGGCCGCGGACAGCAGCCCGCCCCATCTTGTAAGCCAGCCAAAAAAGGTAGGCGGCCCCGGCATAGCGGATCACCTCAACCACCGACGCATAGCTGTGCATCAGTGCAGCCAGTCCAGCAGCGGCGGTCACCGACCAGAAAAACGATCCCGTCAGACCGCCTGCCGCAAGCCGCAGCGCCGGGCCAGTGCCCGCCCCCATTGCCGTACCAGCAATAGCAAGCGTCGCAGGCCCCGGCGAAGCCGAGGCGATGAATGCCGTTAACAGGATGAACGGCAGGCTGCTCAGGATATCCATATGCGGGGCGCCTCGGACAGGGCGCAGATACCTGCGCCCCTTTGCATTACATCTGACACTGCGCCGCGTAGGCGTCAGTGTGATCCTCAAGCGCCACGTTCAGGATTTTGTTGGTAAAAACATCCCCTTCCTGCACGACCTCACGGGCATAGATGTCCTGAATCGGGTGATGGTTCGGCCCGAAGGCAAAATCACCGCGTGTGCTGGCGAAATTTGCCGCACGCAATGCCTCACGGAACACATCGGCATCATCGGGCGTTGTTGTTTCCAGGGCCGAGATCAGCAGGTTCGCCGTGTCAAACCCCTGACTGGCATATAGCGACGGCAAGCGGCCATATTCGGCCTGAAAGCTCTCAACAAAAGCAGCGTTTACAGGATTGTCGATGTCCTTGTTCCATTGGGATGTATTCACCACGCCCAGTGCCGCATCACCCACCGCTTGCAGGATGCCCTGATCAAACGAAAAGGCGGGGCCCACAACCGGGATATCCAGCCCACTGTCGGCATATTGCTTTAGAAACGAAATCCCCATGCCGCCGGGCAGGAAGAAGAAGACCGAATCCGCGCCAGAAGCCCGGATTTGTGCAATCTCTGCGGCATAGTCCGACTGGCCAAGCTGTGTAAAAATTTCACCTGCCAGTTCGCCGTTGTAGAACCGCTTGTACCCCGTCAGGGCGTCCTGCCCGGCAGGATAGTTGGGCGCAAGGATGAAGCTGTTCGCATAACCGACGCTATTGGCATAGGCGCCCGCAGCCTCATGAAGGTTGTCGTTCTGCCAAGCAACATTGAAATAATTTTCGTGGCAACCCTGCCCCGCCAAGACCGATGGCCCGGCATTTGGCGAGAGGTAGAATTTGCCCTGCGCCACGCTGGACGGGATGACGGCCATGGCAAGGTTGGACCATATTATGCCGGTCATGACATCCACGCCCTCGGCCTGAATCATTTTGTCAGCAAGTTGCACAGCAACATCCGGCTTGCGCTGGTCGTCTTCTATAATCACCTCGATATCATCGCGGCCCGATTGGGCGACGGCGAGCATGAAGCCGTCGCGCACATCGATGCCAAGGCCTGCACCACCGCCAGAAAGCGTTGTGATCATGCCGACCTTGACGTTTGCATGCCCATCGGCGGCGGCGGCACTGCCAAGTGCGGCCAGGCACGCGGCCACCGCAATTGATTTGAATGTCATGAATGTCTCCCCTTGGTACTCTTATACTTTCTCAGAACGCCTTGAATGTCAGTGTGGTCAGGGACCTTTCAATCCCTTCGATGTCCAGCAGGTTTTCGTTAATGTACTTACCCACATCTGCGCCTTCAGGGATGTAGAGTTTCATCAGAAGGTCGTAGTCACCACTGGTTGAATAAAGTTCTGAATGCACCTCGCGCAGGGCAATCGCGTCGGCAACCTGATAGGTCGTGCCGGGTTTGCAGCGGATCTGGATGAAAACGCATGTCATTGGCGATGTCTCCTGACTGGGCAACGATGCCGGGCGGAGTTTTCGTCAAAGGGTAGGAAAACACAAGGGCTGATCAGAGATTTGCAATCTGCCGCAAGCAGTTGCGTAGGATGTTTCTTTCCTGCTTGCTGAAACCTGCAACCAGTTCGGCATCAAAGCGGCACGCTGCTGCCGCTAGATCATCAAAGGCGCGCCGCCCTGCCTTGGTCAAAATCAGATTTTCATGCCTGCGGTCATCGTCCATCTGGTGACGTGTCAGAAAACGTTTCGCCTCTAACGCGGCGACGGCGCGGCTGACCTTGGTTTTATGCAGCCGGGCGCGTGAGCAGGTTTCCTTAGCGGTCATGGTTCCGTACCGGCCCAGATGAAACAGCACCCGCCATTCAGTACGCAACATGCCATATCGCGACTTGTAGTAGCGCTGAAATTCAAGGCTGGACGCGTCAGCCGCCTGGTTCAGCAGATAGGGCAGAAATTCGGAAATATCGAAGCCATCATCCATAGATGCGGATTTAGTTATTGTTAGTTACAAAAACAACTAATATCCGAAGATGGATCAGGGAGAATTGCAATGAACAAAGATCCGTCTTCTGGCACGATGCAGTCGGCGGCCGTACAGGTCGGCACCCATGCAGGATATATGCCGGGTTTCGGTAATGATTTTGAAACCGAGGCGCTGCCCGGCGCTCTGCCCCAAGGCATGAACAGTCCGCAAAAGTGCAACTATGGTCTGTATGGCGAACAGCTTTCCGGCACGGCATTCACCGCACCCTCTCATCAGAACGAACGCACGTGGTGCTATCGCATCCGTCCTTCGGTCAAGCATACGCATCGTTTTGAGAAGATAGATCTGGCCTATTGGAAATCCGCACCCCATGTGGACACGGATATAGTTTCGTTGGGTCAATATCGCTGGGACCCGATGCCACATGCAGACCAGCCCCTGACTTGGCTGACGGGTATGCGGACGATGACCACGGCGGGTGATGTGAATACCCAAGTGGGCATGGCGAGCCACATCTATTTGGTGACGGAAAGCATGGTGGACGCCTATTTCTATTCCGCCGATAGCGAATTGCTTGTCGTCCCGCAGGAAGGTCGGTTGCGTTTCTGTACCGAGCTGGGTGTGATCGATCTGGAACCACAAGAAATCGCGATCATCCCGCGCGGTCTGGTCTACCGGGTGGAAGTGCTGGAGGGGCCTTGCCGCGGCTTTGTTTGCGAAAACTACGGCCAGAAGTTCGACCTGCCCGGGCGCGGCCCGATCGGGGCCAATTGCATGGCGAACAGGCGGGATTTCAAGACGCCGGTTGCGGCGTTTGAAGACAGGGAGGTCCCCAGTGTTCTGACAATCAAATGGGCTGGACAGTTTCACGAAACCCGGATCGGTCATTCGCCGCTGGATGTTGTGGCGTGGCATGGCAATTATGCGCCCTGCAAATATGACTTACGCACCTATTGCCCCGTTGGCGCGATCCTGTTTGACCACCCTGATCCTTCCATTTTCACAGTTTTGACAGCACCATCGGGCGTGGAAGGCACGGCAAACATAGATTTTGTACTGTTTCGCGACCGCTGGATGGTGGCCGAGGACACATTCCGCCCCCCCTGGTATCATAAGAATGTCATGTCCGAACTGATGGGAAACATCCATGGCATCTATGATGCGAAACCAAAGGGGTTCGTGCCGGGGGGGATGAGCCTGCACAACATGATGCTGCCGCATGGCCCAGACAGGCAGGCCTTTGAAGGTGCCTCGAATGCGGATTTGCAAGCGGAGAAGCTGGAAAACACGATGTCCTTCATGTTCGAAACTCGCTTCCCGCAGCACCTGACGGCATTTGCTGCACAAGAGGCGCCGCTACAGGATGACTACATCGATTGCTGGGCCGATCTGAAAAAGAAATTTGACGGGACACCAGGCAAAAAATGAAAGTTGCAAGTCTTTGGCTAAGTGGTGAGGCCGAGTTGGACGGTGCTTTGGCCGTCGTAAGCGACGACCTACAGTCCTGTCGCATCCATGACAGTTGCAGGTCACTTCAAACCTCCATCGACTCCGGCGACTTTTACGTGGACGGACCCGAAGCCTCATTTGACGGCGCATCTTGCATGTCGCCTTTGCCCCGCGCTTACCAGTTCCTTGATGGATCAGCCTATGTGAACCACGTCGAACTTGTCCGTAAAGCGCGCGGCGCGGACATGCCCGAAAGCTTCTGGACCGATCCCTTGATGTACCAAGGCGCGTCCAACGGCTTTCTCGCCCCCACCGATCCGATCATCGGCGATCCCGCTTGGGGGATGGATTTCGAAGGCGAGATCGCAGTGATCATCGGCCCTGTTGGGATGGGGGCCAGCCGGGATGAGGCTTTGGACGCCATCCGCTTTGTCATGCTCTGCAACGACATCTCACTGCGCAACCTCATCCCCGGTGAATTGGCCAAGGGCTTTGGCTTTGTGCAATCCAAGCCGCCCTGTGCCTTTTCGCCCGTTGCCGTCAGCCCTGATGCTTTGCCGGGCTGGAGAGACGGCAAATTGCATGGGGTTCTGAACATCGACCTGAACGGCCAGCCGTTTGGCCGGGTCGATGCCGGGGTCGACATGACCTTTGATTTCGGACAGCTCATCACCCATGCCGCCAAAACCCGTCACCTTGCTGCCGGAACGATCATCGGCTCTGGAACGGTATCCAACAAGCTGGACGGCGGCCCCGGCAAAACCATCTCTGATGGCGGCGCGGGATATGCCTGTATTGCAGAACAGCGCATGGTAGAAACGATTGTAGACGGCACTCCGACCACCCCGTTTCTTTCGGACGGCGACCATGTTCAAATCTGGATGGAAGATGACAGCGGACAAAGCATCTTCGGCATGATCGATCAAAAAGTAAGGGCCCTTTCATGACCAAAGCATTCGCATCGCAAGGCGACCTGACCGAAAAGACAATCACTTTTAACCAGATCGGGCGTGATTTGTACGCGTTTACTGCTGAGGGCGACCCGAATTCAGGCGTCATCATTGGTGATGAGAGCGTCATTATCGTCGAGGCGCAGGCGACACCCCTGCTGGCCGGCAAGGTGATCGAACGGGTGCGTAGCGTGACCGACAAACCGATCAGCCATGTGGTGCTGACACATTATCACGCGGTCCGCGTGTTGGGGGCAAGCGCCTATGGCGCCGATCAGATCATCATGTCTGATGCGGCACGGGGCATGGTCATGGAACGCGGGCAAGAGGATTGGGACAGCGAATTCCAACGCTTCCCGCGCCTTTTCGAAGGCCATGAAAGCATCCCCGGTCTGACCTACCCGACAACCACATTCACTGACCGCATGAGCATCTATTTGGGCCGTCGCCGCGTGGATTTGATGCATCTTGGGCGGGCTCATACGGCAGGCGATATCGTGGTGCACGTCCCGGACGAGAATGTGATGTTCACAGGTGACATCGTCGAAGACCGCTCTGCCTGTTATTGCGGGGATGGCTACTTTGCCGATTGGGGTGGCACATTAGATGCCATTGCACGTTTCGACGTTGATGCGATTGCCCCCGGTCGCGGAGGTGCGCTGATCGGCAGGGATGCCGTGGCGCGTGCCATCGCCAGCACACGGGACTTTGTGCAATCGACCTATGACCCGGCTGCACGTGTCGCAGCGCGTGGCGGTTCTCTGAAAGAGGCGTGGGACGCCGTCCGCGCCGCCTGCGATCCGAAATTCAGTGACTATGCAATCTATGAACATTGCCTGCCGTTCAACGTCGCCCGCGCCTATGACGAGGCGCGCGGCATCACCCATCCGCGTATCTGGACAGCAGAGCGGGATTTGGAAATGTGGGCGGCTTTGCAAGGATAGCCCATGATCGCCGCGCGTTATCAAACGGCGAAAGCGCTGTATCCTTATCGCAAGGTCGCGGCCCAAGACGCCCCTAAAAAGCGCCATCCAGTAGTGATTGTTGGCGGCGGCCCCGTAGGACTGGCCTTGGCACTTGATCTGGGACAGCGCGGCACGCCTGTGCTCCTCCTCGATGATCACGAAGGGCCAGGTCTGGGCAGCAAGGCGATCTGCTTTGCCAAGCGCACCTTGGATATCGCGCATCGTTTGGGTGCCGCCACACCGATGACTGGCAAAGGGGTCGTCTGGAACAAGGGCCGCGTGTTTTATCGCGACGGGCAATTGTTCACCTTTGATCTGCAGCCAGAGGACGGCCATCGTCACCCCGCTTTCATAAATCTGCAGCAGCCTTATTTCGAAGAGTTCCTGTTCGATGCCATCGTCGCAGCGCAAGCCGCTGATGCACCCATTGAGATACGGGGCGCTAACCGGGTGACAGGCCTTGTGGTGCAGGCCGATCAAGTTGTTCTGGACGTGGACACCCCAGATGGCCCATATCAGATCGCAGCCGATTATCTGGTGGCCTGCGATGGCGCGCGTTCCCCCATCCGCGACATGCTGGGCCTTGGTTTTGAAGGTCGCGTATTTGAAGACAATTTCCTGATCGCCGATGTCAAGATGAAGGCCGATTTTCCGACCGAGCGGTGGTTCTGGTTCGAACCGTCTTTCAAGGATGCAGGTCACTCCGCGCTGCTACACAAGCAGCCCGATGATGTCTGGCGGATCGACTTTCAACTGGGCTGGGACATTGACCGCAAAAGGGAACTGGAGCCGCAGCGTATTCGTGCGCGCGTCGATGCAATGCTGTCCAGCCAGACGGGTGCCGTGCCGCCTTATGACCTGGAATGGACCTCGATCTACACGTTTCAATGCCGCCGCATGAAATCGTTCCGGAAGGGCCCTGTCTTCTTCGCAGGCGCCAGCGCGCATCAGGTATCACCCTTTGGCGCGCGCGGGGCGAATTCGGGCGTTCAGGATGCTGAAAACCTCGCCTGGAAGCTAGATATGGTTTTGAAAGGCACCGCAGAGCCTACCCTGCTGGAGAAATACGCGCCCGAGCGGGAGTTTGCCGCGGATGAAAACATCCTCAACTCTTCGCGGGCGACAGATTTCATGACGCCCAAAACAAAGATCAGTCAGGTCTTTCGCAATGCTGTGCTGGATCTGGCCAAGAACCATGCATTCGCCAGGGTTTTTGTGAATTCAGGCCGGTTATCGGTGCCATGCACCTATCCAGGCTTTGGTCCCGACGAACTGGATGGTCCGGCGATGTCACAACCAGGCTCGGTTTGCCCGGACGCACCAGTTGCAGATGGCTTTCTACTGGATTTGCTGAATGGCGAATTTTGTGTGCTGGTGCTGGGCGATGCCCTGCCCGCCGACATATCGGTACCTGTTATCCAGATCACTGACCCTCATCCATTGCTTGCCGCGCGCCTTTTGGGCAATGCATCTGGAGCAGTTTACCTGATCCGCCCCGACCAACATATCGTCGCCCGCTGGCCAACATTTGATCCGCCTGCGATTTATGCAGCTCTTAAGACCGCCCTTTGCAAAGGTTGAACGATGTCCCTGACCCTGACACCGAATATCCCTGACCCAGACGATTTCTATGATGAGCTCATCAAAGCGCATGAAGGGTTAAGCGATACGGAAAGTCAGGCGTTAAACGCCCGACTGATCCTGATTTTGGCCAATCACATTGGTGACCGGAAAGTTCTGCGGGCGGCACTGAGCGCGGCGTGTTAACCCATCGCTTGCAGGCGTTTGAGCAGTGATGACGTATCCCAGCGCCCGCCGTCCAGCTTTTGTACGTCCTTGTAGAACTGATCGACAAGGGCCGTGACGGGCAGGCTTGCGCCGTTTTCATCGGCTGTGGACAGGCAAATGCCAAGATCCTTGCGCATCCAGTCCACTGCAAAACCGTGATCGAAATGATCGTCCAGCATGGTTTCATAGCGATTGGACATCTGCCAGCTACCGGCGGCGCCCTGGCTGATCACCTCAACCACCGCGCGGCCATCAAGCCCGGCTTTTTGCGCAAAATGCAATGCCTCTGACAGGCCCTGAACCAACCCCGCTATCGCGATCTGGTTGCACATTTTAGTCATCTGGCCTGACCCGCTCTCGCCAATGCGGCGGCACAGCTTGGCATAGGCATCGATCACTTGCTCTGCGGCATCATAGCTATCTTGCGCGCCACCACACATGACCGAAAGCTGACCATTCTCGGCACCGGCCTGTCCACCGGAAACGGGGGCGTCGACAAAGGCAATACCTTTGGCGACTGCAGCGTCATGCAATTCCCGCGTCACCGCCGCGGAAACAGTCGTATGATCGACAAAGATCGATCCGGCTTCCATGCCTGCAAAGGCACCATCATCCCCCAGACAAACCGAGCGTAGGTCGTCGTCATTGCCAACGCAAGCCATCACCATGCTGGCCCCTGTCGCGGCCTCTCGTGGGGTCAGCGCGTGTGCGCCGCCATGCTGTCCCACCCATTTTTCCGCCTTGGCCGTCGTCCGATTGTAAACGGTGACGTCATGCCCTGCGGCCTGCAGATGCCCTGCCATGGGATAGCCCATGACCCCAAGACCCAAAAACGCCAGTTTCGCCATGTTTTTTCATCCTCCAATTGATGGGCGGAGAACGATCAGTCAGCCAATTCCCAGGGAATGGTATATGCGTTCAGCGCCTTGCCGATGTCTTCATCGGTCACCGCGCCGGTTTTTGCAACATGTGCGACCAACCCTCGTTTCTTGTCTTCAGTCACTTCCTTGATCTCTGCCCCAGTCTTGGCCAAGGCCTGATTGTAAATGCGCGTGATCGCATGTTTGCGCAAATCCGGCTTAAAGATCTTACCGACTGCGGTTTTCGGCAATTCTGGCAGGATCTCCAAATGCTTTGGATGGGCTGCACGTTCGTGGATGTGTTCCTTGGCAAAAGCCATCAACTCGTCTTCGGTGATCGTTACCCCATCGACCAACTCAACAAAAGCGCAAGGCACTTCCCCGGCATGCTGATCCGGTTGCCCAATAGCGCCAGCAAAAGCCACGGCGTCATGTCCAGCAAGCGCCTCTTCAATCTCGGCGGGGTCGATGTTGTGGCCGCCACGAATAATCAGATCCTTGGCACGACCGGTGATCCATAGGTAACCATCCGGATCTTTGCGGCCTAGATCGCCTGTGCGCAAATACTGGGTCTCTGAAACGCTGCCGGGGTAAAACAAATCGGCGTTCTTTTCAGGTTCGGTGTAGGTTTTACCGCTATAGACCCCGGGGTTCGAGATGCAGATCTCACCGATTGCGTCGGTTTCCACGTCTTTGCCTGTGGCCGGGTCAATGATCCGCACGTCGGTGTATGGAAACGGAATGCCAATTGATCCGACACGCTTTTCCCCATCCGGCGGATTGATCGAGACAAGGCATGTGGCTTCTGTCAGTCCATAACCTTCGCAAATTGTCACACCCGCAGCCTCTTCAAAACGGCGATAAAGCTCTAGCGGCAACGGCGCAGAGCCACAAAAAGCAAGCTGTAGGGACGAGATGTCGGCGTCAACCTTGCGCTGCATCAAGGCAGACATGGCCGTGGGCACGGTGATCATGAAAGTGACCTTGTGCTTTTCGACAAGTTTCCAGAAATTGTCGAACACACCCTCACCCCGATAGCCCTGAGGGGTTGGAAAGACGATCTGCGCCCCGGACCCAAGCGACGCGCCAAGCGATACAATCGTCGCAAAAACGTGGAACAACGGCAGTGGGCAGATCTGTACGTCCTTTTCGGTAAACAGCAATCGCGCGCCAAGCCAGGCGTTATAGACGATACCCGAATAGCGATGTTGGACGACCTTCGGCATACCGGTGGTGCCACCAGTGTGGAAATATGCCGCCACACGATCTGTCGGGCTGTCTTCAAATGTCAGGCTGGCAGGATACTTGCGCAACTCTGCATTGAAATCCAGAACTCTGGCATCATGGTCTGTGGGGTTCTTGGGTCTGATCAATGGAACGATCAGTTTTTTGAGGCCGGTCAAATAGCGCAGCAGATCAACCTCAAGCACATGTTTGACGTTAGGTGCCATGCGCACTGCATCAGCGGCCTTCTGGGCAACATCCGTCTTGGGGAATGCTTTGAGTGTCACCAATACCTTGGCGCTGGTTTCGCGCAGGATGGCTGCGATCTGTTCAGCATCAAGAAGGGGATTGATCGGGTTTACAATACCGGCAACCTGACCGCCTAAATAGGTCAGAATTGTCTCGGTAGCGTTTGGCATCAGATAGGCGACAACATCATTTTCGCCGACACCCAGCGCACGGAACATGTTGGCGGCCTGGCCTGTCTTGTCGCGAAGTTCATTCCAGGTCAGCGTCTCGCATTTGGCATTGGGATCCGACAGAAGGCTGAAACTGGTCGCCTTGCGCGTCCCATGTTTGCTTGCCGTATCGCACAGCAGTGCATAAGTCGTGGTTGGCAGCTGCCGCGCCTCCCACGGCATTTCGTCCTCAATTGCATTCCGATCCGCGACGGTTGCATAGCTCATGCCGTCTCCTCCCCTTTTTGTTGTTGTCCGCCAACACACGCAGCGGCCTCCCCCTCGGGCAGCAAGTTGGGCAAAGATCAGCACAAGCACAAGCCTGACGCTGCGATATTTCGCTATTCGGCAGCGACACCTTCGGTAAATTGCAGGCGCGCCAGCCGGGCATAAAGCCCACCCTGAGCGACCAGACTGTCATGGGTGCCCTGTGCCACGATCTGACCGTCATCAAATACGACGATGCGATCTGCCTTTTTCACCGTGGCGAGGCGGTGCGCCACGATCAACGTTGTCCGCGTTTTGGCCAGATCCTCTACCGCGCGCTGCACCGCATACTCGCTTTCGGCATCCAACGCGCTGGTTGCCTCATCCAGCAGCAGAATCGGCGCGTCGCGCAATATCGCGCGGGCAATTGCAATCCTTTGCTTTTGCCCACCTGACAGCATCACACCACGTTCGCCAACATAGCTTTCATAACCATCGGGCAGAAGCGTCAGAAATTCATGTGCGGCGGCAGCTTTGGCTGCCGTTTCAACTTCTGCGTCGGTCGCATCAGGGCGGCCAAAACGAATGTTTTCACGCGCGGTGTCGGCAAAGATCACAGGGTCCTGTGGCACAAGCGCAATGTGTTTGCGGAATTCAGTGCGCAGCATGTCACGCAGATCAACGCCATCCATCAGAACCGCACCTTCCTGCGGGTCATAGAAGCGCTGGACCATCTGAATGATCGTGCTCTTGCCCGCGCCAGACGGACCAACAAGTGCAACCGTTTCACCAGGCGCAATCTGCAGATCAATTCCACCCAAGGCCGAGATATCGGGACGCGAGGGATAGCTAAAGCGCACCTTGTCAAACGTCAACGCACCCTTGACGGGTGTCGGCAAAGGCAACGGCTGAGCCGGATCCTGAACGCTGTCTTCGATTGTCAAAAGCTCGACCAACCGCTCGGTCGCGCCGGCCGCACGCTGCAATTCGCCCCAAACCTCAGACAATGCTGCCACCGCCCCACCAACCATGATTGTGTAGATCAGGAATTGCACCAGACCGCCTTCGGTGATCACGCCTGAGCTGACGTCTTGCGACCCCATCTGCAAAAATAAGACAATTGCCGCAAAAACCATGAAAATAACGAGCGCCGTCAGGATCGCTCGGGTCAGTATACGCCGCCGGGCAGACCGGTAGCTTTGTTCTGTGACCTCATCAAACTTAACGCGGCTTAGATCCTCATGCGTGAAGGCTTGCACAGTCTGCGCAGAAAGCAGTTGCTCTGACGCGCCACCACTGGATTCGGCAATCAGATCCTGGTTTTCCCTTGATAGGCTACGCACACGACGCCCCAAAAAGATGATCGGAAACAGGACGACAGGGATTGGCCAAAGAACCATGATGCTCATCTTTACAGATGTCATCAGCATGAGGATCACACCACCGATAAACAAAAGGATGTTGCGCAACGCGATCGAAGCCGAACTGCCGATCACTGACAAAATCAACGTTGTGTCGGTCGTGATCCGGCTCAGCACCTCGCCCGTCATGATTTTTTCGTAAAATGCCGGGCTCATGCTGATCATGCGATGAAAAACGCCCTTGCGGATGTCTGCCACAACCCTTTCGCCCAATCGCGTCACAAGGTAGTACCGAAAGGCTGTCCCAAAGGCCAAAAGCACCGCAATGATCAGCATCGTGGTAAAGTGCTGACCAATATCGCCTGCGGCTACCCCAAAACTGTCAACAATCTGACCCGCTGCAATCGGCAGCGTTAGAGAAACCATCGCCGTAAAAACAAGCGCAAACCCAGCAGCCATCATGTTCAACTTGTAAGGCCGCATAAAAGGCCAAAGTGCCTTGAGTGCGCTGACGCGTTTGCCAACAGGGCGATCCTCGGGGGCTTGTGTCTTGCGGTCTGCCATGGGGCGTCCTTTGTCTGTCTCCGCTCCACTTAGAACTGGGACGCGAATTGCACAAGCCAAGGGCGGCTATGATCATACGTCAGCGCATTCTGGAAGCGGTGGAGCGGGCGACGGGAATCGAACCCGTATCATCAGCTTGGAAGGCTGAGGTCTTACCATTACACAACGCCCGCGTCACTGCGATGCTTGCTATGTGACATGGGCAGTGAGGTCAAGACGTCACTCAGGTCCAATGTTGGCATTCGCATAACATGCGCCTATCGCCACCGCCGCAGACTATCGCAGTTGGCATGTGGAAAAAGAACTTGCCGAAACCGGTTTCGGTGCGCAGTCTCCCTTTTAGGGGGGATTGCGTTGATGACTGAGGGGCGTGTTGTCACAGACAAACGTGCAACGATTGCGGATGTTGCACGCGCGCTTGATTTGACAAAATCGACGGTCTCACGCGCAATGAACGGCTATCCTGATATCGCGCAAGCAACGCGTCTGCGGGTCCAGCGCATGGCAGAAGAAATGAATTACCAGCCGCTGAGCCATGCACAGGCTATCAAGACCGGTATCACCCGATCACTGGGGCTGGTGTTGCAGCTTTCCGATCATGATGCGCATCGCCCCTTTCTGGCCGAGTTTCTGGCTGGCGTGTCCGCCAGCGCCAGCACCAAAGGATACACGCTGACCGTAGCATCAGCAGATACCCATGCAGATCTGATCACAAATTTTCGGACATTGATGCGCGATGGCAAAGCCGATGGTTTCATCCTGCCAAGGGCCATGGTCGAAGATCCGCGCGTCACCTATCTGCAAGACGCTGGCGTGCCCTTTGTTCTTTACGGGCGACCTCCGAAATCAAAGGGATGTAGCTGGTTCGATATCCGGGGCGAAGACGCCATGCGCCACGCTGTTCAGCATCTTGCCCAGCTTGGACATCGCCGTATCGGATTTGTTAACGGCGGCAGTGTCTACGCATATGCCGAGCTGCGTCTGCAGGGTTTTCTGGTCGGCATGCAAGCCGCGGGCCTGCAGACGGATCCGGCGATGATCATGCAAAATGCGGTGACCGAAACCGATGGGTTTGCTGCCGCAGAGCAACTGCTGGATCGGGCCGTCCGGCCCTCGGCGATTGTCTGTGCCATTGATCAGGCTGCCTTGGGTATATATCGCGCGGCCCAAGCGCGTGGCTTGCAGATCGGTCAGGATCTTTCTGTGACCGGATACGACGGCATTCAGGCAGGCGCACAAGCACAACCGCCTCTCACGACATTCGGTGTTGATAACAATGCAGCCGGGCAGCGTCTTGCGACGCTTCTGATCTGCCAAATCCGCGGCACTCCGCCCACGCATCTGCGCGAAACGGCGACCGCAACCTTTCTTGACCGCGGATCCACAGGACCACCAGTAACCAGCTAAGCATCAGACAGCATACATCAAACGGGAGGAACATGATGAAACCAACAACAAAGGCGCTTTGGCGCGGCAGTGTCGCGACGGCCATGCTTATCACGGCCAGCAGTCTTGCCGCAGAAGATCTGCGTTTCTGGACAACCGAAGAGCAACCCGAACGGCTTGCCCGACAAGAAGCAATGGCAGCGGAATTCACCGCGGCCACAGGTCATACGGTCGAGGTTATCCCCGTTTCCGAAAATGATCTGGGGACCCGCGCGACGGCTGCCTTCGCAGCAGGTGATCTGCCCGACGTGATCTACCACACCTTGCAATACGCGGCACCATGGGCCGAAGCGGGCATCCTTGATATCGATGCCGCCACGGACGTGATCGAGATACTGGGCGAACCAACTTTTGCGCCCGGCGCGCTTGGCATGGCGGCCGTGGATGGAGGGTTTGCTGCCGTTCCGGTCGATGGCTGGACGCAAATGCTGGTTTATCGCGCCGATCTGTTTGAAGAAAACGGGCTAGAGCCCCCAAATTCCTACACAAATGTTCTTGCCGCAATCGACGCGTTGCATAGTCCGCCAGAGATGTACGGTTTTGTTGCAGCAACCAAAATCGATGAGAACTTCATGAGCCAGGTTCTGGAACATGTCTTCCTGGCAAACGGGGTGTCGCCAGTTGGTCCTGATGGTGTCCAACCCCTTGATGAGAAGGCAACCATTGAGGTGCTGGAATTCTACAAAGCGATTGCTGAAGCATCGCCACCAGGCGACCTTTATTGGGACCAATCTCGGACTTTGTATTTTTCGGGCAATGCCGCAATGATTATCTGGTCACCATTCATCTTGGACGAGCTGGCAGGGCTGCGGGATAGCGCCCCACCAACGATCAACGATGACCCGACATCGGCCGATTTGGCAGCAAGAACCGGGGTTGTCACGAATTTTGCAGGGCCATCCAATCCCGATGGCGCGGCCTGGGGTGATGTGCGGTACTTTGGCATTACATCGGATGCGGCAACAGATGCTGCCATGGAATTTGTCCAATACTCCATGTCCGAGGGGTACGGCGCGACATTGGCCATTGCACCGGAAGGTAAGTTTCCCGTCCGCCGCGGCACAGCGGAAGATCCATCTGCATTCGCAGATCTATGGGCAACGTTGGATGTCGGGGTCGACCGCAAGGCGCCGCTAGGTGATCTATATGAAGCGACGATGATCTCCGAAATCGTCAGCGGCCTTGATGTAGCACAACGCTGGGGCGTTAACGACGGGCAGCTTTCAGCGGCCTCAGCCATCATCAACAGCCAAGTGATCAACCGGCTTGTGCGGGAATTCATTGATGGCGAACGTGATGCACCCGCCACAGTCGCCGCCCTCAACGAGGCAATCGCCGCCGTGCAATAACAGGAAAGCGGGCATCCCTGGTTGCGGGGGTGCCCACCACCTGCATTTGATCTTCTTCACACTGATGGATGTGGCATGACCGACCTCACACCTCCGCAGGGAACGGGACCGCTGGCAAAGCGCGAGGCACGCTTGGCCTGGGGCCTGTTGCTGCCTACGATTATCGCTGTGGCGCTGGTGGTCATTCTGCCGCTTTTTGCGATCTTCTGGATTTCGTTTAAACCGGTCGAACTAAGTGATCTACGTGCGCCCGAAGTGGTCCTGCGCGAAGATATCCGTGGGGATGATGACGCGGTCGGCGATCAGGCCACAATCCGTTACCGGCTGCGCAACTCATCGCAGGACCACCCGATCACCGATGTCAGCTTCAATGATGTCATTCCAGAAGGTTTGCGCGTCGCCGAATTGGACCCGCGCTGCGCGTTAGAAGATCGCGCCCTGACGTGTGATTTGGGCGATTGGGAACCGGGAACCCGCGAAACCCTGACAATACCTGTTACTGTCGAGCGGGTGTATTTGGCTAACGGGCTGCGACCCCAAGACAGCCCTGCGGTTACCGCCGGACGTGCCACGAATGTGTTGACGAACAGCACGTTCACACTGAACAACTTTGCCCGCATCTTTAACGGTGATGAATTTGTCGAAGTGTTAGGGGTGACGATATTCTACACAGTCTTCGGGACAATTGGGGCCATTCTGGTCGGGCTGTTTGCTGCATTGTTGCTAAACAGTTCATTCCGGGGCCAAGGCATTCTGCGCGGTCTTTATCTGTTCCCCTACGTGGCACCAGTCATCGCCGTCGCGTTCGCCTGGCTGATCCTTTTTGATCCATTCTCTGGTTCGGCCAACGCGTTGCTGATCCAGATGGGCGTCACTCCACAGGCCATCAACTTTTTCGGAGAACGACCGCTTGCGCTGATTATGGTGACCATTTTTGAAATCTGGCGTTACTTCCCGCTT